>Ga0209345_10002461_pt1 | contig 20415 bp, 18 predicted proteins | sample Cruoilmetagenom7_FD_187294 | JGI IMG/M metagenome (GOLD analysis project Ga0209345, IMG submission 187294) | Oil polluted marine microbial communities from Coal Oil Point, Santa Barbara, California, USA - Sample 7 (SPAdes) (version 2) | ecosystem: Environmental > Aquatic > Marine > Oil seeps ... | reverse complement strand
CCTTAGAAATTTTTTCACCACAATATGTACAGAATTGGGCTTTTACACGCACATTATTTTCTTTCTCATCTACTTTATTTAGAGTCCCGATTAAATGAACAGTGGGCTCAGCAATCTTCTTATCTCTGTCTTTTTTCTTTGAATTATCTTCGTTTACGTTCATTCTTAGCAATTTAAATACGATGAGAATGATAAGAACGAGAAAGATAGCGACCGCAACGAAAATAACTACGAAAAATAAACCTATAAACTCAAATATTGATAGAGACATGATTAGAAAATCTATTTCTTGTTTTATCTTATCATGAGAATACATATAAATTTATATTAATAAAATTTTGGCATGGTGTTAAGATTGGACGAGTAAAAACATCCAATTAAAGTTGTGTTCTTCATTAAATAGAAATATATAGAGAAAGGTACAATAATTTCACTAATTCCAATTTAATGAACAAAGGAAAATAACTATATAACAACATTTAAATATACTAATTCACCATATATCTCTTGAAATTCTAATTAAAAATAATAAATGATGAAAAATGTTATTACAAGGATTTGATATGTTATTTTTTATTTTACCTCTCGCAATTGGCATAGGCATTTTTTTTGGAATTTGGCTATTAGCGGGTATTAAGGTGGTTTTAGAATACGAAAGGCTCGTAATCTTTAGATTAGGTAAATATAAGCGTACAATTGGCCCAGGTGTAGTATATATCGTCCCGCTTTTAGAGAAATCTCAAAAAGTTGACTTGAGAATCATCACGGCAGACATTCCTCGTCAAGAAGTAATGACAAGAGACAATATACCTGTCTTAGTAAATACAGTAGTGTATTATAAAGTTGAAAAACCAGAAGACGCAATCATAAAAATTCAAAATTACGCTTATGCCGTGCGTCAGTACACGCAAGCCGCGTTGAGAGATGTTTTAGGTAACATGGAATTGGACAGCGTTTTAACTGATAGGGAAACGGTTGCTATAGAGATTAGGAATATCGTTGATAAAGAGACTAACGATTGGGGTATTGACATTAAGAGCATTAATATTCAGGAGCTTGAACTTCCTGCTGAAATGAAGAGAGCTATGGCAAAACAAGCAGAAGCAGAGCGGGAAAAACGTGCAGTAATAATTGCAAGTGAGGGCGAGCTAGGAGCTGCTGAAAATTTAGTAAAAGCAGCGAACATAATGATATCATACCCCGCAGCGATTCAATTAAGGACTCTTCAAACAATTCGAGATATTTCACAAGACCCCTCTGAGAAGATTGTTATTTTTATGCCAGGTGGAATTAACGAGATATTGAAGAAATTCTAATTAACATTGGTGAACATCAATGAGTATAACATTCGATTTCAGCACGAGATATATCCAAATTGCATTTAATCACTCCATTCACGATGTTGTACGTATATTACCTCAAATTCCTCACGATCCGAGAGTTATAATAGAAGCTGGGACTCCATATGTCAAAAGAGAGGGACAGAATGGCATCAAATTAATAAGGAAGTATTGGCGAGGATTAATCGTCGCTGATCTAAAAGTTATTGACGGCGCTCAAGAAGAGGTTGCGATGGCACATAATGCAGGAGCCAATGCCGTTACTGCCGCAGGTACTGCTCCAAAAGATACTTTGGATCACTTTAGTGATACATGCGATCAATATAAAATTTTCTCAATGATCGATATGTTAGGACAAGATAATCCGCTAAAAAAACTTTTTGCGTTAAAAAGCAAACCAAAAGGAGTAGTTATCCATAAGGGGCGAGACGAGGAAGCAAACCCAAGAAGCATTATCAGGTACAAAGACATTAACAAAATTCGCTCTAAGTACGATGTTCTCATATCTGTTGCAGGTGGATTAAATAAAGAAAGCGTGAGAAAAGCCTATTTTAATGGAGCGAGCGTTGCAATATTAAATATCGTAAAACTTACAGATGCCAACGAGGGTTTAAGCGACATGTCGAACTTTCGAGTTATGATTCCCTCAATCTTGAAAGAAGTTGGACAATAAACAAATCTTCTTTTTTTTTATTTAACATTTTTTTTTGTTTTTTTTACTTTAAAGTAGATTGCTTTTTCTATAAATAGCGTTATTCATGTACAATTAAACATCAAAATTCTTATTTGGAGACATTAATTATTAGATTAAACTTCATATAGTTAAAGCAAAATAGGAAAAAGCGAAAATCGAATGACCGAGGAATTTGACTTTGAAAAGTATTGGTTAAATAAGTTTTCAAACTGTTTGGATGAGGTAGCTGGAGAAAAAGTAAGAAAAGATGTAATGGATGGAAGTGAAAAACTTTCAGATGTATCGTCCAGAGAAGAAGTTATTAACTGGTCTAATCAAGCTATGGAAAGATTAAGTTCTTTAGTTAACGAAGAAAAACAAATTGATATCATGACGGGATGCGCTTGTAATTATTCTAAGTCTCAATTACACGAAATAAGAGAAAAGTACAAACAAACAAAGGATATTAACATAGCACATCGAATGCTACAACAACAATTTGAATCCTTGCTCAAGGATACCCTTAAATTAAATGAAGATCTTATTAAAAAAATTATTAAAAAAGGATGGAGTACTGCTGGAGTCAAGAAAGGAAATGTAATTTTGGCTACCAAGATTCCTAAAAGCGCTTATATCAAACAATATTTCGAAACAACTGATCCAGACGAAAAAAGAGCCATTTATTGCCATTGTCCTCGCGTTAGAGACGCTTTAAAATCGTCAATAGAGAATTTACCCGAAATTTATTGCTACTGTGGAGCAGGCTTTTTCAAAGGCATCTGGGAGGGAATTCTTCATAAATCCATAAAAGTTAAGGTTTTAGAATCTGTTATGAAAGGAAACGAAGTGTGCAAAATTGCAATATATCTTCCTCCTGATGCGTAAATTTAAAAAGATGAAAAGCGACACCTGAGATATATACCCACCTTTTTGTTCTATTCCCCGTTACCAAGAAATAGGTGGGGCATCAAACTAAGCGGCCTACCTAAAGCTCGTTCCAAATACTCATCGCCTTCATTTGGCCTTACACCAAGGTTTTAGCTCGTTCCAACCGTTCCCGATTACAATTTCTCTGGCTTAAATCCAAGTCATTAATGTAAGTAAAAGGGCAGTGCCGTTTCAGTTGCTAAAATACGATTTTCACCGTAGTAGTTATCTACTCCTTGCTTGGAAAGTGAGGTGAGGTTCCTCAGCAGTTCAATGACTACCGTCAGCCCCATATTTCATGTGTCTGTGCTGTATAGTAATCTTTACTATAAATATATAATTATTTTAAGATGTTGTAGTAATAATAACTATTCATCATTCTTCATTTATAGCATAGGAATTTATGTCACACATGTTTTTAAAACCTAGCTTTCTGTAAACATATTGACCAGTTGAGGAAGCTTGAAGAACACCAATTTTAAACCCTATATTATAAGCATCTAATAATGCTTTCCTACTTAATATAAGAGCAAAACCTTTTTTTCTATAGTCTGGTAAGGTACTAACCGCATGAAGTCCTGCAACGCCAGGAATAAGATAGAGCATTAATGCTGAAACTACTTTTCCATCAAAAATGCCAATATAGAATTTTATTTCATTCTGTATTAGTAAGTATTTTAATAATTCATTATCTACTTTTATATTAAATACTAAAGATACTATTTTAGACCAATCTTTAATATTTTCTTCATTTTCTACTATTTTAATATCAAAATTATTTTTTTTTTCTATTGAATCTTCTAAAACGGATATATTTAGGACCATTCCTACTTGATGATAAACTTTCAGAAATCCGTGCTTTTCAAGCATCTCACCGAGATTTAATGGTTTTGTCAATGGTCCAACCGTCCAAGCATTAGGTACTTTATTTCCTTGTATTAATTTTTTAACTTTATTGATTTCATTATTAATATTAGAATTTTTAAGATTCGCTCGAAATATACAACTTGGCCAATCAGCTTTTTTTGGGAATATCCAGCTTATTTTATCAGTCATATTTGATTCGAAATTGGGATGGTTTGAACATTCAATATAAAAATCATCTAAGTTTTTTTCAATAGATTCAATTAGTGTCTCTGATATTGAATTTTCCATAATCAATGTTTAATAAATAATACCTTATATAGTTATTTACAAAATTCTTAAAAATAAAAAAAGGGGTAATTTAAATAGATTTAGTCGTTTTTAATGAAAATCTTTTTGATAAAATCTGGTAAAATCCATCCAAAATAAAATTCTATTGCACTGAGCATCAAAAAGATACGAATTAAAACCACCATAATTGGTTGGGTCAAAAAGAATGCAAATGAATCTAACACGGCACATATCGTATAAGTCAGAAACGCAATTATCAAGAATTTTCCTTTTAACCTTATTTCAGGGCTTTCTGATTTCAGTGAACTACCAGCAAATATAAGAAATGATACTAAAGAGGAGCCTAGGAAAAATAATAAAGAAAATCGAGTAAATGGTCTGTAAATTGCTGTAAATGGTCCGCTAAAATAACCTATTAGATTGTATTGATCTGTAAAGAGAAATATAAAGAAAATAACCTCACAAACAACGCTTATTAATACATATAACCAGATGAGATACTTCTTTTCTTTTTGATACATAAGATCTGTGAAAACAACAAACCATAAAGTGGTTATTATAGGAATTGATGTATACCCAATAATAAATCTAATTGTTATAAACTCGGCAGTTTCAATAAGTAAAGGATCGAAAAAGTAAATAATAAAAGTAATAGCTCCATGTAACCAAGGTGTTGAGATCCCGATCCAAATAATTCCTACTAAGATAAAATGATACTTCTTATATTTGAAATATCTACTTAGTATCGTTAGACCCACTATAATAGAAATTGAGACGAATATTACGTTAAAACTTCCTTGTAAAAATTCAGTTAATTCTAAAGCCATATTTTTCACATACGGAAATAATTTATTATTTATTATGTGTATTAAACCAAATCAGAAGTAAAAAACTTTTCTAAATTTTTAAACTTTAACATTTCTATGTTTCACTAATGAATCTTATTTGGTTCTTCTTTTAAGTTTTCCTTGCTTTTTAATTTCATCGTGTGCATAAAGATGAGGATGTGATTTTAAATCGATAATCCCGACTATCAATAATGCTATACCAAGTAGCACTGCTGTAAAACCAATTAATTGATATGAATTAAAGAAGAAAATTGATAAAATAACTAATCCACCTATTTCTAAAAATCCAGTAGAAACTAAAGGAGCAATAATTTGAGAGATTGATTGAATATTCGACGTCCACCCACTTGCTTCTCCTTGTTTATCAGAGTCTATTGCTTTAGTAAGGTTGCTTTGAATCAGGGGAGGAATAACCGACATGCAAAAGGTAAACGGAATGACAAAAACATAAACCATCCATAGTTCGGTCAGGTATGGAAAAAATAAGAAGGTCACGATTAGTAGTATAAAGCCAAAAATTAACACTCTTTTTTCTCCAAATTTACGCAACATTGGCTTCATTAAGATCCCCGCATAAATCAATACCACTATTCCAGCAAGACTCATTACTGAACCAATGATCGAAGGACCAGCGCCATATCTATTATCTAAAAATAAAGGAAAACTCGCGTTGACCATTACTGTAATAATAGATAATAGAAAGATTTGTACTAAACGAATTTTAACTTCTTTATTCCATATACTCCTATTGTTCTCTGAAGTATTTTCATTCGTCGCTAAGCGGAGTTTAATATCGACAATTCTTTCTTTTGGCATACTCTCAATTAATACCTTCAAAGTTAATACAATTGCAATAATCGACAAAAAACTAGCTAATATAGCAGGATAGCGCCAATTTAAAGTCCCTAAAAATCCACCAATTATCGGTCCTATAATCATTCCTACAACATGACCTACCATTATTTTACTCATTTCCGAAGCTCTCGTCTTAGGAGTTGTGATATCTGAAATGTAAGCACGTATAACAGGAATTTGACCGCCAAAAACGCCATCAAGAATTCTTGAAAACATGATTATATATACTGAATTAGAAGTGGCTAAAATTAAGAAAGATAAGCCGGTTCCTGCCTGGGAAATCACAAGAATGCGCTTGCGTCCATATTTATCACTTAGTTTCCCCCAGATTGGCCCAAAAATCATTGCAGTAAAAGCATTAGAGGAAATAAGGATTCCAACGAAGAAGTCAGAAGCACCAAAATCTTTAACAATACTTGGTAGCAAAGGAAGTACCATGCTGTAACCGAAAACATCAACGAGAATACTAAGAATAATTGTTAACATCGCACGACCAGGATGTATATTATACTTTTCCAAATATTTTGTGTGCTCTTGCTTGTTTAGAAATTTCTTTTCCGTCATAGTTAAATTCTGATCAATGGTTTTAATTGTTTAAATCTGTAAATTCCAAAATATTAGGTTTCAAATAATACTTTTTAATTTGAAGCTCAATCTATATATCACAGGAACATCTTTTTACAGAATTATAAAAAAAAGAAATAAATAATTTTATTTTTAACTTAGGATCGGTTAGATGCGATGTGTAATAGACTTTCCCAGGAAGCGTCTTAATTACATCAACAAATTAGTTAAAGACAAAATGGTGTAAAAAAAGTATTTTCTGACTCCATTAAAAGATTTAATTAATTGGGATGAAATGAAATATAATAAAAAGCAAAACCCTATATAAGTATAAATAAAAGTATTTAATGATAAAGTGAGTCGTATTAATTATGACGAAAAGAAAAAATAATTGATCTGACCATAGAGGGAAAGATTTTCTAACATGTGAGACAAAAATATTTGAAATTTTTTGTTTTATTATATCATTTAATATTAAGCTTTTCTCTATACTATTAGATTCTTTAGATATTTTAGGATTACCATTTTCATAGTACCAAATCCCCCATCCATCTGGATTGCTTGATCCAAGCTCTTTGAAAGGTAAATCAGCCTCTGAAAAACTGAACTTGACATTGACCTTCTTATTTGCCACTAATCCGAATAATCTACACATAATTCTAATATTCTATGTAATTTATTTCCTTCTTTTTTTATAAACACCATAGATCTTATTTAAATTTGCGTCCTATAGAATTAATGTTTAGTGAAGAACATCAAATATGTTTTCATTAAACATACGAAATTTTCAAGGAGTCTTAATTCAATAATTATTACTCTAAAATTAAATCATTTTTTCTCTATTTGTCTGGACTTCTGATTTAAAAAATTATTGGTCAAAATTATATGTATAAAAAAGAGTAGGATTTATTATTATGAGTGCTTGAAGGCACCATCACCCACCGTCATCGAATTACAAGAATATTGGACAGTGGCACTAAAATTTCCTACCTTATATTATTATTTTGTATCATTTTTTTGATATCAAAAGGTCTTTAACATAATTAAACTTAGCAGTTGAATTTCTAAAATCATTTGTAAGTTTGCAACGAGATCAAGTAGTAAATATTTGATTTTTGCATTCTTTTTCGTTAAAAGACTTTTTATTAATTTTCAAACAATTTATTATTTTAAATATCAATAACATTATTTTGTGGAAAGGTATATATTTTATGATATTAGAGTTTGAAGGTTTTATTGAAAATATAACATATTCCCCGAAATTTGCCGTTGATAAAAGTATAAATGAGTACAACTTAAGCGATTTTGATTCCAATGAATGTGCTTCATTTGGCAAAATCAAAGTGGATGATAACGACTATATTTTCTTTACAAAATGGGTTACTCCGAAAAGAACTCGGAGTTATCCTTTTGCTAGATTGTATAATGTATATAATACAAATTCCAAAATAATAACGATTATACCTATTATTAAAGATGAGGGTGGAGATTCTGGAAATAACGATAGGATTAATGCCATTACTTTTTCTTGGATGAATCTTCTAAATGTTTACATTATAGTAGCTTATTATGAAACTGCTGAGAAAAAACAGGCAGGAACAAGAAAAACAGCCGCAAATCTTAAGATTAAAGGAAAAAAGGTAAAGACAGAGTATATTACAAAACAAATGTTTAATAATGAATATATTAAATCGAAGATTAAGGAAGTGAGTAAATATAAGATGACGGCATTACATTGGAATACAAAGCATTTCAAGGAAGATTTTGAAAAAGTATGGCTTAAGAGTGTAGAGTGTTATAAAAAAATCTCTAAAGATGAAAAAGTAGAGTTACATTCATTTGATAATCATTTAAAACGATTGGATGAATTTAAAGTAGATGGGATATTTAATCTTGAAAAATTTAAAGAAGTAATGAATAAAAGATCAAAAGAGGCACAGAATCGAGAGGCATTAACAATCCACGATCTTGAAGTACTAAATCAAGGTCATAATGCTAAATTTTATATAGAAAATTATCTGGGGGGTATCTATTATTTAACCTGTGATGAAATATTTATTGAGAATAATAAATTTATAATACAAGAATCAAAAAATAGCTCGAAAGGTAAATTCCCCGCTGAAAATGACATAAAAGATGGTTTATTTAAGTTGATTCTCTTTTCTAATATGGAAAATTTAGAATATAGGAAAGAAGAGGTTGATTTCACAACCCGTTTAAAGTTAACTGGAAATATCGATGGTGATTTGGTTTTGCCTGCTGAAGAAAATATAATTAACGATTTTCTCATGAGAAATAATTTTACCAAAAAAGTTCAAAAAATAATTAATGACCTGAATTCTGATTCAAGTGAAAATGGAATTTCAATTCATATAGGTAGTAATATAAGTGTGAATCAAAATAATAATACAACGACAATGAATAATAATCTTGATAAATTTTTGGAGTAGATTTATGCAATATCAAAAAATTAAAAAAGAGATTAAAAGTCCTCTAAGATATCCTGGAGGAAAAACAAGAGCACTTCCACAAATCTTCCCTCTTATACCCAAATTTAAAGAATATCGTGAACCATTTATAGGAGGGGGGTCTGTGCTTTTTGCACTTAAACAAAGGATGGAAAATGATATAATTTTTAAGATAAATGATTTTAATTATGATCTATATTGTTTTTGGAAAATTGCCAGAGACAAAAATAAAGAATTGGTTAAATCTGTCCAAAAAATAAAGGATGAGGAAACAGATGGTCGTGAGTTATGTAAGTACTATAGAGAAAATTTAGGAGAAAATGATTTTGATCGGGCTGTTCGATTTTTTGTTTTAAATAGAATCACATTTTCAGGATTAGCAGACTCTGGTGGATATTCTCAACAAGCATTTAAAAGAAGATTTACACAATCTTCTATTGACAGATTAGAATTAATTAAATCAGTCCTAAATGAAGTGAGTATTACGGGGGAGGATTATGAAAAACTTGTATTGGAAGAGGGGAACGAGGTTTTTATTTTTTTAGACCCCCCCTATTGGAAAGCAGCAAAAAAAAGATTATATGGAAAAGATGGTGATCTTCACTTAACATTCGATCACGAGAGATTTGCGAATGTAATGAAAAAATGCAGTCATAAATGGTTAATTACTTATGACGACTGTGAAAAGATAAGAGAGTTATTCAATTTTGCCGATATTTATGAGTGGGAATTGCAATATGGTATGAATAATTATAAGCAAAAAAAAGCCAATAAAGGAAAGGAACTCTTTATAGCAAACTATGATATTAAGAAATTTTCACTTCAGAAATTCATGAGTAATGGGAAAAAATTTGTAGAAACCTCAATTTTAGACTTTTCTTAGATTATTTTTAAGAAATAAACAAAGAATAAGCATTAATATAAAGTATTAAGGAAGAACTGAATTGGAATCTTCAGTTTTTCTTTATTGATTAAATCATACCCCGGTTTTTTTTTTTATTGTAGGTAATAAAGATTTATTTAACTCAATTCCAACCGAATTTCTTGCTAACTGCCTTGCAACCTTCATAGTTGTACCAGATCCTAAAAATGGGTCTAAAACCGTTTCTCTAACATAAGAAAATAGCTTTATGAATCGATATGGGATTTCTTCAGGAAAAGCGGCAATTCCTTTTTCTAAATTAGAACCAGGCATTACATTTCTAATAGACCAAAGAGTACTATACATTTTTTTTTCATTGAATTCATTTATATCTATAATTGAGAAATTTCTTATATCTCGTCTTATTGATTGGTAATTGAATTTTCCTTTTTGAAATATAAGAAAGCTTTCAAGCAAATTACCTGGAAAAAAATACATCGGATAAGGAAATTTATATATTACTTCTCTCCTCTTAAGAATTCTAAGATAATCATCGGGTTTTTTCCATATAATACGATCTCGATAATTAAATCCCGCCATTTGAAAAATTCTTGTAGCATCAGCAATTAAAGGTAATGATGATCCACCTTAAATAGAAAAAGATGCAATAAAACAAGTGATGTTAGATAACGATATTACAGATGAAGAAATCGAACAAAGACGGAAAGAAAGACCATCAAATTCTGATATGGAATTATAAATGATCGGAAAAAAAGATTCTTAGACAATTATTTTTTAATTATTATTTTTTCTTTTCTTATCTGCTTTACTTTTTTCGAAATACTTAGTATGCATTGATATAAAAATAATGTAAATGTAAAAAAAAAAATTATTTATTATTTTGTTTATTTGTCAGAATATCTTGAACTAGAATAGAGTTAGTAAGTTTCCAAGCAACCCAGCTCCGCCATTGAACATCAGAAGCAAACCCATGAAAATCGAAGCGGTCAATGACATCACTACTAACAAGGTGTTTATGCTTGGGCCTGCGGTGTCCTTTCATCGATAATTGGTTTTCAATACCAAAGACCTTAAATGGGTCACCGACCGTATCTCCCGTTATGCTGGCTTTATGTACTTCAGTCCCTTTTCCGCCTAAATTTCCGTCTTCAATCCATTTCTTCGCATTGTCCCATGCTCCACTTTTGCTTTTTGCTCGAAATAAGCCATAATCTGCATTGGACATGAACACTGCAAATACAAATCCGGATAAGATAGCTCCAGCTAAGAACGCTCCTAAGGAAGCTACGCCAAAAAGAATTCCAACACCAATAGGAACGGTTATAGAAAGAATGCTTGGTATTATTAACTCACGTAAAGAACCTTTTGTTGCAATATCAATTGTTTTATGGAAATCAGCGGGTTCTTCACCAGTTAATATTTTAGGATTTTCCTCAAATTGCCTACGAATTTCATCGACCATCTTCGCTGCGTTTCTTTGGACAGCTAATATCAATAATGCAGAGAACAAAGCAGGTATAACTATTCCTATAAAGGCACCTATTAGAACATTGACGCTTAATAAATCTATAACAGTAATACCAGCCTCTTCGGCAAAGGAAAACATTAGAGCCATAACGGTTAAGTTCGCAGCTCCAATTGCGAATCCCTTTGTAATTGCTTTGGCGGTGTTACCGGCAGAATCTAATTTATCAGCAGTTCTAATTACTTCATCACCTAATTCTCCTTGTTCTGCAATAGCTCTCGCATTGTCAACGATTGGACCATATGCATCATTTGTTACTATTGTTCCTACAATTGCTAACATTCCAACAGCGGCCATTGCTACACCAAATACTCCAGCTAACCAAAATGAAATTGTCATAGCAAGTATAACTCCTATTGCAGGAGGAACAACACTTAGAAGTCCATATGAATAACCAGAAAGAATTACAACCGCATGACCTTCTTTAGCAGCATGAGCTATGTTTTGTGTTGGTTTCTTATCTTCCCGAGTAAAATAATCGCTCGTAAAACCTAAAACAATACCAGATCCAAGTCCTATCGCTGATGTGCCCCATATTCGCCATAATAAGCCCACTTCTTCGGTTCCTAATCCAGATGATAGGACAATCGTTATTAAAGCGGATAATGCAAAATAGATTAAAGTTGCTAAATAAGTTCCCGTGTTTAAAGCTTTTCCAGGTTCTTCAGAACCTTTTTTTCTTATTACATAGATTCCTATTAGCGAAGCAATTAACCCTACGCTGCAAAAAACAACTGGAGTAACTACTAATACAGAAGTCGCAGGAGGTGTTAATGTTACATTTTTGAAAGGTGCTTTAATGGTACCTATTACACCAAAAGCTGCTGCAAGCATCATTGCTGCAACAATGGATGCAACATAAGAATCGAATAGATCACTGCCCATTCCTGCTATGTCGCCAACATTATCACCAACATTATCAGCGATCGTTGCTGGGTTTCTTGGATCATCTTCAGGTAGATTGTATTCAGCTTTTCCTACTAAATCAGCACCTACATCTGCCGTTTTCGTAAAGATTCCGCCGCCACACTTCATAAATAAAGCTATACTACTGGCACCGAAGCTAAAACCTAACACAACAAGAGGAGATTCAAAAATCCAATAGATTATTGATACGCCTATCAAAGCAACGCCTACTACGGCTAAACCCATTACTGCGCCTCCGAAAAATGCTATATCGAAACCAGCTTTTGTACCTTTGGTACAACCTTGTGCCGCTCTTGTATTTGCTTTAACACCAACATACATCCCTAACCAACCTGCGAGCATAGAACCCGCAGAACCAATTAAGTACGCTAACGCTTGTTCCCAATTTAAGGTCCCAGGATGCGTCATATTAGGAAGTAAGAATAACATTACTAAAAAAAGTATTCCTACAAAGATTCCAAGAACTTTATATTGGACTTTTAAGTATGTTTTAGCCCCTTCTTCGATATATCCAGCAACTTCTTGCATTCTTTCGTTGCCAGGATCTTCTTTTAAAACTAAAGATCTAAAGTATATGGCAAGAACGATTGAAATTATCCCTGCGATTAGTGCAACAACTAAAATTATTGGCACTGCCATTTTTAATCATTTTTTATTTTTATTTTTTTAATTTAGATATAATTAATATTTATTCTATTAACCTAATTCCTATAAATATTTTGAATTTTGTAAAATTATGAATATAAATAATGAAAGAACGGCAAAATTTCAAAAAGATTTGAAGAAGACTGTTATTTAATGTGGTTCTTTTTATTTTTTCTTTTAATATATTCGGGTATATGATTCTGCTCACATTTTCTACGGGATGCCCAATTCCTCCAAGTTGACTCGAAAATCTTCTCTACTTCCTCATCGTCAAGTTTAGGTTTTTCTTTTTTCTCATAATTTTTCATGGTTTTAACCTACCTATAATTTAACCCCAATACTAAAAGCGAAGCGTATTGAATTCGTTATTATCAAATCCCCAAGAAAGCAATATATTCTCTGCATTTTTAATCATTTCCTCGATTAATGTTTTCATGGGGATTATTTCGTTATGGTGTCCTATTGCCGTTGAAGGTGCCATAAAATTCTTTGAGTTGAAAGTGTATATTTTTTTATGAAATTGCTCGTCAAATACATCTAGATTTAGCCATTTTTCTTTAATTCTCTCAGGTACAGGACATTCTTTAGTACACATTAGAGCAGTACCTAAACATACCGCATCGGCGCCCAATGTCAGAGCCCCTAAAAGGCCTCTTGAATCTCCGATTCCTCCTGCGGCAATTATAGGAACTTTAAGCAATTTTTTTGCCATCGTTATGTTTACCAGAGTAGTGTTTGTTAGGGGATTCTTGAATCCAGTTCCTTCTAAACCTACTAAAGTAACGCCATCTGCACCCTGTCTTTCTGCTGAAATAGCGTGTTTTACCAAAACGCATTTATGAAACCATAAACCACCTGCTTCATGAACTCTTGTGCCGATAAACGAAGCTTTATATCCCGAGGTTGTAAAGATGTTACAGTTTTCATTGATTGCTATTTCCACATAATCTAAATATCTTTTTCTGGTTCTAATATCTTCGCCATTTTCTTTTAAGCTATGATGTGGCAACGAAAGATTTATTCCAAAAGGTTTGTCAGTTAATTCTTTCATTTTTTGTAAATCTTTCTTAAAATCTTCGGGATTTGGAAAGTTTAACGCAGCTATTATTCCTAATCCGCCTGAATTTGAAAAAGACGACGCAAATTCGGCTTTACCCCAGCCCCCAAAAGCGCCCATTACGAGGGGATACTTAATTCCTAAGAGTTGAGTTATTTTAGTTTTCCACTTCATTTCTTAACAGATTTTTTTTTCAGAGGTTTTTTTTTTCTATAATTTAAAATCCTGAATTTCTTGTAGGGAACCTAGTTCGAGTCATGGAATATTCGTGGAACATTTTGTCCAATAATCTTAGTCTTAGCTCTTGATCTTTTTCCCATAAATTATGTAGTTCTGCCTTGTCGTTCTTTCGATCAAAAATATCTCCATATCCCGGTAATTCAGCATATTTAGTTAATTTAAAATCTTTTGTGATCAAATGAACTATTCTTGTATATAAGGGTCCGCGCGGACCTACTTCCTCGTCTTCCGTGATTAGAATGGAATCTCGTAATTCAATTGTAGGATCCTTTAAAACAGGTGTCATGTCATAACCTTGCATTCCTGGTGGTCTATGTCTTTCCTTGATATTAAGTAACTCAAGAATAGTTTTAGGTATATCTACAGAACTTATTAACGCATCAGAAACTGCTGATTTAGTAACGCCAGGAACCCGCCAAATTAAAGGGACTTGCAAGGTGCCGTTAAAGGGAGAGATTCCTTTTAAAATTAAACTATGGTCACCCATATAATCTCCGTGATCTGAAGTGAAGATCACCATCGTATTATCTGCTAATCCGAACTTTTCCAATGAAGCCAAAATTTGACCTACAGCGTGATCGATTAAAGAAACAGAACCATAGCTGAGAGCAATAAACTTCCTTATATTTTCTTCTGTTTCTTCGCGTAACATTGCGTCTCTAACGGGAGGATGTTCTAAATACTCTTTTAAATAAGGGTGTTTATATAAGTTCTTTAGATCATTAATATTTTCAGGAAGTACTATATCCTCTGGCTTATACATATCTCTATATTTTCCAGGTGGTGAGACTGGTTGATGAGGATCAGGAAAAGAACAATGTAAAAAGAAAGGTTTTTCACCATACTTTCCTTTAGAGTATCTTTCTAAAAAAGAAATTGTATTATTTTGAATGTAAGTGGTATTATAAAGCTTTAAAGGAATCCAACTTTCATAAAAAATTTCAAGACAAGGTATTTTGTTTGAATACTCTTTTACAATTTTTTTCGCAAGTTTAGGATCTCTTTCTTCTATCCACTCAAGATAGTGTCCCAAACATGCGTTACCATGTCCTACAACTAAATCAACTTCCTCAAACCCATAATAGGGGAGTGGAAAATTCTTATGCGTTAGGTGATTGCCTTTAGGGTTTTTTATACTCCAATCTTGAAAATCCTCTGCCGACTGTATTTTTGGATCGTATCTTGGCGTCCAAGTATTATAATGTGTCTTACCTATATTAATAGTATGATAACCTCTGTTTACAAGCGTTTGAGTTGTTGTCGGTAGATCTTTTGGTAAATTTATTCCGTTACTTCGCACTCCATGAACGTTAGGGTAATATCCAGTTAACAATGTGGCTCTATTAGGCATGCACATAGGGCATGTACAATATGCGTTAGAAAATCTAACACTTTCTTCAGCAAACCTATCTAAATTTGGAGTCTTGATTATATTATTACCGTAACAACCCAACATATCAGCACGCTGCTGATCTGTGATAATAAAAAGTACATTCATTTTTTTGCTCATAATATTATGAATCTCCTAAATAGTAATAAAAAGTAAATATTAGCTTAGGTTAGAAAAAACAAAATCAGTAATAAAATTTTCAAATTTTTATTTAATAAATAATAAAACTTGAATTAAAAAATAAGGGAAAGCTAGGAATTTTAGGTTTTATTTCATTAACAGGTTAATTTATTCCCTTAATTGGAGATATACTTTTAAAAAATTATTAAATCTCGATAATTCAAATTTTTATTCCTCCTAATTTCTTAATTCTTATGGAATTGCCTTTTAAAATTTATTTCGTAAAACGATGTTAAAATTTTCTGAAAAATAATTATCTATTATAAAGTTAGAGTATAGTAAAGAATAAAACTTAATAGATTTATGATAATATCTAGAAACATTTCTATGATTACAATTATTATAATGAGGATTATAGATTCTTGCATCTTTTGTTTGTAGATAATCTTAAATATTATAATTCCAAGGAATATATTTAAAAAGAACCAAGAAATCGTCGTTATTATGGTGAGGATCATAACCTCACCACTTTTTAAAAGGAATACAAACCAAAAATATTCTAATGTCAAATTTATCGTTATTAACACAAAAAAATTTATAGTTTTCCAAATTAAGTTAAAGGTCAAAGATATCCTATATGAGCCGTCCCAAGCTTTTTTTTCCACATACCATTTAGTAAAGATTATCCCCATAACCAAGAAAATAATATATCGTAATATTTCCAATGGAATATTCATTTTTTCCTCACGCTTAATTAAATTAATTTTACTTAAATTAGAAAATGAAATATTTTAATTTACTAACGAGATTTAATTGATGGAATTGTCTGTTTTATAGTATAAATGGTAGCAATAAAAAATAAACCTAAAATAATTACCATATACATGTAGGAGATAAATATTAATAAGCTATACATAGCAATATTTGGATCCAATTGCATTATTTCAATAACAATTCTAAACCCCATCAATTGATAAATAAAAATTATTAAGAACCCAATGCTTAATGAAAAAAATATTAAAGAATATAGATGTGTTAAGTTAAATTTAAACCATCTAGTGGTAATTTCCTTTGAATCTTCAATAGATTCTATAAATTTATCCAAACGACCTCTCTTTACTATCTTATCAATCGTGTAATAACATAAAATGATAATTAATCCGTATGGAATAATGAGAAATAAAAAATTAGGAAAATAAAGCCGAAAATATCGATTTGTTATAAAGACTTCTGTCAAAAAGGTATAACCAAATAAAAAAATAAATAGAATCGATAATGAAAGCAAGAAAATTGCTTTTTTCGGCGTTAATTTTATATGAAACCATGTAAGGCTTTCATTCAATTTTATTTCTTTATGTGGACTTTCCTTTATGAAATAACTCCCTATTAATAAACTTAAAGAAATAATCAAAATCGTAATAACATTTATAAAATCATTAGTTTGATATGAATTAGTGGGAATTGGATTAATTCCTAAAATATGGGCTAATTCTGTGAATAGAAAAATATGGCAGAAAAATCTAGTCAAATATAGTAAAAATATTATAATAGATGCAATAAAAACTAAGAGACCATAGGTCTTTGCGATTTTTTTATTAGGGGTTATAGGTTTTCCTCTTCTAGTTGTAATAAGGCTATAAAAAAATAGTATTAAGAAAATACCACTAAGCACAATACGAGCATAATTTATTAATAATTCATGGGAACGAAACCAATTAGGACCTATTGGAATACAACAAAGATCTTCAAGCGGTGTTTTCATTATAGTATTACAACACATTTCAGGCATGTACAATGGAGGAGTCAAAGAAGCAATAAAAAATTGAGCAGTAAATAATATACCCGCTAAGGACAAACAAAATACTAATATTGATTGGTCATGAGATAATTTAAAACCGAGCCAATTTACTATTCTATCCTGATGAATGATTTTCCTATTACTTTCAATCTTGTTATTATCTATTTTTAAAATTCTCTTCAAAGTAATGATACTTAAATAAAGAAATATAATAGACACAACTATTTTTGTAATTGTAAGTGCAAAATTATAAATAAAAACATGATAAAGGTATTGTTCTGGATTAGATAAATAATCAGGCAGTGTACCAAAAATTAAATAAATTAAATAAAAGATACTAAACCCAAATAATTCGTAGGATATCGTAAAAAGTCCTATAAAAGATGAAATCAAAATCAAAACTGTTTGAGAACGATTTAATTCAAATCCAAACAATATAGTTCGAGACTTATTTAAAGTGGAATTATTTTTTTCTTTGACTTCCATAATAATCATTTTTTTTTTTTCAAATGAAAAGTAATATGTGTAGATTTCTTTTCTTATATAATTATACTATTTAATTGATCTATTTAAAAAAGCTCTGTTCTAATTTTTGTTTTATAAACCATAAAATATGTCTTTCAAGACATAATTCTTGTTTAATGAACATATATACTTAATATCACAAAAATTCAATATAGAAGGTTTTTATAAATTAATTTGTATGTTTTATAATTATCATGAATTCATTTAATGATCTTACAGAAAAATATAATTTAGATAATTTTAATAAAGTGTTAGAATTAAAAGGCCATGATAAAATCGACTTCTACAATGATTTAAATGATATAAAGCAAACAATCTGTAGGATCTTTAATAACTTAACTACTATTTTCTCTGTTAGAGGAGGACAGGTCTTAATGAGCTTAGCAAAATTACAAAAATTTGAAGAAATTATAATTAAAAAAGATGTTATGAACTGTTTAAATATAGATAGACGCGAAAAATTAGCTCATGCTTTTGAATTCTTAAAGGAGCAAAATTATATTGAAATCAAGAAAAAGACAAGTAAGTTCCATATTGTCAAATTAAATGAAAAAGATAATCCAGATTTTAAATTATTTCGAGAAATTATACAAGAATTTTGGACCTCTCCTCAAGAAGAAAAAAACAAAACAAAATTATGGAGGGAGTTAAAATAAAAAGTCATAAGGAAATCTTAGCCGAGCTAAATTTTGAGAGTAAAGACAGTATCTCTAAATCATTAAGTATTGTTAAAAACGAATATTTAAAAAATTTATACAAAGTGTATTTTTTTTTAATATTGTTGTTTGTAATATTCATAATATACCATTCTCTTTCTTCTCAATTATTAAAGCTCGCAATTGGCCAAATTCCCACAATTGTTGAGAAGATTCAAATTTTAGATCAAATTGTTACATGGATTCTTTTTTCTCTCTATATATCAATCTATTTTTTCCAATTGTCATTTGTCAGATTTTCCCCTTCATTGGTAAATTTTCTTAAAATGGAATTAATTAAATTAGATTTGGAAATTCTAAAAAAGTACAAAATAGAATTAAGAATTTTTCTGTTTATTATTTTCTCCATTATCGCTTTTATTCTCATTAATATTGGAATTTATTTTTATAACAATTCTACTGCTACTTTTCTTATCGTAAGAATAATTATAATTTTTATTATTTCAAGTATATCAATACCTATCCTTAGAGGAGTATTACACGATAAATTTGTTGTTAAACTAAAAAACCATTATTTTGTCCAATTCGAGTTACAATTTAGACTAATAAGATCTAAAGAGCTTGAATCACAAATGATTAAGGTTTATATGTCATCAAATAAATTATGTTTAAAATCAGAACAATATGGATTAAATCTTTATAAAGAAATATCTGAAAAAAAATGGCTTCCTAAAAAAGGAAGACTTATATTTCCAATGTTTTATTTTAACCCGTCTTTACATTTTCATGAATATTCAACATTAATAAATTTTAAAGATCATTTTGTAAATATTGTTTCAGCAATTAGAGAATGGGATGTTTCTTATAAAAAAGATTGATGAGTGTAAAAAAATGAATGAAGAAATTCACTAATAATTTGATTGGTGAGAATTATATTCCTTCTAAAAAAAAGGTTTCATTTTAAACGCGATTTAGTGGTTAAATCATAAGAGATTGATTTAAATTATAAATTGTTTAAAATTATTACAAGTGAAAGTCAGTAACCTTAGGTCGAGTTTCAATTTCGGGATAAATCTTTCCTACTATAGGCGGAGAACTATTATAAATTTCTTCAATCTCTATAACTCCAAACTTAATCCCTCTAAATTTCTTAAAACCGATAAACGTTCCTTTTACAACTTGATAATAAAAATCAAAATTCATTCCAAGAACAGCCACTTTTGAGTTGACGGGTATCCGATATAAATCTTCTTTTAAAACAGAAGGAGGAAACACTAATCTATTGTGATCGGCCGCTTGAAGTTGAATACAAGGAATCATAGTTGGATAACCATCAGTGGGGTCTATATACGCAATCACTCTAACGGCGATTAAGTCCGCGAATAATTTGTATCCAAGAACATTTAAACGTTTTTCGTCAAGTATTGTTTTCGCTCCGCCTTTCCCAATCATATCCTTAATTATTCCTTTTACGACGCCAAACAAAGGTAAATCTCTTACAGGCGTTACAGCTACTATGTTATTGTAATATGCTGTATGAACTCTTACATAGGTAAAGTAGCGCATCAATTGAGATTTGTTAAAATGTTCTAAATCTTCTCCTTCAGTGGTAGTATGGCTAAAATCGACTTTAACCTGGATAAATTTAAATGGCATTTCAGGAGTCATAAAAAAGATTCCTTGTTTTGGTCTCTTTTTAACGTATTTCTTTGACGTACCTTCAGTAAAAGCGCCCCACACTAATTGTTTTTTATTAATAGCACGATTACTCGCAATTAGAGTTATGTGGGGCCAACCTCGATCGTCTATAGTCGATACT
>Ga0209345_10002460_pt1 | contig 20431 bp, 15 predicted proteins | sample Cruoilmetagenom7_FD_187294 | JGI IMG/M metagenome (GOLD analysis project Ga0209345, IMG submission 187294) | Oil polluted marine microbial communities from Coal Oil Point, Santa Barbara, California, USA - Sample 7 (SPAdes) (version 2) | ecosystem: Environmental > Aquatic > Marine > Oil seeps ... | reverse complement strand
AGAAGGAGGCCATGGCCGCCCAGGTCCCGCAACTCTACATCTGTTCGCTGTCGTGCCGCTCCATCATCTACAAGGGCATGATGTTGGCCGAGCAGGTCGCCGTGTTCTACCCCGATCTGATGGATGAACGGTTCGTGAGCGCGTTTGCGATCTATCACCAGCGGTATTCCACCAATACCTTCCCGCAGTGGTGGCTGGCCCAGCCCTTCCGCATGTTGGCCCATAACGGAGAGATCAACACGCTGAAAGGCAACCTCAACTGGTTGAAATCGCACGAAATCCGCATGGCCTCGAACTATTTCGGGGACATGGCCGAGGATATCAAGCCGATCGTAGCCGCAGGCTCATCCGATTCCGCGGCGCTGGATGCAGTGTTCGAGGTACTGGTCCGCGCGGGCCGCAATGCCCCGATGGCCAAGACGATGCTGGTGCCCGAGGCCTGGTCCAAGACCGCGACCAAGATGTCGAAGGAGTGGGAGGAGATGTACGCCTACTCCAACTCCGTCATGGAGCCATGGGACGGCCCCGCCGCACTGGCCATGACCGACGGCCGCTGGGTCTGCGCCGGGCTGGACCGCAACGGCCTGCGCCCCATGCGCTATGTCGTGACGGGTGACGGCATGGTCATCGCCGGGTCCGAGGTGGGTATGGTTCCGGTGGATGAGATGAACATCGTCGAAAAGGGCGCACTTGGCCCCGGCCAGATGCTGGGCGTGGACATGGCGCGCGGCATCCTGCTGCACGATGTCGACCTGAAGGACGAACTCGCCGGCTCGCAGCCCTTCGGTGAGTGGGTGGGTCGCATCAGCAATCTGGACGACATCGCCAAGGTCACGACGGAAACCGTGTTGAGCACAGGCGAGGATCTGCGCAAGCGCCAGATCTCCGCCGGGTATGACATCGAGTTGCTGGAGCAGATCCTGCATCCAATGGTCGAGGACGGGAAGGAGGCGCTCGGCTCGATGGGCGACGACACGCCACAGGCGGTCCTGTCCGAAAAGTACCGTCCGCTGAGCCACTATTTCCGCCAGAACTTCAGCCAGGTCACGAACCCGCCGATCGACAGCCTGCGCGAACATCGCGTGATGTCGCTGAAAACGCGGTTCGGCAACCTCAAGAACGTGCTGGACCAGACCGGCGCGCAGGCCGAGATCCTGACGCTGGACAGCCCTGTTCTGACCAATGCGCGCTGGGACAGCATGCTCACCTATTTCGGGGACAGCGCCGCCGTCATCGACTGCTCGTTCGCGGCACAGAAGGACGGTATGCGTGAGGCATTGGACCGGGTGCGGTCCGAGGCGGAGCAGGCCGTGCGCGCCGGGGCAAACCACATTATCCTGACGGATGAGAATGTGGACGAGCAGCATGTCGCGCTGCCGATGATCCTCGCCACCTCCGCCGTGCATTCGGGGCTGACGGCGAAGGGGCTGCGGACCTTCTGTTCCATCAACGTGCGATCGGCCGAATGCGTCGATCCGCATTACTTCGCCGTGCTGATCGGATCGGGGGCCACCACCGTCAACGCCTGGCTGGCGCAGGACTCCGTTGCCGACCGGATCGAACGGGGCCTGATGGACGGCCCGCTGTCACAGGCGATGGACCGCTTCGTCGAGGCGATCAACCAAGGCTTGCTCAAGATCATGGCGAAGATGGGCATCTCCGTCATCTCATCCTATCGCGGTGGCCTGAACTTCGAGGCGGTGGGTCTGTCGCGCGCGATGTGCGCGGAATTCTTCCCCGGGATGCCATCGCGCATTTCCGGCATCGGCATCCACGGCATCCAGCAAAAGGCGCTCGACATCCACGCGCGCGCCTATGCCAACGGCACGGATATTCTGCCCGTGGGCGGCTTCTACAAGGCGCGCCGGTCAGGCGAATCCCATGCGTGGGAGGCTCAGGGCATGCACATGCTGCAAGCCGCCTGTGACCGGGGCAGCTACAAGATCTGGCAGGAATACAGCCGCTCCATGCAGGCACGTGCCCCGATCCACCTGCGCGATCTGCTGGGCTTCCAGCCGGGCAACAGCCCGATTTCGGTGGATGAGGTCGAGAGCATCACCTCCATCCGCAAGCGGTTCGTGACGCCCGGCATGTCGCTGGGCGCCCTGTCGCCTGAGGCGCACAAGACCCTGAACGTCGCGATGAACCGGATCGGCGCGAAATCCGATTCCGGTGAAGGCGGCGAGGATCCCAGGCATTTCAGCCCTGAGCCGAACGGCGACAACCCCTCGGCCAAGATCAAGCAGGTCGCGTCGGGCCGCTTCGGTGTCACGGCCGAATACCTCAACAACTGTCAGGAGCTGGAAATCAAGGTCGCGCAGGGTGCCAAGCCCGGTGAGGGCGGGCAGTTGCCCGGCTTCAAGGTGACGGAGATGATCGCCAAGCTGCGCCATTCGACCCCCGGCGTCATGCTGATCTCCCCCCCGCCGCACCACGATATCTATTCGATCGAGGATCTGGCGCAGCTGATCTATGACCTCAAGCAGATCAACCCGGATGCCAAGGTCTGCGTCAAGCTGGTGGCACAGACCGGCGTTGGCACCATCGCCGCCGGTGTGGCCAAGGCGAAGGCGGACGTCATCCTGATCTCGGGCCACAACGGTGGGACGGGGGCGTCGCCGCAAACCTCGATCAAACATGCCGGTTTGCCGTGGGAAATGGGCGTCAGCGAGGCGCATCAGGTGTTGAGCCTGAACAACCTGCGCTCCCGCGTGACGCTGCGCACCGACGGTGGCCTGCGCACGGGCCGCGACATCGTGATCGCGGCGATGATGGGGGCCGAGGAATACGGCATCGGCACCGCCGCCCTGATCGCGATGGGCTGCATCATGGTGCGTCAGTGCCAGTCCAACACTTGCCCGGTCGGCGTGTGTACGCAGGATGAGGAGTTGCGCGGCAAGTTCACCGGCAGCGCGGACAAGGTCGTGAACCTGATCACCTTCTACGCGCAGGAAGTGCGTGAGGTGCTGGCCAGCATCGGCGCACGGTCGCTGGACGAGGTGATCGGCCGGGCGGATCTGCTGACGCAGGTCTCACGCGGGTCGGCACATCTGGACGACCTCGACCTCAACCCGATGCTGATCGCGGTGGATGAGGAGCGGGGCACGATCTATGACCGTGACAAGCCGCGCCAGAGCGTGCTGGACACCCTGGATGCCAAGATCGTCCACGACGCGCAGCCGTTCTTCAAGGACGGGGAAAAGATGCAGCTGAGCTATTCGGTCGAAAACACCGACCGGACGGTGGGCACCCGCGTGTCGTCGCATATCGTGCGACGCTTCGGAATGCGCAACGATTTGCAGCGCGGCCATCTGACGGTGAAGCTGGAAGGTTCCGCCGGGCAATCGCTGGGCGCGTTCGCGGCACCGGGGCTGAAGCTTGAGGTCTCGGGCGATGCCAATGATTACGTCGGCAAGGGCTTGTCAGGCGGTCGTATCGTGGTACGCCCCGTTCTGGGCAGCCCGCTGATCGCCGCCAGCAACACGATCATCGGCAATACGGTGCTGTATGGTGCCACGGCCGGCGAATTGTTCGCCAATGGCCGCGCGGGTGAGCGGTTCTGCGTCCGCAACTCCGGCGCATCGGTGGTGATCGAGGGCTGCGGCTCGAACGGCTGCGAATACATGACCGGCGGCGTGGCGGTCATCCTCGGTTCGATCGGGGATAATTTCGGCGCGGGCATGACCGGCGGCATGGCCTTCATCTATGACATCGCAGGCGATTTCGACGTGCGCATGAACGATGAGAGCATCATCGCCGTAAACGTCGAAAGCGCCCATTGGGAGGGTGTCCTGCGCGATCTGATCGAGCAGCACGTGGCCGAGACCGGATCGCGCCGGGGCGAGGAGATCCTGCGCAACTGGTCGGACGAAATCACCCGGTTCCGGCAAGTCTGCCCCAAGGAGATGCTGAACCGTCTGTCCGCCCCTCTCAGCGACCGCGCCGACGCGATCCCGGCGGAATGAACCCAGCTGCCCCCGGCCACGGGGGCAGCGATGCTGCTTTGAACGAAATTTGAACTGCGTGGCGCGACAGCACCCTTGCGGGTAGCGCGCGCCATTACCGCAATTCATGGCTGAAGCCTGCTATATGAAAAGCGGCATCGGGTAGAATTGCTGTGCACGGCTGCTCAGTAATAACGGCTCATGTTATATCTCTGGCAGATTGGTTGGCGTGGCCCGCGGTTTGATTTGGCGGGCTGTCCCCGTTTATGTGCTGGAACTATTCAGTTCTGCCGCAAACCGCGCTGTAATTGCTTGCCTGGCCCGTCCGCCGGATTGTGCGCCAGGCAGCAAGGCTGCCTCACCTGCCAACGCAACCATTCTGTCCAAATCGCATCCTGTCGAGACGCCCATTTTCTCAAACATGTAGATAAGGTCTTCGGTTGCGACGTTGCCTGTTGCACCGGGCGCGAATGGACATCCTCCTAGCCCTGCTATGGAAGCATCGAAAACACGCACGCCCTGGAGAAATGCGGCATACACATTCGCTGCGCCAAGCCCATAGGTGTCATGAGCGTGAAAGGCCCAGCGCAGCTCACGTCCGAAACTTTCGCCTACCGTTTTGAAGAGGTCCGAAACCTGCTTCGGATCCGCACGACCGGTCGTATCGCATAGGCAAAACTCTGCACGTGGCAAGGCGGAGATCAATGGCTCGAGCAATCGCACCACATCATCCACTTGAACCCGCCCCTCAAATGGGCAATCAAAAGCGGTCCCAATATTAAGCCGCATTTCTTTGTCATCAGGCAGATTTGTTGCCAATTCCACATATTCGCTCGCCGACGCTTCTGGTGTGCGCCGCACATTCGAGCGGTTGTGCGCCTCGGAAACCGAAAGTACGAAAGCCAGACAGGGGGCGTCGGCTGCTAACGCCCTTCGTCCTTGCTGCAATGTTGGGACCAGAACCCGAGGGCGGAGCCTCGGAATATCGCGGGCCAGTTCGAGGAGGGTCGGCGTATCGGCCAGTTGCGGTAACGCCTTTTGGCTGACGAACGAGCCGATTTCGATATCATGCAGTCCACATGCGTCCAGTTGTGTCAGGAAGTGCAATTTCTTCTGGGTCGGTATAAACGGGCCCACCGATTGAAAACCGTCACGGGGGCCAACTTCAACGAGTGTAACTGAAGTGTTCATATCGCACCCTCTCTGCGCAGTTCCTCGATCCTCTCCTTGGACATACCCAAAAGTGTGGAAAGGATAGTGTCACTGTCCGCGCCGATCTTGCGTCCGGTCCAGCAAAGATGCCGTTCCGATTCAGGCATATGCGGTACGACACCGGGGTGCGACACCCTTCCTATCAGTGGATCCTCCACCTCATGAACCATGCCGCGTGCGCGATACTGTCGATCTAGCGCGATATCTTCTGCGTTGTAAATCCGACTGGCGGGAATGTTGCCTTTGACCAGTGCGGCCTCTATCTGCTCGATATCCAGTCCTTCCGTCCAACTTTGAATCGCGTCATCCAGTGCGTCAACATTGTTCACCCTGCTTTGATTGTCCCTAAACCGCGGGTCTTCTGATAATTCAGGGCGTTCCATCACAGTGCAGAGGCTGGCGAAGAGAGGCTGGGAATTCGCCGCTATAACGATCCACTTTCCATCAGCGCTGCGATACGCACTCGTAGGTGCGGCGGTAGGAATACGTGCGCCAACCGGTTCTCGTACTACACCCAAGACACTATGCTCTGGAATCAGCCCTTCCATCATGCTTAAGACCGATTCCGTCAGCGCGACATCAACAGGCTGGCCCTGGTTTGTACCGCCAACATGATCCCGCTGCCAAAGCCCGGAAATGATTCCAATCGCTGCGTACATACCGGCAATGCTATCGCCGATGCTAATACCCACCCGTACAGGTGGCAGATCAGTTGTACCCGGAGCGTGATTGGTCAAATAGCGTAGCCCGCCCATAGCTTCACCAATCGCGCCAAAACCCGAGCGATCCTTGTCCGGACCCGTTTGACCAAAGCCGGAAACGTGCGCGATTATCAGCCGTTGGTTCGCCTCTCGCAGGACTTCATCAGAAAGGCCCAGTTGAGCCAGGTGTCCGGCTCGAAAATTTTCGATCAGCACATCGGATTGCTTCACCAAATCAATCACAATCTGTCGGCCGGCCTCAGATTTGAGGTTTGCAGTAACCGTCTGCTTGTTACGTCCGTGTACGGACCACCATATCGAATTACCGTCCTTCTTCAGTCCCCATTCACGCACTGGATCTCCAGATGGAGGCTCCACCTTGATCACTTCGGCCCCGAGGTCCGCAAGAAGACGAGCACAGAAAGGGGCCGCTATGAAATGCCCCAGTTCTATTACGCGGATCCCGTCCAACGGGCCCCCTTTAGTTCCGAGCGTGTTATTTTCATCGCGAGGTCTTTTCGTCATTTCGTAGTCCTGTTTACGGCCCTTGTATTCAGACCTATTCTTGCGTTCCGTCAAACCTTGGAAAATATGGAGTTTGCATATTCGTTACTAGCCAGTGAGAAAGACCGTGCATCGTAACTGCGTTTCAACGAAACGTGGAAACGCTCTCGTTCTAACGGAGCAGCAACCGTTCCTTGAGCCAGGCGCGTATTTCGCGGATAACTTCTGCCTGCTTTTCAGGTTGTTCGCGGTAATAATGCGTTGCGCCGTCTACCCGAAGGTACGTCTTGTCCGCCATTTTGCCGGCCTCAAATACGCAAGCAGGGTGGCTGGGCGGCACCGCGTCATCGGCACCATTTTCGATCAGCAACAGCGGACAGGCAATGTGCCCGACGCATTCTTCTGCATCGGCGCGCGAATGATTTGGTGACCACTGAGAAAGCCAGGCGCGCAGGGTGCTAAAACGGGCGAGCCCTACTGGTCCGGTATTTACGGTTTCGGGATTTCCAAGATAGCTCCAGCCGGGGCGGCGCTCATTTGGTTCTTGTGTTGGGTCCAGAAAACGCGGATCTGCCATGGTCCGGTGAACAATAAAGGGACGTTCGATTTCTGCGCCGCCAACGCGTTTTAAATGTGCAAGTTGCTCCAGAACCGTGTCGGTAATCCTTCTCATACGCGCAATTTGGCGTTCGCGAAACTCGACCACAAAATCCGCATCGTAAGGCGGTTTCGGGCCATTTTCGGCGTAAAGATCAAAAGCAGTGTCACGAATGTCGGGATTACTTTCATCCATGACTGAAGGATCGATCCATTCTGACAAAATCCGCGCTCGCCCCGTATGTGCAGCGATGAACATGACCGCATCGGCGGGCGGCAGATTCGCGCGTGTCAGATCGTACACGTCCCCAGCTGGCGTTTGCGTAATCGAGGGATGCTCGGCTTGACTTTGATAGAACACTGCAAGTGATCCGCCACCGCTCCAGCCACACAGGACGACGTTGCGATAACCCAACTCTTCACGGGCATACCGGATATATGCGCCCAAATCCGCGCATACTTTTTCCATAATCAATGCTGTATCGTTCCTGGCATAGCGCGAGGCGCAGGAAAGCACGTGAAAACCAGCTTTAGCTAATGCAACGGGCAGGGGCATCAGGTGCAAGGTCGACGCAGGATGCATGAAAACAAGAACAGTGTCCGAAGGTAAATCCTGCGGAATTATTCGCTGTCCCTCCAGAAACACCGAGCCTTGACTGCCAGTGAACCCGTAGGTCTCAGTAAACGCGGCTTCCTCACGGAATTGAACGATGACTGGCACCCTCACAATATCGTATGGCTCTAATGTTGTGTTGCTGCCAGCCATCTCGTCACCCTCTCACATTGCCGTGCATGAATTCATCCACGTCAGGTGCGCGCTTGGTCTTGCTCCACTCTTCCAGCATCGGCTTTGCCCTGCGGCCCAACTCGCTGGCCATCTCCGGCGAGGTTGTGTCTACAGCCAGCTCCATCCGGTGCCCGTTCGGATCAAAAAAGTAGATCGATTGGCATATCTTGTGATCGGCCGGCCCAACGACATCAATGCCACCATCCACCAAACGTTTCTTATATCGTTCCAGCGTCTCCATATCGGCCACCTTGAGTGCAAGATGTTGCACCCAGTCAGGAGTGTTCGCATCCATTTGCATCTCGGGAGATTCAGGGAGTTCGAAAAACGCCAGGAACGAACCGTCGCCCATTTCCAAAAAGATGTGAACATGCGGGGACCATTCACCGGTTGACGGTACTTCGTTCTCCGCAACCGCGATGGTCAAATCAAGGTCCATATACTTCTTGTAGAACTCAGTCGTCTCCTTGGCGTCGCGACATCGGTAGGCGACATGATGCAATCCGTTGATAGTCATTTGTTTCTCCTCAGAGGATACTGCGATCTCTCGATTGGTATACATTTACCTGGATCAGGTCAACTTTTTCGTTTATAAATTGCGAAAATGTATACCAGTGAGGTGAAATTGACCCTTGTTGAAAAAGCCGTTGAGAAGTTGCGCGTCGCCATATTGAACGGTGAATTTTCTACCGGTCCGTCGATCACCGAGCGTCAGGTCAGTGAATATCTGGGCATTTCGCGCACCCCTGTCCGTGCCGCCCTGCAAACATTGTCGAACGAAGGATTGTTGGTCTACGAAGCCCAACGCGGATACCGCGTGCGCAGCGTCAACCATGAAACCATTTCCGAGGCTCATATGGTGCGTGCCGCGCTAGAGGCTCTTGCCTCCCAAATCGTCGCCGAAACAGGCCTGTCGGCAGAAACCTCGGCTACGCTCGAAGCCTGCGTGGCAGAAGGGCGAGATCTTCTTGGGAAGGGTGCGGCGCGGTTTCAGCATGAAGAGTGGCGCAACATGAACAACCGTTTTCACCAGACAATCGTCGACGCCGCAGGGAATGAAACCCTCAGCAACTCCCTGGCACATGTGGCGCTCATGCCGATGATGTCATTCAAGGTGATCGCGACCATCGGCGCATCGCCGAATATGGTTCTATTGGAGGGATCGCAAAGGGATCACGAACAAATCCTTTCTTGCCTTCAGGCTGGTCAATCCATGCGCGCATCGAACCGCATGCAGGAGCATATCCTGTTTGCAGGCGATTTGATTTCAAAAGACATCCGACGACAATACGGAGAAAGCGCGCCAACGGGTTCAGCGTTGTCCGATCGCGCTGCCGGCACAACCAAAAATGAAAATGCAAAAACAGAGCTTGATGATGCATCGGCCATCGACTGAAAACCGAGCTTCCGCGTTTTATGAGTACAAGTCTATCCGTTCCCGCGACCGGAAGAATTGCACGGCGGCTCTCTCTCACTAGGTAGCTATTGGCGGCGCAGGTCCAGTGGGTGCTATTGCAAAGGTAGGCGTCTCTGGCGTGACAAATGAAAGCGAAGCGCAAGTATCCCACGCCAGCCGGGCAGTCGCGGCCACACGTCGTCTGTTTGCCGTTCCAAGGCGGGCCAGCACCAAAACGGGCTTCAGAACGTTTGACTCGGCAGCCATAGTACAATCGCGGGGAATGCGACGAGGATCGACAGCCGCAGAATGTCCGCCAGGATGAACGGCAGGATGCCCTTGATGACTGTGGACTGTGACACATCGCGTGACGCTGCCTGCACTACGAAAAGGTTCATGCCGATGGGCGGCGTGATCAGTCCGATCTCCGCGACGGTCACTACCACGATGCCGAACCAGATCAGATTGAAGTCCAGTTCCAGCGCCACGGGTGCCAATAACGGCACTGTGAGTAGGATCATCGACATCGCATCCATGAAGCAGCCAAGGATCACGTAAAAGATCAATATCAGCACCATGACTGCCATCGGTGTCAGCCCGGAACTGCGGATCTGGTCGATCAACATTTGCGGCAGACCGGTATTCTCAAGAAAGAAATTGAAAAGCGCAGCACCGATCAGAATTAGGAAGATCATCGCAGTCAGACCTGCAATTTCGAACACAGAAGCAATAAGAGACTTACGGTTCAGTTCGCCCGAAAACACCGCCAGGAAGAAGGCGCCCACTGCGCCTACGGCCGCCGCTTCTGTGGGGGAAAACCAGCCCACATAGATGCCGCCGATGACCAACACAAACAGGGCGAGCACCTGCCAGACTTGTCCCAGGTAACGGATGCGACTAGCCCAATCTGTCCGTTTGGACGGTGGTGCCATATCAGGTTTCATACGCACCTGAACCATGATGGCTCCGGCATATAACAGCGCACCCAGAATACCCGGCAGCAGTGCTCCGATAAACAACTGCCCGATGGAACTTTGCGTCAGAAGCCCGTAAATGACCAACAGAACCGAGGGCGGGATCAATACGCCCAATGTGCCACCTGCCGCGACAGTGGCAGTGGAGAGTGACGGATCGTAGCCGTGGCGTTTCATCTCGGGCAGAGCAACGCGACCGATGGTCGCCACGGTTGCAAGTGATGATCCACAGATCGCGCCAAAGAATGCGCTGGCACCGACAGTGGTAACTGCCAGACCGCCCCGTCGATGGCCGATAAACGCATTTATGGCATTGAACAGCGACCGTGAAAGTCCGGCATGTGACGCAAACACCCCCATCATGACGAACAGCGGGATCACCGAAAATGAATAGGGAAAGATCGATTCAAAGGGGCTGGACCCGAGGATATAGGCTACGCCCATCCAACCGTTCAGATACCAGTAGCCCAAAGCGCCGATAACGCCCATCGAAATCGCGACCGGCAGGCCAAACGCTATAAGGGCCAGTGCCGCGACAAAGCCGACAAGGCCAAGGGTCGGATCACTCATGTCCCAACTCTTGCTTTATTGATTTCACCGATTCCAGAAGGATTGCTGGTAGCGACACCGCCAGCCCGACCAGCAGCGGGTACCAGTACCAAGCGATGGGAATGCCCAGTTGCTGCGACTTGTCACCGAACATGGTGCGCGTCTCAAACGTCAGGTAGCCCCGCCACAGCATCAGGCCGACCAGTACGAAACTGGCCAGAGCCCCCAGCACTTTTAGTGGAATCACCAGACTGGCGGGTAGGGCCGCCAGCAGGAAATCGACGGTGACATGCGTCGCCGTATAAAACGCAAACGGCATCGTCAGCCAAGCACCGGTGACAACGGACAGTTGCACCAGATCCACGACGCCTTCGATCGGATACCCGATACGCCGTCCCAGAATATCAACCACCGTGACAAGAGCCGCAGCGCCAAAAGCAGCCACACCCAGAATTGCCAGCCCCTGGATCAGCCAACCTGTCAACTTTGCAACCTGTACCAAGTGAAGATCTCCCATGAAAAAACCTGGCCCCCGGGCCAAAACCCGATCTACAAACCGACCGGGCATGGACGTTCCATTGAACCTTGTTTCGCAAGTTCGCATCCACCCCGTTTGGGCGGATGCGAAAAGTGGTGTTCGGTATCAATGAAAGGTCGAAACGCCCTAATCCTGCTGCGCGGCTTCATACTCGGCGATCTTGTCCTGCATCGCCTGATAGATTTCTGTGGCATTATCCACGCCGCTCTCCTCGATCGACTGTAGATAGCTGTCCATCATCGGCTGCAAGGCTTCGCGCCAACGGGCCCGTTCGTCCTCAGACAGTTCGGTGATCTCATGGCCGGCCTCGATGGCGCCCTGGCGGCCCGGTGCATCCCATGCGTCCCACCAGTCGCCGAACTTGGCCACCAAATCCGCGCCCGAGGCCTCATCGATACAGGACTGAGCCTTTTCGCTGAGACTGTCATAGGAATTCTCATTCATCACGAAGAAAAACGAAACTGTGTAGGCGCGCAAGTCCAGATGATAATTCAGCACCTCGTTCAGGCCAAAGCTTTTGACCGGATCCCAAGGAAAAACGGTGCCGTCGATGACGCCGCGCTGCAAGCTTTCATAGACTTCACTCGGTGGCAGGCCCTGAGGGTCGGCGCCCAGCGTGGACAGCATTTGCGACACGGCAGGGCTGGGCGTGCGAATGCGCAGACCCTCCATATCCTCCATCGTCTCGACTTTGGTGGAGTTGGTGTGCAGCAGCCCGCTGTTATGAGCGTGAAGCGCCAGAACCTTGAGACCTTCGTATTCCTCGGCCAAATGTGTCGGCAGCAAATCCCACAGTGCCTGACTGGCGGCACCGGCGTCATTGGTAAGGAACGGCATGTCGATCAACGAGGTACGCGGAAAGCGGCCGCGTGGAATGCCGTGCAGTCCGTGGGCGATGTCGACGACTCCGGCTAAAACCTGTTCTTGCTGGCGCGCCACATTGCCCAGCTGGCTGCCTGCGGCAAAAATCTCGAACTGGACTTCGCCGTCCGTGCATTCAGTCACCTGCTCGCTCCATGGCACAAGGAAATCAGTCTGGATACCGTGCAGGGCAGGCGTATAGTGGCTGATCTTTAGCGTTGTTTCCGCCTGAACGCTGGTGGCCAGAGCGGCCGTTGTGGCAATGGTGGCTATAAAGGTTCTTTTAGGTGACATTTTTTGGCTCCCCAGTTTGTCAGAGTTATTTCTTGAGTAGTGTTTTTAAAGGGCAAGCTTGATCCGTGCCCCGTCTTTACCACGCGAACAGCAAGTCATCATGCGTTTGCTTTCGATCCGTTCGGCGCGCGTTAGAACCATGTCTCGATGGTCGATCTCTCCCTCGATAACCGCCACCTCGCAAGAGCCGCACAAACCTTCACGACAATCGCAAGCAACGTCGATGCCCGCCGCCAATATCGCATCCAACAATGTTGTGTCGGACGCAATATTCAGCACCTGACCCGAGTCCGCCAACTCAACCTGAAACGCCTGTTCTTTGTCGGGATCAATTACCGAGGCATTGGAGGAAAAATGTTCAAAGTGATAGGTGCCCTCCGGAAAATCATTCGTCAGCGTCTCCAGCGTGCTGAGCAGTCTCTGCGGACCACAAGCATAGATCTGCGCGCCATCGTTGAGTCCAGCCACAACGGCGGAAAGGTCCATTCGGCGTCCTTCGTCCCCTGCGTACAGTGACAGCACCGCACCATGATCTTGGATCACGCGGTCGAGAAATGCCATGGTTGATTTCGACCGGCCGGCATAGTGCAGTTCATAGCTGTGCCCCAAGGTTTTCAAACGATCGGCCATGGCAAGGATCGGTGTGATGCCGATGCCGCCCGCGACCAGCACCACATGCGGCGCAGTCTCGTCCAGATGGAACAGGTTGGCCGGTCCTCGCATCCGGATTTCCGCGCCTGCATGAATGGTATCGTGGATGTATCGCGACCCACCACGCCCCATATCCTCGCGCAAGATGGCGACATGGTAGCTGTCATCTTCAGGTGATCCGCACAGCGAATATTTGCGATTATAATCGCCTACGCATAGCTCGATATGGGCTCCGGCGCTCCATTTCGGCAGAGGGCGGCCCTGTGCGTCCTCGATGGTCAGGCCGAGAATACCGTCAGCTTCCCGGCGTACTTCGGAAATGCGAACCTTGCGGGCGATGTCGCGCCACGCGGGCGGACCAACGGGAAATCTGCGGTGAAGCTCCGTCGCGCTCCGGTCGGTCCGTTCTGGGTTCTGCGCAGGATCCCATTCGACCCATAGCTCATCGGGGCCACGGAAAGAGGTGTTGGGCATGTAAGAGAATTCTTGGTCGGCCAGGCGCAGATGTGGCAGGCGGCGCGTCACTTCTTCCAGGAAAATCCGCATTTCCATCCGGCCGATGTTCTTGCCCATGCATTGATGCGCGCCGTAGCCGAAGGTCAGGTGATCGGTGGCGTTGTCGCGGTAAATGTCCAGGGTATCGCCTCCCTCGAAATGCCGCTCGTCTTGGTTGCCGGAGGCCTGCACGATCAACAACTTCGCACCTTCCGGCAGGTCGACACCGTTCAGAGTTGTCGGCGCGGTGGTCTGGCGACGCCAGGCAACGGTTGACCCCGCATAGCGCAAACATTCCTCCACCGCATTGGGGATCAACGACGGATCGGCGCAGATGTCGTTCCATGCGTCGCGATGGGTCAGCAGAGTCTTGAACATATTGGCAGAAGCCAGTGATGTTGTCTCATGTGCGGCAACGATGATAGCCATCATCATCGAATGCACATAACTGTCGGTGACAACCTCAGGGATCTCGGCGTTCATTCGGATTGTGTGATGCATCCAACCCGTGCCCTCGGGCTGGCCGCGCATCTTTTCGATAACCTCGCCTGCGTACTGCCAGAAACGCCCTACGTCATGAGCGACCTCGATTTGCTTTTGATCTGACGGCTTTCCCCATGTGTTGACCGAATGGGCCAGTGTAAATGTTTTGAGGGTGGCGATTTCATCTTCGGGCACGCCAAGAAAATGTAGCGCCACCAAAAGCGGTACTTCGTATAACATGCCATCGATCAGATCGACCCGCCCGCTGTCGATAAATGCATCAATCTTTTCGCGGGTCAGACGGCGGATCATGTCCTGCTGCTGTTCCAGCTTTTCGGGCATAAAATGGTCTTGCAGCGCACGGCGACGCTCCATATGCGCAGGCTCGTCCTCATTCACCAAGGTGCGGGCCATGCCATAATCATAGCTCTTGAGGATTTCCTGCGCCTCAGGCGTGGCAGGCGTGATTTTCTCTAGCACATTGCGCGGGGAAAACAGGATCGGATCGCGGAATACCGATTTGATGTCATCGTAGCGTGAGACAACCCAGTATCCTAGTTTGGGGGCGTAAAATACGGGAAGCTGATCGCGCGACCAGCGCAGGGCTTCCGCGGGGTCCAGTTGGTAAGGTCCCTGGAAAGCGTCAAATTCGCGGGCCAAGCCTGCCGGGTCAGTAATGGGACAACTCTGCGCTTTAGAGACCGCGCCACTGAACGGGCATTCACTCGCAGTATTTGCGGTTTGGTCGGCCATCTCGTTGCCTCCTCTCAATCTCGCTCCCCCGTCCCAATCGCGATGTTCGAGGCCACTTTTACTTCAGGCGGAATGGGCAGGCAATGACTAATATAGTTACAACCTGTGCGCTCATAGTCTCGTATTCCGAGGTGATCTGCTGATTTTGCCGTGCTGATCTCTGCATTATCCATATAAATCATGGCATTAAAGGATATACGGCATGTTTCACGGATGATCCGGAGGAAGCGGGTTCTGAATGGGACAATCGGCTGGATTTCGACAGCCGAAGGCCGCGGCAGTTACCGCGCACGCACCTCAGATCCGATAGTAGTCTGCTGTTGATGCGGCAGGCCGATGACGCCCTCGCGCAGTCCCGTTTCACGGCGTTATGCGGCAAACGGGCTGTCGCCTTATGCAAAACTCGACATTCTACAAAGACAGGGAGGTGATCATCTTCGACAGTGTTTGTGCCGCGTCCGCGACGGCTGCTGTTGCAGCATCCAAATCCAGGTCCTCGAAAGCAACCACTCCGACCGAAAACTCATGTCTTGCAAACCCACCACCAGTGAGACGCAGCGCACTGGATACACCCACTGCACCCTTATGCAATTGGCTGCGCGTAATACTGTAACCAAGTTTACGGGCAGAACGGACATCTTGAGAATCTGCCTCCGTTTCGGGGCGCGCCGCAAGAATGGCGATCCCGGCGGCACCGAGGGTAATCGGATGGCGCCGTCCAACCCGGTAACGAATGGTGACAGCTACGTCCCGTGGCTCAGCGGATAGCACTACTACACATTCCTCGCTGTCAGCCATAGACAGAAAAGCAGTTGCCTCGCATCTCTTAGCAAGGTCTTCCAGAACCGGGAGAGCCATGGCGCGGATATTATCCACGGTATTCCCGCCGAGTAGATACGCATTCGCGCCCAGCACGATACAACCGTCCCCCACGCGTCGGACCATGCCACGATCGGCCAGCGTCGCAACAATTCGGTAGGTGACCGCGCGATGCAGGCCTAGTCGAGTCGCAAGATTGCTGACCGTGAGTCCCTCAGGTGCTTTGGCCACCAGCAGCAATGCTTCGATGCCACGGTCGAGTGTCTGCAACTTGCCTGTAGTCATGCCGAAATCTGTCCTTTTGAGGTGGTCCTGATTATTCGACCAGTTTGCAGCCTTGTTGAGCTAGATCAGGGTTCACTTAGGCTGCTAACCTCATGGGTTCTGTTTGCTGCCATAGGCCTCGTTGGGGGTCAAGGTATCGTGGGTCGAATGGGGCCGATCAGTATTGTATAGCAGGGCAACCATTTTTTGCCTCCCACCCCGAGCAAATGGAGCGAGGCATCGACCAGAAATCCCGCTTCATCACCTACGACCCATTCGTCGCATACAGCTTCTCAATCGCCGTCGCCAGCGTCAGCTGCTCGCGGATCGCATCAAGCGCAACACGCGCCTTAAACTCAGCCGAATGGTTCTGTCGTTCTTCATTTCGGATCACTTCTTTCGTCATGTGATCCACCTTACCCACTGGCCCGAATTTTAGCGACCTCCTCTGGGAGGCACATCCATGTGCATGTGGCCACGGCAAATGATCATCTGAAAGGTTTGGTCGAGACGCTGTGGGATCAAGCTGCTCTCGGAAGAGAAGCCGACTTCTGTGGGCAAACCCCGCTACACCATGAAGAAGTCGTTCGAACACGCGCTCCAGTTTCTATCAAGTACCTGGAGTATTTTTGAAAAAGCGGACTTGATGTGGCGTCGGACGGTGCGGAGATTGGCCTTTTTGGAGCCGGTTGCATATAGCCGGCCTTCGGACACCAAAACTACCTTTCCCATCATAGTGTTGAGGAAATTCAATGCGGTGGAAAAGTTATGGTGCACCCATCAGGATTCGAACCTGAGGCCTCTGCCTTCGGAGGGCAGCGCTCTATCCAGCTGAGCTATGGGTGCTTCCGTCCGCTGCATACTGTAAGCGTGAGGAGAGCGCAACGCTTCTTGATGGGGGCACCATGCCGCTGAACGTGATGATCGTGGTACAGGAGGGGCGGCTGGCCTATGAGGCGCTGTTGGCGACCGCCAGCTATGTACCCTCCCCCGACATGCGGCTGTGGTTGATGGAGCCGCAACCCGGCCCGTTATGGCCGACGGATCCGCGCATCGCGGACCCCGATATCAGGGGGGAGCTGGAACGCCACGCACCGATCACACCGTTCGAATGCAGGCATTTCGGCGCGGCCTATCCTCATGGCAACAAGATCGAAGCCCTTGCCGCCTTGCCTGAGGCAGAACCGTTCCTCTTCCTCGACACCGACACGCTGTTCCTGGGCCCCCTGCCCCGGATCGACACCGCGCGCCCCGCTGCCAGTCTGCGCCGCACGGCGAGTTGGCCGAACCCTGTTCCCGGCGGCCCGGACAGGAGTGAGATCTGGCGCGCCCTGCATGAGCGATTCGGCCTGGAGTTGATTGAGGATACCGACCATCCGCCCGGCGATTGGCAGCGGTATCCCTATTACAACGCCGGATGGTTCTTCGGTCCCTGCCCGCGCCGGTTCGGCAAGCTGTTCGCAAGATATGCGACGGAGATCCGCAGCGATCCGGGTGAGGCGCTGGCGGGACAGGCGCTGCTGCCGTGGCTGGATCAGATCGCCCTGCCGCTGGTCATCGCGGCCGAGGGCGGTGCCCCGCGCGCGGTTCCCGGCCTCGACGGGGCGGCGACCTGCCACTGGCGCACTCTGCCACTGGCCTATGCCCGCGAACCCGACGCTGTGATCGCACGGCTGGAACAGGTCGCGCAGATAAACCGGGTCAAGAAGTTGCTCAAACGCTATCCCCCGTTCCACAGAATGCTCTATCGCGGGGGGGGTGCCGCGGCGCGCGCATTGTTCGCGGACGGTCTGCCCGCGCATGAGGCGGACATCCGCAAACGCCTGCGCGCCGCCGACCTCTGGCTGCGCTAGGGCCGATGCCCGCCTTGCAGGCCGCTATTCCTTTGAGCTGGGGACGTTGATCATCCGGCCCAGGAACGCCCCGGCGAAGATGTGGACATGCAGGTGCGGCACCTCCTGATGGCCATCCGGTCCGGCATTGGACAGCATCCGGTATCCCGATCCCGCATCCGGCGTCACGCCCATCTGCTGCGCAACCTTGCCCAGAGTGCGGATATAGTCGGTGATTTCCGCTTCGCTCGCCTCCGCCGCGAAGTGGTCGAAGGTCACGTAGGCCCCTTTGGGTATGACCAGCACATGCTGCGGGGCTTGCGGGGCGATATCCTCGAACGCGAGGGAATGCTCCGTCTCCATCACCGTCTTGTTGGGAATTTCACCGCGCAATATCTTCGCGAAGATGTTCTGGTCGTCATAGGTATAGGCCATGGTGGCTCTCCTCGTTCATGGGGTCCGGTTCAGTCGAAGGTCAATTCGGAGATCGCGAAATCGCGCCCGTCCCCGAACGGGATGTCCAGAAAGCGGGCGATCTGCTCGCCCGCCAGATCTGCACTGTCCTCGGGGTTGAGCGCATATAGATGCGTCAGCCCCAGATCGCGCAAGGCGTTGCTGTCATCCTTGAATTGCCGGTCCAGGGTGCGGATCAAGGGGATCGAATCCGCCATCTGGGCCTCCTCGGGCAGCAGCCCGGCACGTTTCGCATGTCCCAAAAGGTACTCATCGTCGATATGGGTGCGCAGCTCCATCACTCGCAAGCTGCACTGATCATCGCGGATATCGCGCAGCGCCTCGAAATTCGAAGGGTCGAGACAGATCATCAAGCGATCCGTGCCATGATATTCCAGCAGCATTCGCAACACCGCACGGCGGTGGCGGCCCCGCTTGGGTTTCGAGGTCTCGATCCCGCCAAGTTGCGGCAGGACGCCGGAATCCTCATCAAAGACATAGCCGTGAGCAGGCGGGCCGCCTGCACGGCGGGCCGCGTTCATGAACCGCTTTCCGACATGGTATTTCTTGCAAACGACCACCAGCATTTCGCTGTCGCGACCGATCTTGCCACCGCGCTCCCAGAACCGCTCACCATATCGCCGCCCGACCCGTCCGCGTTGCGTGACATAGGCATAGAGCGCCCCGGCGGTATCCGCGGTGACCATGCGGTCGAACTTCTGCGAATACAGCGCGCGCAGATGATCGCGCAGGTTCAGCGCGTTTTCGGACACCTTCCGCGCGAACAGATGGGGCTGCGTGCGGATCAGGTCATAGTGATCGTCGTGAAACACCAGCGGCAATCCGTAATCGGAGAATGCGAGGAATGTCAGCGTCCGGTTGTCCACCTCATCGCGGGGCGTCACATGCATGACCAGCGTCTGAAAGAACGTCTCATCCGGGATCCAGGTGGTCGAGAAGAATTTCGGTATGTCCCGGCGTTGCGCGATCAGGTTCAGGACACGGTCCAGGGTCTTGCGCCGCAAAACACACCATTGCGAGCCTATATGGATCGTCAGCCCCTTCGGCGTACCACGCTGCAAGCCCAGGGCGCGTTGCAGCTTGAGAGAGCCGTAAAACAGCGCCTTTCGCGTGCGTTCGTTGAAATAGTGGCGGTAGTGCAGGCGGTCTTTCTTGATCCCGGTCTTGATCCAGTCGCTTTCGAAAAAGTCGTGATGCTCGACGAAATCCTTGTCGTTCTCCTCCAGGAACCGGGCGATATAGGCGCGCGATTTCGCTGGCATGCAATCGCCCGAGATGAAGTAGAAATGCGTGGCGTCCGGCCAGCTCTTGCGCGCGATCCGCAAGGCGTTGAGCGTGGCGACCACCAGGCTCCATTCGCCCCAGCCGCATTTGACCCGGTCCGCGAAAACCACGTTGGGATCGCCTGCCAGCTCCTTTCGAATCGTGCTCCAGACCTCGGGGGGGGCACTCTTGTCCACGTGAATGGCGATGCGATCTCCGAATTCGGTGAGCATACGCGCCTGCGCGATGACCCCATCGGGGTTTTTGTGGCAAAGCAGAATATAAGCGATCTGAACCATATGCCTTCAATGCGACGACACATGGCGCGGGGCAAGCTCTTTGACACCGCTTCAGCTTTCTTGACTTGAACTTCTGCCGCCTCCAATGAAGGGTGAGGACTTACCTGCGAGGCGAAAATGCCCTTTCCCGGAACATGGATGACCGAAAGCCAGTCGATGATCTACCGCGTGGTGCCGAAATGCGCCTGCTCGACCGTGGGTCAGATCATGTATTACGCCGATCACGGCGAATATTTCGACGGGGATATTCACGACGCGAAATCAGGCATCCACAAATGGGCGCTTGAGGACAGCCAACCCCTGCTGGAGGCCGCCGTCACCGGGCGGGAGCTGTACACCTTCACCGCCGTGCGCAATCCGTACAGCCGCATCCTGTCCAGCTTCTTTGACAAGATCGCGGGCATCCAGCGCAACGGCAAACGCTATCGCGGCAATCTGGTCCCGATGCTGACCAAACGCTACGGGGTGCAGGTCGAAGGCGATTTCGATCAGATCAAGAGTTTCCGGCGGTTCCTGCTGTTCGTGCGCGACACCATCCGGTTTCGCAAACCGATGGACCCGGACATTCACTGGTCCGCCTGCTCGGGCCATGTCTCGACGCTGATCCGCAATGGCGGGCGCTACAATTACATCTTTCCCACGGAACGGTTCAACGACGGCATGAAGCATGTCCTGTCGCAGGTCGAAACCCGGCATTCCATCGACGTGGACACCATGCCCCGCTTTAACGAGAGCGCCGGG
>Ga0209345_10002458_pt1 | contig 20445 bp, 28 predicted proteins | sample Cruoilmetagenom7_FD_187294 | JGI IMG/M metagenome (GOLD analysis project Ga0209345, IMG submission 187294) | Oil polluted marine microbial communities from Coal Oil Point, Santa Barbara, California, USA - Sample 7 (SPAdes) (version 2) | ecosystem: Environmental > Aquatic > Marine > Oil seeps ... | reverse complement strand
TAAATCAGGGTAAACTACTTTACCTTTCGACTTACTCATTTTTCCATCTTTCATCATGTACCACCCATGGGCATACAATTTGAAACTAATTGGTACATCTAAAGCCATTAACATAATTGGCCAATAGATAGCGTGGAAGCGTAAGATGTCTTTACCAACTACGTGGATAACTTCTTCACCTTCTACCCAAAATTTCTCATATAGGCTAGGATCTTTTGAACCGTATCCTAATGATGTGATGTAATTACTTAACGCATCAATCCAAACATAGACAACATGTTTAGGGTTTGATTTAACTTTAACTCCCCATGTAAAAGAAGTTCTTGAAACAGATAAATCTCTTAATCCTGATTTAATAAATGAAATAACTTCATTTCTTCTTGTTTCAGGAACGATAAAATCTGGATTATCATTAATAAACTTTAATAATCTATCTGAATATTTTGTAAGTCTTAAGAAATATGATTCTTCTTTTAATACAGTAGTTTCTTTTCCACAGTCAGGACATTTATCTTCATCAACTAATTGTGTTTTAGTGAAATATGATTCACAACTAACACAGTAGTTCCCTTCATATTCATCTAAATAGATATCATCATTAGCTAATAATCTTTCAAAGATATCTTCAACTACAGTTTCATGTCTTTCTTCTGTAGTTCTAATGAAATCATCATGTGTAATAGCTAATTGATTCCATAATTCTTTTGCAAGCCCAACCATAAAGTCCACATGTTCTTGTGGGTTTTTATTGTTTTTAGCAGCTACTTCTTCCATTTTTTGACCGTGTTCATCGGTACCGGTTAAAAATCTTGTCTCATAACCTTGTAAATCTTTATATCTTCTTATACTATCGCATAAGCAAGTAGTATAAGCTGATCCAATATGAAATTTACCACTTGGATAATATATTGGAGTCGTTATATAAAATGTCTTATTCATATTAATCACCTCTTGTTAATAAACTATATTTTTCTTTAATTTTTCTACTGCTTTATCATTGAAAACTGCTTTAACAATTTCAAATACGAAATCATATACGCTTCCAACTGAACGTGCTGTTATAAATATTCCATCTCTAACAGCCTTTAAATCATTCATTCTTATGGCTTTACCCATCTCTTTTTCAGTTCCCGGAAAAGAAATGTATTTTAATCCATCCATAATCCCCATCATACCGAATACTGTAGGCGCAGCACAAATAGCCATTAACCATTTCTTTTGTTCATAGAATTCTTGAACTAATTCTTTTATAGAATCAGTTTCTCTAATCACGAAAGAATGACCTCCTCCAGGAATAAATAAACCATCATAATCAGTTGATTTGATTTTTTTCATTAATTTGTCGGGGGTAACTGTTGTTCCTAGTGAGCCAGTTACTGTTTTCTTATTAAATACCGATACTAAATCAATTTCGATATTAGCTCGTTTCAATAAGTCAACTGTGGCTAATGCTTCAGCATCTTCAAATCCGTCGGATAATAAACATGCGAATTTCATAGTGTCACTCCCTTTCTACTTTATTGTTTAAGTATTCATTGTAAATTTGATTTTTTGGTAGTCCTGTCATTTGCGAAACTCTTTTCATAGCTTCGGTTTTCTTAAGTCCAGTACTAACAAAATAATCAACTTGTTCAACAATACTTAATTCAGATTTTTCCATTTCTTCAAGATATCCTTCAAGAATAACAACTAACTCACCTTTTAAATCCGGTAAATCATTGTATTCATCTAGAGTACCTCTGATTATTTCTTCATAGCTCTTTGTAATCTCTCTACAGATAACAAAATTTCTATTACCTAATACTTGATACATATCTTCTAAGGTTTGTTTGATTCTATGGATTGCTTCATAGAAAATCAATGTTTCTGTTCTATATTTCAAATTCTCTAATTCGGGTTTTCTCTTTGAAGATTTAGAATCTAAAAAACCATAGAAAGTAAAAGGGTGTGTTTTAATTCCGCTCATTGTCAAAGCAGGCAGCAAAGCGTTAGCTCCAGGTAATGATACAACATTGTATTCATTATCCAAAACTGCCTTTACTAATCCATATCCAGGATCGCTTACTAAAGGCATACCTGCATCAGACACTAATCCGACATTTAAGCCTTGTTCAAGGTCCTTTAAAACATCTTTTATCTTACCTGCTTGATTATGTTCATGAAAACTAATTAAAGGTTTTCTGATATCAAAATGAGATAAAAGTTTTATGGTAACTCTAGTATCTTCAGCATAGATTTTATCTACCGCTTTAAGAGTATTTAACCCTCTTATCGTAATATCTTCTAGATTACCAATAGGGGTGGCTATAAGATATAAAGTATTTTTATTTGATTGATAGTTCTTGTTCCTTTTCATAGAAAGCATCTCCCAAATGGAATATCTTTAATACTTCTTTTGTATATTCATTGTTTTCATCATAAATTACTAAAGGTTTTAATACTTTTAAGTCTCCGGTTTTACCATTAGCTCTAGCATCGATTAAAACCATCATAGCATCTTTATTGGTAGTTGTGTAAACAAACTTTAATCTCTTAATAACAAATCCGTGTTTGTTTAAGAGTAATGTAATCTCCTCTAAACGATTTGCTCTGTGGATAAGATTAAGTGACCCGCCGTTTGTTATCATCTTTTTAGCAGCTAATATAATGCCTTCTAAATCAATATATACTTCGTGTCTAGCTATTGTAAAGGCATCTAAGTCATTTAAAAATTCATCGTGGTGATATTTAAAGAATGGTGGATTCATTGAAATGATATCAAAGATATTCGTTTCATAATCCTTAAAAGCTTCTTTAATATCTCGTTTATAGATTGTAATCTGATTTTCAAGTTTATTAAGCTTAACACTTCTTTTAGCTAATTCAACCATATCATCTTGAATATCTATACCAATAATTGGCTTATCTGTTTTTAAAGATAAATACAAAGGTACTGGACCTAATCCAGTTCCGAAGTCAATTATTCTTTTAGTTCTTAAATTGATATTTATGAAATCGGCTAATAATAAAGAATCCAAAGAAAAGCGAAATAAGTCTTTCCTTTGAATTATCTTTAATCCATCATATGCTAATAAATCATGAATCTCTTCTACAGCCATCTTATTCCTCTAATTTTAATAGGTTTTTATCTTTAACGACTAAGTTTTCTTGCGAAGCTCTTTGTTTAAATTTAATCTCCGTTAACTTAAATATACGTGGAGTATCTTTAACAACTACAGTTACTTCTTCTAAAATATAGTTAAGATTTGAAACTCGTCCTTTTCCTTCTGGTGTATTAACATAAGAATCCATTTTTGGCATTTTGCCTCTAGCTTCTTTATATTGCTTGTCTTCATAGTTAATACAGCAAAGAAGTTTCCCACATATCCCTGAAATATTATTAGGGTTTAATGATAGGTTTTGATTCTTGGCCATTTTAATTGATACCGGTTGGAACTCATTCAAAAATGTCGTACAACACGTTTGTCTACCACAAGGTCCTATACCACCTAGAACTTTCGCTCCATCTCTAGTGCCAACTTGTCTTAATTCAATTCTTACATGGAATTCGTTAGCCAAGTCTTTAACTAGTTCTCTAAAATCTACTCTGCCTTCAGCGTTAAAGTAAATTATTAATTTTGATTTATCTAATGTGTACTCACAATTAAGGAGTTTCATATCAAGTTTGTTCTTGAATATTAGTTCTTCCGTTTTCTTTAATACGAATTTTTCTTTTTCTCGATTATCTTCATATCTAGAAATATCACTTTGATTAGCTATTCGTACAATAGGTTTTAATGGAGAAACTAAATCTTCATTACCGATTTGCATCTTATCAGAAACTACAAAACCAAGTTCTACACCACGTGCAGTTTCAACTATAACCTTGTCTCCATTTTTGACTTCTATATTAGCAGTATCAAAATAATACTTTTTACCTAAACGGTTAAACTGTATCGCTACTACAGTATGTTGCATATTTATAACCTCTTTCTAAGCAAACAAGCATTTTATCGAATGCAAGTTTGTTGTTGATATTATACTTTAATCTAGCTTTTAATCCAAGCATTTTTGCTAGGTTTTCCTGTATATGTTTATCAGACATTTTTTCTGATAGTTTCTTAATAGTATCTAATTCATCTTCAAAACAGATATTTTCAAGATGTCTCAATTGATAATTCAATACATCTTTTTCGTAAAATATCATAAGAGTTAAGAAGAAGTCTGTGATATTAGGTTTCTTTAAAATATCAGTTTGGTATTCCTTAAATAAGATAACTGATGAGTTGGCATTTTCAAGGAAAGCTTTGTGAATATCAGAGACTAACTTAATAACATTAACCATTTCAAAATCCTTGGCGATTTTGATGGCTTGTCCCATATCGACAGTATACTCAGAAACTGAGTTAGCGATATTAAGTTCAATATTATTTTCTAATAGTTGTTTCTTTATAATATTTCTATCAATTGGTTTGAAGTGTAAAGTCTCTGCTCTTGATACGATTGTTTTTAGTAAAGCCCCGTAATTCTCGGTAATTAAGATTTGATATATTTCAGCTCCAGGTTCTTCCATTGTCTTTAGTAATGTGTTCGCTGAATATAAGTTGAATTTATCTGCTTCTTCAATGATGTAAACACGAGGTCCTTTTTCCATTGAAGTTTTAGAAAATTCTCTAATTAATTGTTGGATTTGTTCCTTCTTAATTACTTTACCTTTAGGTTTAACATAGAATAGGTTTGGATGAGTTAAGTTATCAACTCTTCTACAATTATGACATTCACTACAAGGATTGTGTCCCTGTGGATTAGTACATAGCAAAGTCTTAGCAAACAATAATGCAGTAGATGTTTTCTTAGTTCCGTTTGGACCTTCGAAAATATATGCATGAGATATGCGATTGAGTTCTTGACTGTTTGTAATTATTCTCGAAATATCGTTTTGAAATTTACCGACTTCTTCCCATGAATTTAATGTCATAGTATATCCTTTCTATAGTGTATTATTTATTAAGTCAATCGCCTCTTTTGCAACCAATTTAATTACTTGTTCTCCGTTAATTGGTTTAATGCGTTCTGGATATTTTTTAATTAACTTCTTGTACCCTTGATAGATTTTATTGTGAAACTCAAGCGGTTCTAAGTCCAACCTATTCTTTTCTCTCTCTACCGTGGAAAATACCCTGTTTAAGCCGACTTCTGGTCTTACGTCTACAAAGATAGTCAGATCAGGAAAATACCCGTCAATCGCAAACATATTGATTGCGAGGACTTCATCAATTCCTAATTCTCTTCCAACTCCTTGGTAAGCTAATGAGCTATCAACATAACGATCACACAAAACAACTTTACCTGCGTTAACAGCTGGAATTATCTTTTGATGTAAATGTTGGCTTCTTGAAGCTGCGTACAACAAAGCTTCCGTTCTAGCATCCATTTCTGTATGTTCAACATCGTGTATGATGTCTCTAATTTTTTCTGATATTTTTATACCACCTGGTTCTCTAGTTATTATAACTTCATAACCTTTTTGGATTAAGTACTTTTCAATCACTTTTATAACCGAAGTCTTTCCTGAACCATCAGGACCTTCAAAACTTATAAATTTACCTTTCATATCTTCACCTGCTTTACCATACTATTATCTCACAATTAAGCAATTTTTTAAACAATATATTTTAATATAATATATTAGTATGATACAATATAGCTTGAGGACTTTATAATATGCAAATAGATATTAGAAACTTATCATTCGCCTATGGTCAAAAAACGGTTATTAACGGATTATCTCATACAATTAGTTCGGGAGATTTTCTAGTTATTAAAGGTAAGAATGGTACAGGTAAATCAACTTTAATTAAATGTTTATTAGGAATTAACTCTGTAAAAAATGGAATGATTTTTTTTGATGATAAAGATTTAAACTCATTTAAAGAGTGGACCAAGTTTGGCTATGTTAGTCAAAACTTTGATGATTTTAATTATGAGTTTCCTGTAACAGTTGAAGAATTATTAAAATTCTCAACTATCAATCGAAAGAATCGTCATAACTATCTTAAACTATTGGATCAAATGGCTATCTTAGATATCTTAAATCAAAATATTAATTCCTTATCAGGCGGACAGCTGCAAAGAGTATTTATTGTAAGGGCAATGCTCGATAAACCAGAAGTCTTAATATTAGATGAGCCAACTGCTTCAATCGATAAACAAAACACAGAGTTTTTCTACAAGACAATTGATGAACTTAATAAATCGGGTATTACAATCATTCTAATTACCCATCACGATTCTTTAGTAGATGTAGACTTTACACATAAATTAAGTATGAATCTAGATTTATCAACAGAAATCGTCGCTAAAAGCGAAGTAGCTGAAAGCGAGGTTGATGAATAGTGTTATCATTCTTAAACGATTTATTTACATTAGACTTTATGTTAAGAGCTTTTATCGCCGGGATTGTTCTAGGGGCTATCGCTCCAATAATTGGATCAATAGTTGTGATTAGAAGATTATCTTTTATCGCCGATACATTAGGCCATTTCTCATTAGTGGGTATCGCCGTCAGTTTGTTCTTATCTACTCTAGGTATTTCAATCTTCTTTGAAAAGCCATTGTATTTAGGAATAGCTTTCTCAATTATAGGTGGTTTCTTAATTGAAATGTTCAGGCGGAGTTATAAAAACTATAAAGAGATATCCATGGTTATCGTTATTTCCATCGGTTCTGCATTAAGTGCTATCTTCTTCTCATTAGCTTCGAAGACCGGTTCTTTATACAGTTACTTATTTGGTTCAATTCTAACAATCACTGATTATTATCTGGTGCTAATCTTAATAACAGCCACAATTGTTATTACATTATTCATTGTATTTGGTAAACAAATATTATCTATAAGTTTTGATGAAACTACAGCTAAGTTCTTAGGTGTTAATGTTAATATTTTTCAAATGATGTTTATGATCACTTTATCAATTGTTGTATCTGTTATGTTAGAATCTGCAGGTGTATTACTTATTTCATCAATGATGATTATTCCGGTTGCGAGTGCAATGCGAGTTGGTTGGAGTTATAAATCAACCCTCTTAATCTCAATTGTATTCTCTGAATTAAGTGTATTCTTTGGATTATGGATTGCTTATTCATTAAACATTCCATCAGGAGCGGCTATCGTTTCAATTAATGTTATTATCTTATTGATTGTAGCTGTAGCAAAAAGAATTGTATTAAAGAGAAGTATCGCTAAAGCAGATAAATTAGAAGCATAAAACAAAACGCTGAAAATTTTCAGCGTTTTTTTAATACATTATTTCTTCTAAATATAATCCACAAGCAGGTGCTAAATTCTTTGTGTTAGCTCTGCTTTTTTCTTTTATAATCTCTGATATTGATAGTTTCTGTTTTCCACTAGCAATCTCAACAAGTGTTTTTACAATAATTCTAACCATATACCTTAAGAATCCATTACCTTCAAAGATTAGTTCAATATCATTATTATCTCTATTAACTGATGCCCTGAAGATTGTTCTTACTGTGTCGTCTGGTTTTCCCTTACAAAAGCTATTAAAGTCATGAGTTCCAACTAACTGTTTTAAATTTTCTTCTAATAGACTCATGTTAAAATCTTTTGTATACCACTTGTAGCTAATATTGAATGGATCAACTTCACCTACATTAATTTTGTAAATATATCGTTTCTTATAAACATCATAGCGAGAGTGAAACAATGGATGAACTTCTTTAATGGATTTAATTGATATATCATTTGGGAGTTGATGATTTATCAGCTCTAACCACTTTTCTTCAGGTATTAGCTTATCTGTATCAAAGTGAAAAGTATAGTTTATCGCATGCACTCCCGTATCAGTTCTTGAAGCACCTTGAACTAATGTTTCTTTATTGTTAACCAACGTTATAATCCTTGATAGTTCCCCTTGGATTGTGGGAAGGTTTTTTTGCGTTTGGAATCCATTATAACGATGACCATCATAAGCTATCACACCTTTAAATCTTCTATAGTTATTATCGTCTGAAACTAATACTATTCGATTTATAAGATTTCCCTCAAAGCCCAATTTTATAGGGTTTCCCGATTTGTTATACCCGTATTGCATATGTGAATCATCTATTGGAGATAGATCTAAATCACTAAATATATATTTGTATTTTTTGATTACTACTTCAACGTTCTCTTTATCGAAATAAACTTGATCTTCAAACTTCAATCCTACATTTTTATGTAACGTGTTTATATCTATATTCATCTTACAACACCTTCAATAGTATAGTCCCTGTAAATACTACCAGAGTAAATATTCCAGTATATACATCAATCATAGAGAAGTTTAAAACATTAATTCTAGTTCTTCTTTGACCGGGAACGAAGTTTCTTGATTCCATCGCGTCAGCTAATTCTTCACTTCGCATAAATGCGATAATAAACATAGGAACGAGTAATGATATAATCTGTTTTAATTTATCTTTTAATTTGCCTTCTCTGAAGTCAGCTCCTCGACTTGCTTGAGCTGCCATAATCTTTTGGGCTTCATCAAAGATAGTAGGAATGTATCTTAAACTAATAGAAATAATTAAGGCAAAGTCTTCTGAGTTGAATCCTATTTTCTTTAAAGGCCTCATTAAACTTTCTAGTCCTTGAGTTAAATCTGTTGGTTTAGTTGTAAGTGTTAATACGGTTGTAAATGTAATGATGATCAAAATCCTTACAACTACAAACACACTCATTTCAATACCTTTTTCATAGATTGTTAGGTCGAAATTAAAGTAATCTGTTCCAATAGAAACATATCTAAGAATGAAATATAAACCAAAAACAAATGCAAAGAACAATAAAATTTTAAATCTTCCAAATCTAACGAGTATCCTCCACACCACAAAAGCTAATACGATAGCTATTGTACTGTATAGATTAAAATGCATAGTTGCCTGTGATAGAATTACACCTTCTTGATTTAAGGCGATTTGAAAAACGAACGTAAAAATCAATAAGACAAATATGGCTTTCAAACCTTTTATTACTTTTAGAACAGATATTCTACCTATTAATAATATTAAGAAACAAGCTGCGAAAGCAATAAGTAATTGTATAATATTCTCTAACAAGAAAATTGCGATCATTAAGAATAACACACTAATAATTTTTGTTCTTGGATCTAATTTATAGAAGAATCCTTTACCAGGTATATATTGACCAATAATAATACTATTCATCATTAATCACCTTAGAAATTTCTTCTATTACTTCTTGTGTAGTTTTTTTATAGATATCTAAATTTAGATTCATTGATTCATTTAAATACTTTAAAGTTTTAACTGTGTTAGGTAAATCTAAATGATTTTCTTTTAATAGACTAGATTTAAACAAATCATCTGGAGTACCATCAAAAGATAACTTACTATCTCTCAATACTATTACTCTATTAAAATACTGATAGACTAAATCCATATCATGAGTAATGATAATGATAGTCTTCTTAGTTTTTTGATGAATATTGCTAAATAAATTCATCAAAGTATATTTACCTTCTGGATCTAATCCGCTTGTTGGTTCATCTAATACAAGGATATCAGGTTCTAAAGCTAAGATGCCAGCAATACTTACTCTTTTCTTTTCCCCTCCACTTAAATTAAATGGATTTCTACTAAAGTAAGATTCATCTAAGCCAACTAATTCTAAAGCTTCTTTTGCCTTAACCCTAGCTTCCGCTTGGGATACTTTAAAGTTCATAGGTCCAAACATAACATCTTTTTCCACCGTTTCCTCGAATAATTGATATTCAGGAAACTGGAATACTAATCCAACATTCTTTCTAAGATTATTATAATTGATTTTTTTATTTCTTCTTTTGGTTATATCGTTGCCAAAAATCTCAACTGAACCATCAGTTGGGAAGATTAATGCATTCATATGTTTAGCAAGGGTTGATTTTCCTGAACCGGTATGACCAATCAAAGCTATGATTTCGTTATTTTCTTCAATATTCAATGAAATATCTTGAATTGCCTTATAAGTTTTCTTTGAGTATGAAGGGTATTCATGAGTTACTCTGTTAAAGCGTATTCCCATAATTTTTCCTTAATCTCTTCATTTTTGATTTCAGAAGCTACAGCTAAAGCCACTGGCAATTCTAAGTGGCATTTCTTAAATACTTCCGGTCTTTTTAACATATTTTTCGTTTTATCAAAGGCATATGCTTCCCCTTGTTTCATAATTAACATTTTATTGGCTAGTAAAGCTTCATTTACATCATGAGTAATCATAATGATAGTTAAGCCTTCTTCGTTTAGAGTCTTAATATATTCTATTAAATCATTTCTGGTATACGGATCTAACATTGAAGTTGCTTCATCAAAGATTAATATATCAGAATGCATAGCTAAGATGCCAGCTATCGCTACTCTTTGTTTCTGGCCTCCGGATAAATTAGAAGGTTGTTTATCTAAGTATTTTTCCATTCCTACTTTTTTTGCATAGAAATCAATTTTTTCCAACATTTCCGCTCTTGGAACACAAAGGTTTTCCATACCAAAAGCGATGTCATCCTTTACAGTAACACCGACAAATTGATTATCAGGATTTTGGAATACGATTCCTATTTTCTTTCTTAAGTCATAAGCTGTTTCATCTGTTAACTTGACTTCGTCAATATAGATTTCACCCTCTTGTGGTTCAAGTAATCCAACTAATGTTTTAGCTAGTGTTGATTTACCTGATCCATTATGACCTAGGATAGCTACCCAATCACCTTTTTTAATCTCAATATTTATTTTATTTAATCCTTTTTTCTTCTCGTTATAAGAGAAGCTTACATCTCTAACTGATACAATACTCATTTGTTTACCGTCCAGTTAATTATTATATCACATTATTGCTAAAAACCTAGTCAAATAATGCTTTTTCAATGTCTCTCAAAGCCACTATTCCAAGTAATCTTTGGTCGATTTCACCTTCATCAGTTACCAATAGTAGTAATAACTCTCTTCTTGATTTTAAATCTTTAGTAAAGCACTCATATGCTTCTCTAATTGAAGCGTCTCTTGAAATAAATTCAAAGTATTTTCTAGGGTCATTATTTAGATCTATAGCTTCTATAATATCTTTGATTTGCATGTCTTTGCTAATGGTTTCATTCTTATGGATTGATAGGTAATCATACACCGATTTTTCAGTAAAGACTCCTAGCAACTGATTTCCTTCTACAATTGGAATCGTATTATAGCCATATTCTTTTAACATATGAATCACTTTGCTTATTCTTGTATCCAAACCAGCTGTCTTTAACTTAGAGTATCTAACCATGATATTCTCTACTCTTAATGGTTCACAAATCTTATTTACAACTGTTTTAAAATCATTTAAGAATTTCTCACTAGGAATAATAATGTCATTATTGTGAGAAATGATGTTTCTTATCTGTGACGCTTGTTGAAGCATATCAAAATTATACTTGTTAGATATCAAGGGATTCTTATTTTGCTTCTTTATTTTATAAAGAGTAGACATAAAGCCAGAGTATGAATAATCACCCTGATTATATTGAACTCTTAAGTACTTCTCTAGTTTCTTAAATAAGTCGAGAAACTGCTTTTCTTTTGACATGAATTCACCTCTTTAAATATATTGTATGTTAATTTACTGTTAAAACTTCAGACAAAAAATATAGTTATTCACCTGTCTTAGCTTAATATTGATTAATTATTTCTTCTGCAAATCCTAATTTATCAATAATCTCTAACTTTGTTCCATCATCTAGTACAACAAAGCCATTAAACTTACCGAATACTTGATGTCCAAAGTTCTTTATGATTAATAGATTAGTGTTATCTACTCTATCTAATAACGGTGTCATTACAAGAGAAAGACGATCATCACTACTTTCAAACTTCCAGGGTTTCATAAAGTTTTCTTTATTAATAATAAATTCAACGTCATTTAATTTATGTGCTTTTCCATCATAAAACAACATATTTTCAGTTGCTTTTGATGTATCTCCAAAGCCATACCCTATATTAAAGCCAAATCTCTTTCCATCAACTAAGGTAGACATACTTCCCCAATACCATGTGTTTTTATAAGTCCATACTCCTCTACCCCAATCCAATACAGAGAAGTCTTTTTCCTTATCATAGATAAATTCCTTATCGCCTAAAGTAACACTACCACTTGTAGGCATACAGTTTATCTTTTGATTATAGTAGAAGGCTTTCGGTTTTTCTTTCCAGGGTGTAGCTATCAGCATAATATCATCTTTTGGTTGTTCTAGAGTTAATAACGCTGTTAGGTCTTTGCCTTTTACAAAGTCTTTAATCCTTACATCAAGAATTCTCTTGTTGTTTTCTAATAAAAATTTAAAAGAATATTTCTTTTTCGATATGTCAAAATTCCCTTTTTTAGAGGTTTCTGGCAATCCATATCTACCAAAAGGAAAAGGTGTCATGATTGTTTTCTTAGTTTCTTTCCCTGTTGTTAAATCTAGATATGTTGCAGTACACATTCCTAGATAACCCAAATCAGCTACTGTGAATGCAAATACAAAGTCTTCATTAAGGCAAGCATAGTAATCCCACTCTTTAATTCTCCACTTGCTAGCTTTAATCATTTTTCGACTGTATTCAAATACTTCTTTTAATGCAAATCCCGGCTCGTTTAAATGACCAAGTTCATTAAGTAGTGGTTGTTTATTTGTAATATGATGGTCCATAGTATTCTCCTTAAAATATTCTAGTTTAATTATATACTTCTTAACAGGTCATTTCAATATGACTGCTAATTTAAGCAAACAAAAAACCGAGAAATAATCTCGGTTTTATAATTTAATTATACTAATTCAATAACAGCCATTGGACAAGAGTCGCCTCTTCTTGGTCCGGTTTTATAGATACGAGTGTATCCACCGTTACGTTCTTGGTATCTAGGTCCTAGTTCTGTAAACAATTTTTTAAGTGCATATGTGTCATCAATCTTTAAGTCTCTAACAGTTTTTTCTGCAATTCTAGTTGAATTTAAATCGCCTTTTTTAGCAAGAGTAATTAATTTTTCAACAGTTCTTCTAATTTCTTTAGCTTTGATTACTGAAGTTTCAATTTTCTCATGCATAATAAGTTGCGTAGATAAATCACGAATTAGCGCTTTACGATTAGAGCTATTGCGATTAAGTTTAGAATATCCTCTACTTTTCATGATTTTCCTCCTATCAATTAGTGTTTAGCTAAGCCTAAGTTCATTTCTTCAAGCTTTTGCTTCACTTCCTTCAATGATTTTTTACCTAAGTTTCTTACTTTCATCATATCTTCTTCAGATTTCTCAATTAGTTCTCCTAAAGTATGAATTCCGGCTCTTTTTAGGCAGTTATATGATCTTACAGAAAGATCTAAGTCTTCAATTGGTTTTTCTAAGTTGCGGTTTTTCTCTTCTGATTTTCTCTCAACCATGAAATCTTCAACAATTTCTTGTTCAGAAAGATCAACTAAGATTTGATAATGATCAATTAACATTTTCGAAGCCATACCAATAGCATCTCTTGGATCTATTGAACCATTAGTCCAAATATCCATAGTTAATTTGTCATGATCAGCTGAATCTTCTACTCTAGTCTTAGCAACTTCATAGTTAGCCTTTGTGACTGGAGTATAAATACTATCTATCGCGATATCATTTACATCTTCACGGTTTATAGCGTTATCTCTAGCGCTAACGTATCCGTTACCTCTTTTAGCTTTCATTACCATTCTTAATTCTTTGCCAGCGTTAACATGACAAATATAATGGTCTGGATTTACAATAGCAACTTGTTCGTCAGCTAGAATATCTCCAGCATAAACGTCTTTAGGTCCAACTACTGTAACATCTAGTCTTTTCTCTACTAATGGATCTTCGTTATCGATAGATAAGATAACTCCCTTTAAATTAAGGACGATTGTAGTTACGTCTTCAACGACATCATCAATAGGTGTGAATTCGTGTACTACGTCATTGATATTTACGTTAACAATAGCAGCTCCAGGTAAAGAAGACAATAAAACTCTCCTTAACGAATTACCGAGTGTGATTCCAAATCCTCTATCTAGAGGAGATACTATAAATCTACCATAATTATCATTAAGTTCTTCGGTTTTTGTTTTAGGTTTCTCGAATTTCAAGTCCTTCATGGAATTACCTCCTAACCACGTGGTCGTTTTCTTGGACGACAACCGTTGTGTGGAACTGGTGTAACATCTTTGATAGCTGTGATTTCTAATCCTGCCACTTGTAAACTTCTAATAGCAGCTTCACGACCAGGTCCTGGTCCCTTAACTTCTACTTCAACTTTTTGAACACCGTTGTCCATAGCTGATTTAGCAGCTGCTTCTGAAGCAAGTCCTGCAGCGAATGGAGTTGATTTACGGCTACCTTTATATCCGATTGCTCCAGCAGAGCTCCAAGCAATCGCATTTCCTTTTGTATCAGTTATTGTAATAATTGTATTGTTGAAAGTCGAATGAATATGTGCGATTCCTAAAGGAACATTCTTTTTCACACGACGTTTTGTTCTTACATTACGTGCCATTTGTATTCAATTCTCCCTTCTATTTCTTTTTATTAGCTACTGTTCTTCTTGGACCTTTTCTTGTTCTAGCATTATTTCTAGTATTTTGTCCACGAGTTGGTAACCCTCTACGGTGACGAATTCCTCTGTAAGATCCAATTTCCATTAATCTCTTAATGTTCATTGCTCTTTCTCTTCTTAAGTCACCTTCAACTGTTAATTTTTGAACTTCCTGACGAATTTTTACAACTTCTTCATCAGTTAAGTCTTTTGTTCTTTTATCTTCTGAAATACCAGCAGCTTGTAAAATCTCTTCAGATCTTGTTCTACCGATACCGAAAACGTATGTTAAAGATATTACTACTCTTTTTTCTCTAGGAATATCTATTCCTGCGATACGTGCCATAAATTACCTCCTATTTTCCTTGTCTTTGCTTATGTTTTGGATTTTCACAAATAACAAGTACTTTTCCCTTTCTCTTAATAATCTTACATTTATCACAGATTTTTTTTACAGATGGTCTTACTTTCATGCCATTACCTCCTAAAATCTTTCTAAAAAATTTATTTCATTCTATATGTAATTCTTCCACGTGTTAGATCGTATGTTGATAGTTCAACTTTTACTTTGTCGCCTGGTAAAATGCGTATGTAATGCATGCGGATTTTACCAGAAACGTGGGCTTTGATACGGTGTCCGATTTCTAACTCAACTATAAATTGTGCATTAGGCAAAACTTCTATTACTTTACCTACCATTTCGATAACATCTTCTTTTTTTGCCAATTTAGAATCCTCCTATACCTTGGTCAAGATTTCGTATCCATCTTTAGTGATTAAAATCGAATGCTCAAAGTGAGCTGATAACGATCTATCTCTAGTTATGGTAGTCCATCCATCCTTCAAGACTTTGACTTCTTTGTTTCCTAAGTTAATCATTGGTTCAATTGCTAAAGTCATTCCTGGTTTTAATCTAATACCTCTTCCTGGTAATCCAAAGTTTGGAATTTGAGGGTCTTCGTGTAGTTGTTTACCAACTCCATGACCAACAAAATCTCTTACTACTGAGTAGCCAAGGCTTTCAGCTGTTTTTTGGATTTCATGTGAAATATCAGATAACCTATTATTTGCCTTAGCAAATTCTAAGCCTGCGAATAAACTTTGTTTGGTTCCATCTAGTAATCTTTGAGCTTCATCACTTATCTTACCACAAGGATAAGTCCAGGCAGAATCTCCATGATATCCTTTATGGATAGCTCCAATATCAACTGATACAATATCACCTGATTTAAGGATTCTATCTTTACTTGGGATACCATGAACAACTTCCTCATTTATTGATATACACGCTGATGCGGGATACCCGTGATAGTTCTTGAACGATGGGATTGCACCGTTATCTCTGATCACCTTTTCCACCAAATCATCTAATTGTTTTGTTGATACACCAGGCTTAATCGCCTTAGCCACAGCTTGGTGGGCTAAAGCAACTATTCTACCTGCTATTCTCATAAGTTCAACTTCTCGACTTGATTTTCTTGTAACCATTCTATTCACCCAAACTTTCAATAATATCTTTGAAAACTTTTTTAGAATCTTGTTCTCCATTTATAACAACTAGCATACCTTTGCGGCGATAGTGTTCTAACAGAGGTCTTGTCTTCTTGTTGTAAATATTTAGTCGATTCATAACTGATTCTTCTAAATCATCCTCACGTTGAATTAGTTTATCACCACAGTAATCACAGATGCCTTTTTCTTTTGGTGGATGATAATCTACGTGGTACGTGTGACCACATGATGCGCATACTCTTCTACCCGCCATGCGGTGAAGTAGTACATCATTGGCAACTTCTACATTAATAACTGCAGTTAGTTTTATACCTAACTCTTCCAACATCTCGTCAAGAGCGTCAGCTTGAGAATCGGTTCTTGGATATCCGTCGAGCATAAAGCCGTTTTGATACTCATATTTACTTAATACTTCTTTAACTATTTCGTTGGTCATTTTATCGGGGACTAAATTACCTTCGCCGATATACTTCATAGCTTCGATACCAATTTCAGACTTTTTCTTTATTTCAGCACGGTAAATATTACCGGTAGAAATATGAGCAAGTTTGTAATGTGTTAAAAGTTTCTTAGCTTGAGTACCTTTACCAGCTCCGGGTTTACCCATTATCAATAAATTAATCATCGATTGCTAGTTTCTCATGAATCCTGTGTAAGTTTTTTCTTGAGTGTCTGTTTCAATCTGTCTAGCAGTCTCTAATGCAACACCAACGATAATTAGTAATGATGTACCACCGATTTGTGCGTATGAATGACCTAATGCCATTGACGTAATAATCGGTAAACTTGCTACAACCATAAGGTAGAACGCACCTATTACAGTGATTCTAAATAGAGTTTTTGTAATATATGATTCTGTTTCATATCCTGGTCTTACACCTGGGATATAAGCATTTTGTTTTTGTAAATTCTCTGCCATTTGTTCTGGTTTTACGATAATAAACGTATAGAAGAACGTAAAGATAAAGATTAATAATAGATATAATGCAAAACCGATTGGCTCGGTATATGAGAATATCTGATTAAGCCAGTTCTGCAAACCTGCATTTTCAAAACTAATATAGTTAAATACTGTTGTAGGTAACGATAATATAATTGATGCAAAGATTACAGGAATAACTCCTGATGTATTAATTCTTAATGGAATGTTAGATTCCGATTTACCTTTAAATTTGGCGCTTGCTGGTCTGTTTGCGTATTGGATAGGAATCTTACGAGTCGCAACTTGCATATAAGTAACACCTACTAATACTAGTATGAAACTTAGAATACAAACTGAGAATAAGACATATCCAGAGAACGTTCCTTGTCCAGCATATACATAATCACCTAAAGCTTGACCTGGGTCTGTGATATAGTATTGAATTAATGAAGTAATTGTACCAGGTAATGACATTACGATACCACCAACGATTAACATTGATGAACCATTACCGATACCTCTTAATGTAATTTGATCAGCTAGCCAAATCATAAATGCTGTACCAGCTGTTAACACTACTGCAATATAGAAATAAACTAAGAACCAAAGGTTTCTACCACCAGCTGTTGCCCAGTCACTAACTCCTAATTCAAACAATTGTGTTTGTGAACTATGGAATGCGAATGTCATAGCTAACGCTTGAACAAATGCTAATCCAATAGCAAGATATCTAGTTACTCTAGATATTTTTTGTCTACCAGTTTCACCTTGTAAACTCCACTCTTTTAATGCAGGAACGATATCCATTTGTAACATTTGCACAATGATTGATGCAGTGATGTAAGGACTAATCCCTAATGCGATAATTGAGTAGTTTTTCAAGGCATCCCCTGAGATAGAGTTAACAATACCTAAGAATCCTGTGTTCTCGAATAAATTCGAAACCACTGAATCATTAATTAACGGCATTGTAACCAACGTTAATAATTTAAATACTAAGAATGCTAATAATGTGAAACCTATTTTTTTCAATAAATCTTTATTCTTGAAGATTTTCTTTAAAGTTTCCATATTATTAAATCACCTCTGCTTGACCACCAGCATCAACTATTGCTTTTTCAGCTGAAGCTGTAAATTTGTGTGCCTTTACAGTAAGTTTTACTTCTAGTTTTCCGTTTCCTAATACTTTAATTCCACCTTTAAGCATTTTTCTCACTAAACGATCTTTTAATAATAGTTCAGGTGTTACTACTGTACCTTCAGGGTATTTATTTAATGATTCAACATTTACAATTGCGTATTCTACTCTAAAAGGATTTGTGAACCCTTTTTTAGGAAGACGTTTGTAAAGAGGTGTTTGTCCACCTTCAAATCCTAGTCTTACTCCACCACCAGAACGAGAGTTTTGACCTTTAGTACCACGTCCTGCAGTTTTACCATTACCAGAACTTGTTCCGCGACCTTTTCTTTTCCCGTGATGTGTTGCGCCTTGATTTGGTTTTAATTCATGTAAAGTCATAAACAACCTCCTACTTCTTAACAGCTTCGACTGTTACTAAGTGACTAACGGTATTAATCATACCTCTAATCATATCGTTGTCTTCTTTTACAACTGAAGACATTCTTTTAGTAAGTCCTAAAGCTTTAACTGTTTTAACTTGATTAGGTTTGTGACCTGATAACCCTTTAACTAGGGTAACTTTAACTTTTGCCATTATTTGAGTACCTCCTCAGGAGTTAATCCTCTCATAGCAGCTACCATTTCCACGTTACGTAATTCTTTTAACCCTTCAACTGTAGCTCTAACAATGTTAATAGGTGTATTTGAACCTAATGATTTACTTAATACATCTTGTACTCCAGCTAACTCAAGTACGGCTCTCACTGGTCCACCAGCGATAACTCCTGTACCTTCAACAGCTGGACGCAAGAATACTTTACCAGCCCCATATTTTCCTGTTACAGAATGAGGAATTGTAGTTCCTGTTATTGGGATTTTTACGATATTCTTTTTAGCATCTTCGATAGCTTTTTTGATAGCATCTGGAACCTCACCAGCTTTACCAGTTCCGAATCCAACTTTACCTTTTTTATCTCCAACTACTACTAAAGCTGAGAAGCTGAATCTTCTACCACCTTTTACAACTTTAGTAACACGGCCAATGCTTACAACTCTTTCTTCGTAGAGTTTAACTTCTTTTTTTCTTGGATTTCTGTTTTTTCTTCTTCTGTTGTTGTTTTTTCTATCCTTGTTAAATGGCTTTTTGTCATTATTAAAAGGTTTCTTTTCAGTGTTTTGAACAACTTTTTTATTTTCTTCCATTTTAGTTAACCTCCTTCTAGAATTCTAGCCCTTCGGCTCTTGCAGCATCTGCCAATGCTTTAACTCTACCATGGTATAAATATCCACCACGGTCGAATACTACTACTTTTATACCTTTTTCTATACCTCTTTTTGCTACAGCTTGCCCAACGGCTTTTGCTCCAGCAATATTTGATCCTTTAATTCCTTCAAGTTCATTTGAGTTAGCTTGTGCTAATGTAACTCCGTTTAGGTCATCGATAAGTTGAGCATAAATTTGTTTGTTTGAACGGAACACATTAAGACGAGGTCTTTCAGGCGTACCTTTCATATGGAATCTAATACGACTATGTCTTTTGATTCTCTGTTTGTTTTTATTTACTGGTTTAAACATAATTTATCACCTTGCTAATTACTTAGCAGTTTTCCCTTCTTTACGACGAACTTTCTCATCTCTATATCTGATACCTTTACCTAGGTATGGTTCAGGTGGACGAACTTTACGAACATTTGCCGCAAATTCTCCTACAACTTGTTTATTAGCACCTTTAATTTGAACTTCAGTATTTTTATTCTTTGGAATTTCAACAGTAAGACCTTCTGGAATCACCATTTCTACTGGGTTTGAATACCCAACATTTAAAACTAATGTTTTAGGATCTTTTAGCATAGCACGGTACCCTACACCTTTTATATCAAGGATTTTTATGTACCCTGCAGTTACTCCAATAACCATATTGTTCAATAACGCTCTAGTCGTTCCGTGTAAAGAACGGTTGCGTAACGAATCATTAGGTCGGGTTACAGAAAGTTCTTGATTATCTAACTTAATTTCCATGTTTGCATCGAAATTAAAGTTTAGTTCCCCTTTAGGCCCTTTAACAACAACTAAGTTGTTTTCTTCGATTTTAATCTCGACACCCGCAGGAACTGTTATCGTTTGTTTACCAATACGACTCATAATTTTCTTGCACCTCCAATTATAATTACCATATGTAAGCTACTACTTCTCCACCTACTTTGCTTCTTCTCGCAGCTCTATCAGTCATAAGACCTTTAGATGTTGAGATGATAGCAATTCCTAAACCATTTAATACTTTAGGGATGTCGTCAGTTTTAGCATATAC
>Ga0209345_10002456_pt1 | contig 20456 bp, 19 predicted proteins | sample Cruoilmetagenom7_FD_187294 | JGI IMG/M metagenome (GOLD analysis project Ga0209345, IMG submission 187294) | Oil polluted marine microbial communities from Coal Oil Point, Santa Barbara, California, USA - Sample 7 (SPAdes) (version 2) | ecosystem: Environmental > Aquatic > Marine > Oil seeps ... | reverse complement strand
TGATCAGTAAAATCCTTCAAGGACATGTCAGCGGCTTCGGCACCTTCAATGGTTCGATCATCCAGGTCAGTAACATTCATAATAAGGGTTGTCTTGAGACCTTTAAATTCTAGATAACGTTTGATTAGGTCAGCAAAGATAAAACGACGACACTGGTTCAAAGTAGTTGAATGGCTAAGTGTAGGGCCACATGCATAGATCGATACTCGATTTTCATGAAGAGGAATGAAATCCTCTTTTTTTCTGGAAAGTGTATTATAAAGACGGAGTCCTGATTTCTTCTTAATCTCAAAGAGCGAAGTACTCAGATATCTTTCACCTCCGTCTGGTAAAAGAACGACTATTCTACCATGATCAAGCTCACTAGCAAGCCTCAGGGCGGCAGCCATGGCAGCTCCTGAGCTCATACCAACAAATAGTCCCTCTTGCCTGGTCAGCAGGCGAGAAGTTTGAAAGGCCTCATCATCATCAATATATATAGTCCTGGAGAGTCGCTTTCTGTCAAAAATACCTGGCTGATAAGATTCCTTCATGTTTTTCAGGCCCTGGATCTTATGCCCCAAGTAGGGTTCAACTCCCACCACTTTAACTGTCTTATCTAATTCCCTAAACCTCCGAGCAATGCCCATCAATGTCCCTGAGGTCCCCATGGTAGCAACAACTATGTCTAGTTTATGATCCGTCTGTTCCCAAATCTCAATGGCCGTTGAATAATAATGGGCCTTCCAATTGTTGTTATTATTAAATTGATCCGCAAGCCAATATTTTTCCGGCTCTTCTCTTATCAGTTTATAAACATATTCTATAGCACCATCAGTGGAAAATCTGGCAGGTGTAAATTTTATGTCAACCCCCATTGCCCTCAAGATCTTTACTCTCTCTTCACTGACCGCCTCAGACATGACCAAAAGTATCTGATAGCCCTTGACCGCTGCAACCAGTGCGAGGCCGATACCGGTGTTGCCGCTGGTGGCCTCAAGGATAATCTTGTCCCTGGTCAATGATCCATCTTTTTCTGCTTCTTCAATCATATAAAGGGCAGGCCGTTCTTTTACAGAACCAGCTGGATTGAAATATTCAAGTTTGGCAAGGATCTCCACATCCTTATTGGGATTTATTTTACTGACAGAAACTAAAGGTGTATGCCCAATCAGATCAAGGATGTTAGAATGGATACGAGCCATTATTTTCTCCCTTTTTATTTTATAACCGGGGAGGCTATTGATTTATCTCCGATTAAGGAATAATTTCCAGTACGATCATAAGGGCACCTTGAAAAATTGCCTTTTCGCCAGATTACGGTGTCGCTGCGAAAATAAAAAATGCTCACATACCCTATGTATGCTGTGCTTTTTGATTTTTGCGCTCCTTGTCCTCAGACGAAAATTCTAATTTTTCAAGGTATCCATAAGGCTTTTATATTATCAGAAATTTGAAAACTCAAAAATAATTCAACAATCTGAAGGGACAGCTTCCTCATCAGGCCTGGGCTTATACTCCCTCGGACTTGTGATGGACTTTTTCTGAGTTTATCAAAATAATATGTGATATAATCTCCATAAATACAAGGCTTTTTATGATACCGTAAAAGAAAGAAAAAAAATTATTTAAAAAGGAGTGCTTCTGGAAAAAAGGAAATAAACAGAAATATGTCTGGTAAATTTTTAGGTGTAATTAAATTCTTGTTTTAATCCTTACAAGGATCATATTTCTTGTAACTAGCACCTGAACGAAAACTAGAAAATTTTTCCAGAATCAAGAAAGGCGAAAATTTTAACCGCAGGAATACTTTAAGTATTTTGAGGATTAAAATTTAAAACTGATGCAGAAATGGGGGAAATTAGCCGTTTTTGTTTCAATCTATTATATGTGATAATGATGTAACCATACCAAGATATATTGCCAGGCTCAAGATATCATTGGAAGTGGTTACAAAAGGGCCTGTTCCCAGGGCTGGATCCAGATTGAGTTTATGTAGGGCCAAAGGTATGGCTGAACCGACTACTCCCGCAATAATTACAATCAACAACAAAGTTAAGGCCAGAATGGCTCCGAATCGATAATTGTTTAGCCAACAGCCTGATATTATACCAAAAAATACTCCACATATTAACCCGTTGATCATGGCCACCCTTAACTCCATCCAGAGTCGTCTGCCAATATTCATCAGGCTGATGTCTCCTGTAGCCAGGCCTCTTACAACAACTGTGGCTGCCTGGATTCCTGTATTTCCTCCCATGGCCATGACCACCGGAAAAAAAAAGGATATGGCAATAACCTGTTCTAAAGATGTCTCAAATTTTTTAATTATACCTGCAGCCATAATTCCACCAAAAAGTCCTGCTATCAGCCAGGGTAATCGCGCTTTGGTTATCTTAAAAACAGACTCCTCGGCTATTTCCTGCGAAAGCACTCCTGCCATAAAAGAAATATCTTCATCTGTCTCATCCTCAATAACATCAATAATGTCATCATGAGTAATACGACCGACAAGTCTATTATGATCATCCACAACAGGAATATGTACCAAGTCATATCTCTTGGCAAGATGGATCACCTCTTCCTGGTCAGCATATGCATAGGCAGAAACTATATTTGAATTCATTATCTGTTTGACTTTTGTTTCAACTGGTTCAAGGATAAGATCCTTTATAGAAATAACTCCGACCAATCTTTCAAAATCATCAATAACCCAGATATAGTAAAGATTTTCTACTTCCTCTCTCTTTGCCCTGATGGTCTCAAGGGCATCCTGAATTGTAGCGTCTGCCATTATCGCGATAAATTCCAGGGCCATTATACCACCAGCCGAATCTTCAGGGTAGGGCAAAAGTTTACCTAATCCCTCTGATACATCATCATCAACCGCCTCAATTATTCTTTTTGCCCGTTCAGTGGGCAAGTCACCTATTAAATCGGCCGCATCATCAGAATCAAGTTCCTGGACAATTTCAGAAATTGACTCGTTGTCAAGGCTTTTTAAAATATTTTCCTGAACTGGTGGCTCTATTTCCACCAGAATATCCCCTGCCCCTTCAGGCTCCAATAACTGAATAATAAAAAGGCGTTTATCCTTATCCAGATGCTCAATCAGGTCAGCTACATCCGCAGCCCGCATTTTATCAATGATACCTTTAAGGATTTGATCCTTACCTCTGAAAATAAGTTCTTCCACTTTATTTATCAGTTTTTTATCAATTCCTCTGGCTTGTAAAGTTGGCAAAACCTATACCCTCCGATTATTCTTGCAATAAATTTTAAAGGTTTTCAAAACGAAAGCTCCAAGTTTCCCCCTATCCTTTTGGTTAATTTTTTCCAGTGGTATTTCAGCTCTTGCTGCACTTCGATGTCCACCGGCAAAACCACCCAGATGCAAAAAAAGATCTTCAGCAATCTTTCCTGCATCCTCTTTGAAAGCAGCATTCCTGAAAATGATGATCAATTTTTTATCATATATGCCACTTATAATGCTTAATGATACCTCGGCAAGCCTCATAAAAAAATCGGCTATTATTACCAATGTATCAGGATTATCAACTTGGCCCATATCAATCAAGACCGCATCCTTATAGAAGACCGGATGTTCCATTGCCATGCGATAGTTGACCAAGGTTTTTTTTGTTATCTCGGATGATTCTATTTTTTTTATAATGTTCATATTAATCAGGGTATATAGATAGCGAAATGCATTAATATCATTAGGCAGGGATTCTCGTACAAAATTATTAGTATCTGTCTTGATACCGTAGAAGAGAGCGGTTGCCAATTCTGGTGAGGGTTTGATCTTAACCGACCGTAGATATTCTGTCAGGATAGTCGCATTAGCGCCATAATTTGGCTTAATATCAACAAAAGATGCCTTTAATTGTCCCCCTAAAGGATGGTGGTCTATTATAATATCAAACTGTTGTTTTTCAAATTGGGAATGATGATGAGGCTGTGAATCCAAAAGTGCCCATTTGCTAATTTCTTTGGCCTTAAGGTGTCGAATATGCTTTAGGTCAATCTTAAGAAGTTTTATAAAAGCAAGGTTATCCGCTCGTTGGATCTTGTTTATATGATAGATTGTTATTTTTCGTGCTTTACGCCAATAAAAACGTTTTAGGGCTAATGCACTGGATATAGAGTCCGGATCGGCATCAATTAAAATTGCCAGGGTATCTTCCTGGTTTACCACTTCCAATAGTCGCTTACATTTTTCAGCAATAGTAATGGATTTGGAAAAAGGTTGCTCCATTAAAGAAATCATATCAGCATCCTTTTGATTGTTTGACATTGTTTCTCAATATCCGGAGCTAAAAGAATATCCGATATTATCGCAACCCTTGAACAGCCAACCTTTCGCAAATCATCAAGATTATCTTTTTTTATGCCACCGATAGCTATAAATGGAATAGTACAAATAGATCCGATTTGTGAAATTAAATCCAGTCCTACCAAAGGCATGATATCAGTTTTTGTTTTTGTTTGAAAGACTGGACCCACACCTATATAATCAGCACCAGAGTCAACCGCCTCTCTTACCTGACCAAAAGAATGGGTTGAAATACCAATAATCTTGTTTTTCATCATAGACCTGGCATATTGTATCGGGATATCATCCTGCCCCAAATGTACTCCATCGGCATCAAGGATCAGGGCAAGATCAATATCATCGTTGACGATAAAAAAAACACCATGCTTGCGTGTCAGGGAACGAAGCTTAAAACCTAATTCCAGCTTTTTTTTCTTACTCATATCTTTTTCCCTGAGCTGTATAAGATCAGCACCGCCCATGATCTGTGCCTCTACCAACTTAAGAGGATCCCGCTTTCCCAAAAGGTTGTTCGCCGTAAAACAATATAGCCTTATATCTTCTATGGTCTTCAAAAGAATGTCTATCCTTTAATCTTTTCTATCAAGATTTTAGCAATTTTTTTACCTGATTTCAGCATCCCTCCAAAAATAGGTCCCATTCGAGGGCCACCAAAGGCATTATTTGCAGCCATACCAGAAACATAAAGCCCAGGATAGACTTCACCTGTATTGGCAACGGTAAACTCTTCTCCCTTTTCTGCCCAAAGAGGCATTTCCCCTATCACATCACCTGTACGGGTATTTAGTTTTGCATCCATTTTGCGTGTAATAAGACGACAGATCTCGGCTGGATGACCAGTTCCATCCACAACAAAGGAGGCACCAATTCCCAATGGATCCACATGAAGCCCCAATTTTTCCACAGGAGACCAACTAATAACGAGTCCGCCTACTTTTGCTATTCCATTTTCTTCTCGAAAAAGGACATCTGTCACTTTCATCAGATTAAAAATAACCGTTCCTGCTTTAACACATTTTGAAATTATTGTGGAAGTTGCCTCAACGCTATCTGTAGTATAATAACCCTTCTCCCTAGGTTTAAAATTGATTCCCAGTTCTTCAATAATATTTAAGGCATCCTCCTGTAAAGAGATTTCGTTAAACATCATCCCTCCACCCCACATGCCTCCTCCCGGGGCAAGATGAGATTCAAAAATCGTAGTCTTTAACCCAGCCATTCCCAGATAATAACCCGCAACCATATTTGCGGGACCAGCTCCAACCAAGGCTACATCTACAACCAAATGATCACTTAGCTTTTCGTAAAAAGAGTCAATAATCGTTTTTGAAATGGTGACATCCTTTAATTGCATGAATTTGTCTCCTTATAGACCAATTACAATATAATAAATAACGCCGTATAAATTCCAGAGTTTACCTCCTGTAGACTAATGATAATCTTTAAGGGTCAATCAATGTATACTATATTGCTCAACTATTTAATGGGAGGGCATATCAGAGATAAGATATCTGTTTTTTTATAGGATATGAAAATTTTTAAAAAAATACCATGCAGAGTCTCTTTGTTTTCTTGACCAGATCTAAAGTAAGTATTTTCTGGCACATTTATTGATCCCGTTTATCCTTCATTTCCAGCCTCTTATGTGCCTTGTAGGCTTCAACGGCAGACAGGTAAGAGGAAGGGACATATAGTCAAGGTAAAAATTAAAGACCGTTTTACCTTTTTATAAAACCGGATTGATTATTGTATCTGACATTCGATTCAACTAGTGTCGTGTCATATATAAAGTATTTGATGTGAAAGAAAGTAGAATACCAGCAATGTCATTCCCACGTTTGCGGGAACAACGGCCATTTTTGCGACATTAGATAAATAACACAACACTAGAAGAATATATCGTAGCTAAAGCAGTTCTTTCATATAAAAGGTCACTGTAATAACCTCTTAAAAGAATATGACGGTTATTATGACTGCAGCTAAATTGAAAACCCTCTCTTTCGCGAAGCCAAGCAGGTTGAGTTTTCTTTTTCTATGTTTAGAATAAAAAAAACGAATCGTCCGGCGTGCCGTTTGCAACGCCCGAACCGATTCGCCTGAAATTCAATGGTGGAGGCGGGGGGAGTCGAACCCCCGTCCGAAAATATTCCGCTAAGGTATCTACATACTTATCCCGATATTCGTTTTCATCCCTGGGTTAGTTGCCGGGCAAACTACCCAATGGATTAACCTGAGAAAGGATTCGCTTAATTATCTCTCAGATATAACAATTAAGCTAGCCTGTTAGTCGACGTTCTTTTCGATCCCACAGGCTTAGACCGAGAGAACGCTAGCCTAATCTATGCGGCTAGAGCATACGCGTAATCGTCTGCGTTTATAATTAAAACCACCATTTTACGAGCCGATGGCACCTCGATATGCAACCTAAGTTTCAATTATCCTCGTCGAATCCTATTCGCCCCCTTATTATGTTAGTATCCTCATAAAGAACACATCTCTTTTACTATATATTTTACACCTCTTTATGGATAAATTCAATAATTTATTGAGTACATATTGTGCCTAAACTAATCTTGAATTAAGATATAGCATTTCAGCTAAATAATTTTACTGCGTTATTGGCCGGAATCCTCGACGATGTACTAATCTTTACGAGTTACTGGGATCTCTTCCCTCTGGCCTTGTGAAATTAATTAGCTGAAAACCTATAGAAAATAGAAAAATATCAATAATTATATTTTTTAGCGGCATCCATCTCTTTTTTCAATTCTTTTTCCTTTAAAGCTTGTCTTTTATCATATTTACGCTTTCCTTTAGCCAGAGCAATTTCTACTTTTATGAAGCCTTTGTTTAGATAGACTTTAGTCGGAATAAGGGTAAATCCTTTTTCCTCTGTTTTTCCTATTAAGCGTCTAATCTCTCGTTTATTCAGTAAGAGCTTCCTCTGTCTTAAGGGATTGATATTCATATCACGGGCATAAGGGTAGGGGGTTATATGCATATCATAGAGAAATATTTCGCCTTTTTTTACTTTAGCATGACTTTCTACCAGGCTCGCGCGACCTTCTCTAAGGGATTTTACCTCAGGACCTAGAAGTACGAGACCAGCTTCTAAGGTTTCACTAATATGATAATTATAATGCGCTTTTCGATTTTGGCAAAGAATTTTGCCTTTTTTCATCAATATCTCTAAATATAAGAATGGTTATTGATTCCCCACCATTTGAAGTGGATTTAAATGGTTCCATTAACCAGACCGGGTCTTATTTACCTTCGGGCTGGTGCTGGACTTTTTACGAGTCCATCAAAGATGGTTCATAAAAGGTAACTTAGTGATCGAGATATCCTTTTTCTTGTAATTCAGGGAGAAGGTGCTTCATGCGATTAAGGATATATAATCGGATCTCTTTAGCTGTATCCAGCTTTAGAATATTATCAAAATCAGTAGTGGCCTCTTTTAAAGATGTGGACCGAATAATTTTTTTTATAAGTGGTATAGCCATGGCATGCATACTGAATTCTTTGAGGCCGAGACCAAGTAGAATTGGTATACATAGAGGATCTCCGCACATTTCTCCACATAATGAAACCCCTATTCTGGCATCTTTGGCAACCTTGACTACGTGATGGATCATTCTAAGAATAGCAGGATGAAAAGGCTGATACATATATGCGACATTTTTGTTCTCGCGATCAATAGCAAGCGCGTACTGGATAAGATCATTAGTTCCAATACTGAAAAAATCTACATGTTTTGCAAGGTCTTCTGCCATGATGACAGCCGATGGCACTTCTATCATAATACCATATTTGATATTAGAATCAAATGTGATTTTTTTGCTGGTAAGTTCTTCAGTAATTTGTGTAATGATATCTTTAATGTCTAATATCTCTTGAATTCCTGATATCATGGGAAATATTATTTGTAACCTACCATAATTACTGGCTCTGATAATGGCACGTAACTGATTTTTAAATATTTGCTGTTCTTTTAGGCATAATCGTATTGCCCTGAGCCCAAGCGCTGGATTTTTTTCTTTAGGCATTCTAAGATTGGAAGAGATTTTGTCTGCACCCAAATCGAGGGTCCTGATATTAATTATAGCTGGGGAAATGGTTTCAGTTACTTTTCGATAGTCTTCAAATAATTCTTCTTCACTGGGCAGCTTGTTATTCCATAGATAAAGATATTCAGTTCTATAAAGTCCAATGCCTTCTGGTGTAAAGTTCCTAATAGCAACAACTTCTTCTTTGAATTCGATGTTGGCTCTGACTGTAATTTTATGCCCGTCAAGAGTGATTGCAGGTAAGTGGCTGGACTTTGTGATGGTAGATTTGTATTCTTCTTGTTCCTTCTTTTTTTCTTGATAATAAATAAAGGTATTATTATCGGGATTGACAATTATTTCTCCGGTATTTCCGTTTACAATTAACAAATCTCCGTCTTTGAGTTGTTTTGTTGCTGATTCTAGTCCAACTACTACAGGAATTTGTAATGATTGAGCCATGATTGCCGAGTGGGAAGTTCGCCCTCCCATATCAGTTATGAAGGCAATTGCCTTGCTTATATTTATTTCGGTCGTATCAGCAGGAGATAAATCATGGGCTGCTATGATAACAGGATCTTTTATGTTAGTTAAACTTTCCTGAGTCTCGCCTGAAAGATTCCATAGGATCCTTTCAGTGACATTTTCTACATCATTGATGCGGCTACTGATATATTCATCTTCTATTTGATTGAATATTTGTCGTATTTCTTCCAGTGATTGTTTTAATGCCCACTCCGCGCCTATCTTTTCATCTAAAATCCTGTTGATGGTGGACTCTGTAAGCATACTGTCTTTTAGGATCATGAGATGGCTGTCTATAATAAAGCCATGCTCTTTTATTATATCCGGCATATGATTTTTAAGTGTAATAAGCTGATTTTCTGTAGTGTTTAAGGCATCCTTAAATCGCTGCACATTTTGCTTTATTTGATCATTATTTATGAGATATTGATATGTTATCCTAGCCTTTGTTCTTTCAATTACGCGGACTTTTCCTATAGCGATTCCTGATGAAACCGCAATTCCTGTTAATTTTAGTTGATTTTTATTTTGTCGCTTGGTCATGAAGGCTCACCAAATTTATTTGAAAAAAGATCTTTTAGCTTTTCAATCATTTCAGGGGAATCTTCTCCTGTTATTGTAGCCTGTATCTTAGTTCCTTTAGGGCATGAAAGAGTAAGAATAGACAAGATGCTTGATCCATCCACTTCAATATTATTTTTTTTCAAAGTTAATTTTGATTGGTATTGTTTTCCTAGCTCTACTATTTTTCCAGCTGCTCTTGCATGCAGACCTAATTTATTTGTGACAGTTAAGTTTATTTGCAATGTTAACTTCCTCAGATTGGTTAAGAAGGGCTCTTTTTCTTAGGAGGCATTCTTTATAGATTCGCCTATAAGTAAGCCCTTTTTCTTGAGAGATTAATTGAGAAATTTCTTTAACACTCATCTTATGATGCAGCAGTAGATCAATTTGCTTTAAGGTTGCGTTGCTTAAATCCTGCAATTTTTTCTGCTGATTTCCCTCAACTACTAGTGTTATTTCTCCTTTTACCGGATTTTCTTTTATGTGTGTAAGAATAGTGCTAACTGGGCCCCTTATTACCTCCTCGTAGGTTTTTGTTATCTCTCTATGCATTACAATTTGTCTATCGCCTAAGACTTGTTTAATATCCATTAACATTGACTCAAGACGATGCGGCGCTTCAAAAAAAACGAGAGTTTTTGGTATTGGGATTAGAGTTTGTAAAGTTTTTTGTCTTTTTCCAGATTTGTTAGATAAAAAGCCGTTGAAATAAAAACGGTCTGCCGGCATACCTGATATGGAAAGAGATGTAATAACGGCGCATGGTCCTGGAACCGGAATAATTCTTATCCCTTTTTTGGCGGCTTGACTAACCAAGTATGTGCCGGGGTCAGATATGCCGGGTGTGCCAGCATCGCTTACAATAGCTATATCAGATTCGGACTCTAATTTTTTTAGTATAAATGGCGCTATTTTTTTTTGGTTATGTTGATTACAACTAATAATTTTGGTTGTAATTTCGTAATAATTACATAGTTTTTTAGTACGAGAAATATTTTCAGCTGCTATGATGTTTACACTTGTTAGAACCCTTTTGGCCCGGAAAGTAAGATCCTCAAGGTTTCCTATGGGAGTAGACACGACGTAAAGAGTCCCGTTATGTAAATCGTTAAGTCTTTTTTTTCCTTTCAATTATTATAATCTCGTAAAAAATATTTACATGAAGCTGGGCATACTTTGTTATATATCTAAAAAGATAACCAAAGCTAAGTGGTTTTTTAAGAAAAAATGCTGAAACGTAGTGGATGGGATTTATTACGACGTTATCAATAGGTTAAATCGAAGGCATTTTTAATTACTTCGATACAGGTTGTTCCTCTATCAAGAGAAATTGCCACCACGTCAAACCTTGCCTTTATATCATGAAGCTTTTTTGATTTTATATATAATAATGCGACTTTTGATAGTTGTCGTTTTTTCTTCGTATTTACTGCTTCTTTAGCATAATGAATTGATTTTCCTTTTCTCGTCTTGATTTCAAGAAAAACTAATGTTTCATGGTCATTTGCGATTAAATCTATTTCGCCTAAAGAACATCTGAAATTCCTTGTGATCAATTTATAGCCTAGCTTTTTGATGGTCTTTACGGCCAGGTCTTCTCCGAATCTTCCTAAATCTAGTCTTGCCTTTGTCAAGTTATAAGACCCCTTTGAAGGTCTTTCTGTGAATATGTGATTCTCCAAATATTCTTAATGCGGATAGATGTTGCGGAGTTCCATATCCTTTATTAGCTTTAAAACCGTAAACAGGGTAAAGAGAATCATATGCGATCATTATTCTGTCTCTATATACTTTTGCTGCAACAGAGGCGACGGAGATACTGTGGCTGAGTTGATCCCCTTTTACTAAAGTTCTTTGAGGAATGTGATTCGGGATCATATTGATGCCGTCTACAAGAATAAATTCGGGCTGTATACTTAAATTCATTACTGCTTGACGCATTGCCTCCAGCGTGGCCTGTAATATATTGTGTTCATCAATATATTTAGGAGAAATAACTCCAATGCCTATTGAGATAGCCTTTTGAGTTATAATAGGGAAGGCTTTTTCTCTCGCGTTTGCAGTCATTTTTTTTGAGTCTTTTACGCTTGGTATCTTAATCTTAGGAGGCATTATTACCGCAGACGCAACAACTGGACCTGCAAGTGGCCCTCTGCCGGCCTCATCGACTCCGGCGATTAAGTTATATCCAGCCTGACGGGACATAATTTCATAAAAAAACAGGTCTCTACCTGTGTTCTGATATACTGGGAAAGGTGGCAGTTTTTTTGATGTAGACAATAGACAGGAACTATATTTTTTTATTAAAAGTGATAGCCTTTTACGGGAAAAATTTTAGCTGTTTTTTAATCCCCCCCCCCTAGGGGGGGCGTTTCTACTGGTTTGTCAAAAATAGGGCACTACATTCTTTCCCATATCATTGTATCGGAATCAGGCTGAAATATTATCCTCTTTGAACTTGAACAGGTTTTTCCTCGAAATTAGGGTTTGGTTTAATATCTTTTTTCTTTGATTCGAGCAGCTTTGCCTCTTAGATTTCGTAAATAATAAAGTCTGGCTCTTCTTACCTTACCTCTTGTAATTATTTCAATTTTATCAATTAATGGTCCGTAAAGCGGAAAAATTCTTTCAACTCCAATACCGTATGATATCTTCCTAACTGTAAAAGTTGCTCCTGTATTACCATTTCTTTTCCGGATAACTACTCCTTGGAATATCTGAATGCGTTCTTTTTCTCCTTCTTTAATTCTAGCATGGACTTTAATTGTATCACCCGGCTTAAAATCAGGAATATCTGTTCGCATTTGCTCTTTTTCAAGCATTTCAATCATATTCATTTTACTCTCCTTACACAAGCCCAAAAATAGTTCCTTATTCTCTATTTATGGGTCTGAATTTCCTTATATTTTATTAAGGGAGACCTTTGCAAGGCCTTTCCTTTAGCCCAATTTCAGTGCCAGAGCCAATTTTTAATGCCTGTGTGTAAATTTTTTTTGCCTTCATTGAACGTAAATAAAATTGCACCTTTTTCAAAGGTCTCTAAATATCCGGTGATGGTTTGTATTTAATTCTGGATAAGATATTTTCTTATTATTTTTTAAAATATTATCTTCCAATCAGACGATCAAGAATGATGGCGGCAGCAGTCCTTACTGAAAGATGATTGTAAATATTATTACCTGAAATAGGTTCAAGTATATAATCGGCTTGGTCAAGCACCGATTTTTCAAGTCCCCATGCAGTTCCAAATAGAATCAATACAGGTTGTCTGTTATGTATAATGCCATGAGCGGCTTTCCATGAAAGCTCTTTCTTTTTTTGGCATGAAGCATCTGTTGCGATCACCAGCGGTTCTTGATTTTCTATTTTCGTAATGGTTCCAATTACATCTTGAAGATTTGGGAGAACCTCAATCAGTTCGATCGCCTCTTTCCTATAAATATTGTATCTTGATCCGTATCCGCAAGTCCAATGATTTTTTATCTGTTCAGCTAACATTTGTTGATCGGTTAAAGGCGTTATTACAAAAAAAATATTGATATCATAGGTTCTGGCCAATCTTGAAATATCATGAAGATCAATAGCGGTAATAGATGAAGCGATTATCTCATTATTTTTATTATAAACCGGATAGTGAATAAGCCCAATATAAATGTTAATTTGATTGTTATCCTGCGTCATATTCCTGTTAATAGTTTTAAGGCACCCTTCAGACATATAGACTTCAAGGTGCCCTTAAAGTGAATGATCACTAATGCCTATTTAAATGATTTACTGCATTATCAAAAGTTATATAGTTAATTATATCGAACTCAAATTTTTCCTTTGAGCTTGGCGAGTAGCTGGAAATGGCTTTTATCTGCAATCTGTGACTGTCTGTTTATGACCTATTTTATTTTCAAGCTGTTAAGAATCGTTTTATCCTCTGGGGTCAATTTTGCCTTTTCTAATAGATCCGGTCGTCTCGCCAATGTTTTTTTCAGAGATTCTTTTCTTCGCCAGCGTTGTATTTTTGCATGGTGCCCTGATAATAGCAGATCCGGGACATTCTTTCCTTGGAATGTCCTTGGGCGGGTATATTGAGGGTATTCAAGCAGACCATCTTCAAAAGAATCATTGAGATTGGATGTTGATCCTCCTAAGACTCCCGGGATCAATCTGCTAACTGCATCAGTGATAACCAAGGCTGCAAGTTCTCCTCCTGTTAGTATATAGTCTCCTATAGATAATTCACGATCTATGCATAGAGAGCTGATCCTATCATCAATTCCTTCGTAGCGGCCACAGATTATGATTAATTGATCCCATTTAGAAAGTTCCCATGCCATGTCCTGCTTAAATTGCTCGCCTGTTGGACTAAGTAAGATCACAAGATTTTTATTAGACAATTTTTCCACTGATTCCAGAGCACGGTATATTGGCCCTAGTTTCATAATCATCCCATCTCCACCGCCATAAGGCCGGTCATCCGTCGTTTTATGTATGCCTTTTGCGAAATCTCTAATATTAGTAAGTTTGACTTGTAATAATCCTTTTAATTGCGCACGACCTAAAATACTAAATGGTAAATAGGATGAAAATATTTCCGGAAATATAGTAAGGATATCAAACTGCATTCAAGTTCAATAGACCTTCAATTGGGTTTATGAGCATTATTCTCTTTTTGAGGTTTATATCTTTTACAACATCATGAATAGCAGGAATTAAAAATTCCTTGTTGTCTTTCTTAACTACATAAATATCATTACTTCCAGTAGCAATTATTTGACATATAAAGCCTAAATATTCTCCTGATTCCAGGTATACGTTAATCCCTTGAAGCTCAAACCAGAAGAATTCATCTTTTTTATGATTATGATAAATATCCTCCTTTTTTATTAATATTTCAGAACCTTTTAAACAGTCGGCCTCATTGGCAGAATTAATTCCTTCTAATTTCAAAAAGAATTTTTTTTTATAGGGTGTTACAGAGGTAATTTGATGTTTTTTTATTTCTCCTGAAAGCGAGCGAATAAAAATAGTTTGTGTATGGAAGAAAGTTTTTTCCGAAAAAGAGTAAGCTATAATTTTCAGGAGACCTTTTAAGCCATGCCTGTGTAGTACTTTGCCTACTGAAAGCAAATTATTATTCGAATTATTGGACAAAACTATTCGAGTATCTCTAAAACAGATCGTTTGCCTATTTTGGTTGATGCTGCACTTAAAATGGTCCTCATTGCTCGAGCCGTTCGGCCTTGTTTGCCGATGACTTTTCCCAAATCTTCTTTAGCAACTTTTAACTCAATTACCGAGGTTTGTTCTCCTTCTATTTCAGTAACCTTAACCTCATCCGATTTATCTACGAGCGCTCTTGCAATGTATGCAACCAAATCTTTCATGTCAATGCACCTCCATGTTTGAGTTCAGCATCATTATTTATATTGCTGACGAGGTAGACTTAGCTAATCTTTGTTTTTTGAGTATTGATTTCGCAGAGCCTGTCATTACAGCACCTCTTTCTAGCCAATATTTGACTTTATCTGCATGAACTTTGATGATAGCAGGTTCCTCCATAGGGTTATAATACCCCAAAATATCAATGAATCTCCCATCACGTGGTGATTCAGAGTCCGCAGCCACTATACGATAAAAGGGTCTTTTTTTTGCGCCTAATCTAGCCAACCTTATCCTAACTGACATAGTCTCTATCGTCTCCTCTTGGTAATGTGTTCAATATTTTCCAGATAATATTTGTTGAATTTATTGATCAATTTCTTTTTTTGCACTCAATTTAATAAATATTTTAGCAGACCTTAATGAAATAAAGAGTTTATATCCGGAACCCCTTTTTTTGTAATTTTTTCCATCATCTTTTTTGTCTGAACGAAATTTTTTAAAAGACGGTTGACATCCTGAACTGATGTTCCGCTTCCTTTGGCGATCCTTTTTCTTCGGCTCCCGTTAATAATCTTGTAATTGAGTCTTTCCTGTTGTGTCATAGAGCTGATAACTGCTTCAACCCTTACTAACTCTTTTTCATCAGGTTTTAGCTGCTTAAGCTTTTTAAGCTGCCCCATTCCCGGTAACATATTCAAGATTTGTTCCATGGAGCCCAGTTTTTTTATTTGTTTTAGCTGTGTTTGGAAATCCTCAAGGTTGAATTTGTTTTTTTTAAGTTTATTTACGAGCTCTTGGGCATCGTTTTGATCGAATTCCTGTTGGGCTTTTTCAATAAGTGTGAAAACATCTCCCATGCCCAAAATTTTAGATGCCATTCTGTCCGGATGAAAAAGCTCCAGGGCGTTGACCTTTTCTCCAACCCCTATGAATTTAATGGGGATATCAGTAACCGCTCTAATAGATAATGCTGCCCCACCTCTAGCGTCACCTTCCATTTTAGATAGAACAATGCCAGTTATTTCCAGTTTTTCATTAAATTTTTCAGCTACATTGATTGCGTCCTGGCCAGTCATTGCATCAGCAACCAAAAGAATTTCATTTGGCTGGATTTTATCTTTAATCCTCTCCAACTCCAGCATTAAATTATCATCTATATGAAGTCGGCCGGCAGTATCAATAATTAAAACGTCTGTACCTTCCCTGCCTGACTGTAAAAAAGCATTATAACAGATATCCTCAGGCCTTTGTGATTGATCTGATGGATAAACAGGAATGTCAATCTGTTTGCCAAGTGTTTGTAACTGGTCAATTGCTGCTGGCCGATAAATATCAGCAGGAACAAGATAAGGTCTTTTACCTTGTTTGCGCAGGTGGATAGCCAATTTTGCCGCTGTAGTGGTTTTTCCTGATCCCTGTAGGCCTACTAGCATCAAGGAATGAGGTGTTTTGCCTTTAAAGCTAAGGTCTTCTTGGGTATCTCCTAAGAGATGAATCAACTCTTCCTTTACTATTTTTATGAGTTGCTGACCTGGGGTCAGGCAGTCAAGAACTTCTTTACCGATAGCCCTTTGATGAATATCTGCCACTAGTTTTTTTACAATTTTGTAATTTACATCAGCTTCAAGCAGGGCTAGCCGGATCTCTTTGACGGCATCCTTGATATTTTTTACGTTTAATTTCCCTCGTCCAGTAACCTCTTTAAATGTACTTGATAATTTTTCTGTTAAGCTTTCGAACATATGAATTTGATCCGATTAAATCCTTAATATTGTATTTTACCTTGTTAGATGAGTAACTGTCAATTAAAATATAGAATCTTTTAATTATACTCGATTTTCTGATTGAAGTATTCAAGCCTAACATAGATTGGTTATTTTTTCATTGAATTTTTATGGTTGCTATGTTGATTGTTTCTATCTTAGAATCATAGTGCTTTGACCTAGGGGCACCTTAAAAAATTGCCTTTTTGCCAGATTATGGTGTCGCTGCGAAAATAAAAAATGCACACATACCCTATGTATGTTGTACTTTTTGATTGTTGCGCTCATTGTCCTCAGACGAAAATTCTAATTTTTCAAGGCGCCCCTAAGTTGGTATTTTAACTTTGAGCGAATAAGCTATTCAATTAGCTTGATAACCGAGTAACAAGTCAAAGCGTTTTTTACTCGGAGGGAGAGTGTCTCTCCTTCCCAGCCATTTGAAGTGAATTCAAATGGTTATACCTAAAATACTAGGCCGGTGCTTAATAGCCATTGGTCTGTTGATGGATTTTTTACAAGTCTATCATTAATATATTTTATATGAAAAAATGAAAGAAATTATTGAAGAAATAAAAAAATTGAGAGAAAAAATTAAATACCATGATCATCTCTATTATGATCTGAATGATATTGAAATTTCTGATGCTGAATATGATAGTCTGTTTAGACAGCTACTAGAGCTTGAGAAACAAAATCAAGCCTTGATAACAGGAGATTCTCCAACCCTGAAAATTGGAGGAAAACCAGGAGAAGGTTTTTTGAAAGTAAGGCATCGACTGCCAATGCTTAGCCTGGAAAACAGTTTTGATGATCAGGATCTTAGGGATTATGATAAAAGGATAAAGAAAATGATCGGCAATAATGTGCCGGTTGAATATCTGGTAGAACCCAAGATTGATGGTTTAGCTGTTGAATTAGTTTATGAAAAAGGAAGGCTTACTGTTGCTTCCACCAGAGGTGATGGTTCTTTTGGGGAAGATGTCACCCGAAATATAAAGACTATCCAGACAATCCCTTTAACCTTGGAGCAAAGGAAATCAGATGTTGTTTTGCCTGAGCTATTGGAGGTCAGGGGAGAAGCCTATATGGAATTAGCCGATTTTGAGAAATTGAATCAAGAGCGGACAAAAAAAGGCCAGAATTCATTTGCAAATCCCAGGAATGCCGCTGCGGGATCTTTAAGGCAGCTTGATTTTAGAGTCACAGCCAAAAGGCGCTTAAATATGTTCTGCTATGGTGCTGGAGAAATAATTGGGCAGCATTTTGAGACTCAGTATGAATTACTGGTAGCCTTTAATTCGAGGTGGGGATTGCGGGTTAATCGTCCTCATTTTAAGATTTGTCAGGGTATTGATGAAGTGATAGCACTATGTCATGATCTTGAAGGAAAAAGAAATGATTTTCCCTATGAAATTGACGGAGCTGTCATAAAGGTCAACCAATTAAGATTGCAATATCAGCTTGGACAAAAATCGAGAGTTCCAAGGTGGGCCTTTGCCTATAAATTTAAACCTGATCAGGGGCGTACCAGGATTCTCAGGATTGAAGTCCAGGTGGGCCGTACCGGTGCCTTGACTCCTGTTGCCCATATGGAACCGGTTGAAATCGGAGGAGTTCTGGTTAAGCGGGCTTCACTGCATAATGAGGATGAAATCAATAAAAAGGATATAAGAGAACTTGATGCTGTTATCGTTCAAAGAGCAGGGGATGTGATTCCTGAAGTTGTTAGAGTTGTCAAGTCCGAAAGGTGCGGTAAAGAGAAAAATTTTTTTCTGCCTACAAGATGTCCTGCTTGTGGATCAGAAATCATAAAAAATGCAAATGAAGTTACCCTTCGATGTCCTAATGTAAACTGTCCTGCCCAGATTAAAGAATCATTAAAACATTTTGCCTCAAAAGGTGGCATGAATATTGTTGGCTTGGGAGATAAAATAATTACTCAGTTAATTCAAAAGAAATTGATATCTAAGGAGGCCGATATCTATTCTTTGGATCTTGATGATTTGCTTAAGTTAGATAAGGTTAAAAATAAGGCAGCTAATAATCTCTATCAGGCTATCCTGAATAGTAAATCCGTTATACTTGCAAGATTTATCTATGCCCTTGGAATCAGGCATGTTGGTGAGCATATTGCCCAGCTTTTGGCAATTCATTATAAATCCATTAAAAAGTTGCAGCAATCTCGTGTGGAGGAGCTGGAATCTATAAAAGGTGTTGGTAATGAAATTGCAAATAGTGTCTCTACCTTTTTTGAAGATGAAGACAACCTGGAAAATATTGAACTATTATTGGCAGCTGATGTTCAAATTGAAAATCCAACAGTGAAAGAATCTGGAACGAGAGATAAGGTATTTGTTTTAACCGGCACCCTTGATTCCCTGAAACGTCTGGAAGCAAAAGCAATGATTGAGGAGCGTGGAGGCCGATTGTCGTTATCAATAAGTAGTAATACTGATTATCTGGTTGTGGGGAGGTTTCCTGGTTCAAAATTAGATAAGGCTCGTGAATTAGGAATAAATATCCTGGATGAGGCACAATTTATTAGTCTATTAAAGACGTTATAATATGATGGAATACATTCGAGTACGTCTTCTTATTTATGGAAAGGTTCAGGGTGTATGGTTTAGGGATTCCACTAGACAAAAGGCTAATGCCCTGGGCATTAGCGGTTGGGTAAAAAACAAGATTGATGGAACAGTGGAAGTCTTGGCTGAAGGCCCCGAGAATATCGTAAACGAATTGGTTTCATGGTGTTATCTTGGATCTCCATATGCAAAGGTAGACAGGATAGAATCAACCAGAGAGATATATGAAGGCATGTGTAATTCTTTTGATATTTTAAGGACATCATAATATAGTGCCCGAATGAAAACTGTCTTTTTCGCCAATATCTGCGTCAGATCAAAATTTTACATTTTCAAGGCACCCTAAATATCAAAAGAAAGAGTCAAAATTAATAAAAAATGAAAAGGTATCCGATGGCAAGGCAAATTACAATTCTGGTAATTTTTTTAATGGCAATTTTAGGCTGTGGCTCGTCGACTTCTTTGGTTAATAAAATTACTCCTGATATTTTAAAAAAGCAATTCAAAAAGAATAAACAACAATTTAAAAAAAACGTAATGCTTCTTCCTCTGGTTGATTATTCCGGATTGGAGCCGGATACGGTTGATCAGACTACATCATTTCTAGCTAAAGCCTTACAACAATCACCCAATATGATTGTGCATCAGTCTAAAAAAAATATGTTTTTGCCCTCTGAAATAAAGGGAACAGAATTTGGTATGGTGACACCAGCCCGACTTATTGCCACTGCTGATAAAGAAAATATGCATGCCCTTATTATCTCGATCCTTTATCCTATAGAGAGCATAAATAAAGAAAAAGGTATCTGGCCTTATAAAAAGGATCATACTGTTTTTGAGGTAACTGTGTTTTTGAAAGTGGTGGATGTTATTAATAAAGGGCTATATTTAACCAGCAGTGAATCAGAAAAGATATATATTCCTGTCAGCAAGGGATCCGGCCAAAAGAAAGTGATTCTTGATGACAAATTGTTAATCAAAGCAATTCAAAAAATATTTAGCCTCCAAGCCATTAAAGTCATAAGAAAACTTGCTGAGACGCCTTGGTCAGGCAGGATCAGAGCCCTTAATCACAATCTTGTCGTTATAAATGCGGGAAAAAATGTAGGCATTTCCGTTGATCAAATGTTTTCAGTTTATTCCAAAGGGGCTTCAATCAATTGCTATGATGGGAAGACAATGGAGATCCTGGGAAATAAGGTTGGTCTTATTAAAGTGAGGTCATTATCTGAAAAGCGATCAAAGGCAATTATTCAGTCGGGAGGTCCATTTATTGAGGGTC
>Ga0209345_10002455_pt1 | contig 20459 bp, 16 predicted proteins | sample Cruoilmetagenom7_FD_187294 | JGI IMG/M metagenome (GOLD analysis project Ga0209345, IMG submission 187294) | Oil polluted marine microbial communities from Coal Oil Point, Santa Barbara, California, USA - Sample 7 (SPAdes) (version 2) | ecosystem: Environmental > Aquatic > Marine > Oil seeps ... | reverse complement strand
CAGTTGATGTTTGGTTTATTCGTTTTCTCAACAATTAAACTTTGTCCATATTTTGTTGGAATAGATAAAGCTTTAGCACCATTTAACACAGCATATTCTCCTGTAAGTAATAATTTTCCGTTGCTATAAAACTCTTCTGTCATGTTTAAATTTTAGCGAAGTTTATTGATAAAATCAACAACTGCAGAATGAGTTATAGTGTTTTTGTTAAAATGCAGAACCGTTTTTTCTTTTTCAGAAGTTGTAGCTTCCATCTGATTTAAAATATTCATTAAATGCATTTTCATATGTCCTTTCTGAATTCCAGTGGTAACTAATGATCGAATTGCAGCGAAATTTTGAGCCAATCCAGCAACCGCAACAATTTTCATTAATTGTTCTGCAGAAGGTTTTTGTAAAATAGATAATGCAAATTTAACTAAGGGATGTAATGTTGTTAATCCACCAACAGTTCCTAAAGCCAAAGGGATTTCAATTGAAAAAGAGAAAATTCCATGTTCGATCTTAGCATCTGTTAAACTTGAATAATGACCTTTCTTTGCCGCATATGCATGTACACCAGCTTCAACAGCTCTAAAATCATTTCCTGTTGCTAAAATCACCGCATCAATACCGTTCATAATTCCTTTGTTGTGAGTAACGGCACGTCTAGGTTCTGTTTTCGCAATATCTACTGCACGAACAAATTTTTCAGCAAATATTTGACCATCAATTTCTGAAGTTGATAATTGAGAAACTGAGCATTCTACTTTTGCACGAACTAAACATTCTGGTACATAATTAGATAAAATACTTAATGCTATTTCAGGAAAAGAAGAAGCTTTTTTAAAAGGTTGGTGATTCTTAGCTAATCTTTCAAAGGTTTTTGCAATTTCTTCTAAACAAGTATTAATAAAATTAGCTCCCATTGCATCTTTCGTTTCAAAAGTGCAATGCAGTTGATAATATCCATTCAATTTTTCAGAAGAGTTAATCAAAGAAATATCTAATAATCCACCACCTCTTTTTTTCATATTTTCTTCAATCGAAGAAATAGATTGTAATAGTTGTGGTTTTATTTCAGAAAAGAAATTTGAAATTAATTCGCTTTTTCCGAAGTAATTTATGTGTACTTGTCCGTTTTTAATGGTTGAAATGACTTCAGCTTTAAAACCTCCTTTTTCTAACCAAAACTTAGCGGCATTACTAGCGGCAGCTACTACAGAACTTTCTTCAATTACCATAGGTATTGTTAGAAGCTCATTATTTATTAAGAAATTAGGAGCAATACCAAAAGGTAAATAATAATTAGTAATGGTATTTTCTATAAAATCATCATGTAATTTTTGAAGTTTTTCATTGCTATTCCAATATTGACTGAGTACAGAAATAGCATTTTTATCATTTGCCAAATAGGTATCTGCTAGCCATTGTATTTTTTCTTCTTTCGATTTTTTTGAAAATCCTGAAACCGCTTGCGCCATATAATTAAAAACTTGAAAGAACAAAGATAGGATTTCAAATGAGAAATCTAATTCGAGATTCTTTATATTACATGAAACATCCGCCATTAAAAGTCGATGGCCAAGGAGTTATAAAATGGATGTTCCATGTGACCATTAAAAAACAATACATATAAACACATGAAATTAGCCTTATATTTATACGGTATTTAACAGAAAATAGACCCTATTTTCACGATTTTTTTTGTAAACTTGGCATATTAAAAAAATAATCGCATTGAAGCATTTACTTCCTAAAGGAATATTATTGTTGTTTATAACGGCAATCACTACTATTTCCGCTCAGCAAAAAGACATTACATTAGAAGATATTTGGTCTAACGGCACATTTAGAACAGAACGTTTAGATGCATTAAGATCATTGAATAATGGTACAGAATATTCAGTTTTAAATCATGATCGAAAAAATAATTCTTCATCTATCGATGTGTATGATTATAAATCGGGAGAAAAAGCTAGAACTTTAATCACTTCCGAAGTAATTAAAGAAATTAACTTCATTTATACATATGAGTTGAGTAAAGATGAAGATAAACTATTATTAACTTCAGAAATAGAATCTATTTATAGAAGATCTACTTTAGGAACTTATTATGTGTATGATTTAAATTCTAAGGAGCTTACGTTAGTTTCTACAGATAAAATTCAGGAACCTACTTTTAGTCCAGATGGAACTAAAATAGCGTACGGTTATGAAAATAATTTATTTGTGAAAGATTTATCCTCTGGAGCTGTAAAACAGATAACTAAAGATGGAGTTAAAAACAGTATTATAAATGGTATTACTGATTGGGTATATGAAGAGGAGTTTGGTTTTGTTAGAGCTTTCGATTGGAATAAAACAGGAGATAAGTTAGCATTTATTCGTTTTGATGAATCAAATGTACCTCAATATTCAATGGATGTTATGGGTCAAGAATTGTATCCATCACAACAAGTTTTTAAATATCCTAAAGCTGGAGAAGAAAACGCTAAAGTTACACTTCATTTGTACGATGTTTCTAAAGGAACAACATCTAATATTGATTTGTCTAGTTATAATAATTATTACATGCCTCGTATTAAATGGACAAGCGATGCTTCTGTATTAAGTGTTCAATTAATGAATAGACATCAAAATAAATTAGATCTTGTTTTTGTGAATGCTATGGATAATTCTTCTGAAATAATTCTTCAAGAAACAGACAAAGCTTATGTAGATGTAAGAGATGATTTAACTTTTTTAAATAACAATAGTTTTATTTGGACGAGTGAGAAAAGTGGATGGAATCATATCTATCAATACGACAAAACAGGGAAACTTGTAAGTCAAGTTACAAATGGAGATTGGGAAGTGACACATTATTATGGTTTCGATGAAAATACTGGCCGTATTTATTATCAAAGTACTGAAAATGGGAGCATCAATAGAGATGTGTATTCTGTGTTAAAATCTGGTAAAAACAAAGTAAGATTATCTGAGGGAACAGGTTCTCATAGAGCTTCTTTCAGTAAAGATTTTACGTACTACATTAATACTTTTTCGAATGCTGAAACTCCAAATATTTTCACATTACATAAAGCTAAAACAGGAAAAAACTTACGTGAGATAAAAAATAATGATGCTATAAAAAATAAACTAAAAAATTATAAAATTTCCCCTAAAGAATTCTCTACGATTGCTGTTAATGGAAATGATTTAAACATGTATATGATTAAACCATTAGATTTTGACCCAAATAAAGAGTATCCTTTGTTTATGTATCAATATTCTGGTCCAGGATCTCAAAGTGTTTCAAACAGTTGGGGAGGTTCTAATGATTATTGGCACCAAATGTTAGCTCAAGAAGGCTGTATTGTGGTGTGTGTAGATGGAAGAGGAACTGGTTTTAAAGGAAGAGATTTTAAAAAAATGACTCAAAAAGAGCTAGGTAAATATGAAGTTGAAGATCAAATTTCAGCAGCAAAGAAACTTGGTGAATTACCATACATCGACGAGGATAGAATAGGAATTTGGGGTTGGAGTTATGGAGGTTTTATGTCTTCTAACTGTTTGTTTCAAGCATCTGATACTTTTTCAATGGCAATAGCCGTTGCTCCCGTTGGAAGCTGGCGATTTTATGATACAATATATACTGAAAGATATATGCAAACTCCACAAGAGAATGCTTCAGGTTACGATAATAACTCTCCAATAAGTCATGTAGATAAACTTAAAGGAGATTTTTTATTGGTACATGGAAGTGGCGATGATAATGTACATTTACAAAACACCATGCGATTAGCGGAAGCTTTAATTCAAGCAAATAAGCAATTTGAATGGGCCGTTTATCCAGATAAAAATCATGGAATTTATGGTGGAAACACTAGATTACACCTTTTTAATAAAATGACTAATTTTATCAAAGAATCTTTAGGAGAACCTAAAAATAATCTAATCGAAATTAAAAACTAATACTAACTAATAACTAATTATATGTCAACTGCAGTACAACATAAACAAAAAGAATTATTTGGACATCCTATAGGATTGTATGTATTATTTTTCACAGAAATGTGGGAGCGTTTTTCATACTATGGAATGCGTGCAATACTTGTATTATATTTAGTAGGAAGAACTGATGTAGAGAATGCTGGATTAGGATGGACCAATGGTGATGCATTAGCACTATATGGCTGGTACACAATGATGGTTTATGTAATGTCAATTCCTGGTGGAATTATCGCAGATAAACTGTTAGGACAAAAAAAATCAGTTCTAGTAGGTGGAATATTATTATTATTTGGACACAGTATTTTAGCGGTAGAAGAAATGTGGGCTTTTTACACAGGTCTAGTTTTAATAGTTTGTGGAGTTGGAATGTTAAAGCCAAATATTTCTACGATGGTAGGTGGTTTATACAAGAAAGGAGATATTAGAAGAGATAAAGGATTTACAATTTTTTACATAGGAATTAATGTTGGTGCATTTTTATCTAGTTTAATTGTTGGATATGTTGGTGAGGTTTATGGATGGCATTATGGTTTCGGTTTAGCCGGAATAGGTATGGGGTTAGGAATACTTCAATATGTGTTAGGTCAAAAACACTTGAAACATGTTGGAAACTTTTTAGGAGCTTCTCAAAATGAAGAAGAAAAGGCATTAATGAAAAAACCATTAACGAAAATTGAAAAAGATAGAGTAGTTGTATTATTAATATCTTTTCTATTAGTAATTGTTTTCTGGGGAGCATTTGAACAAGCAGGTGGATTAATGAATATCTATACCATGGAAAAAACAGATAGAATGTTGATGGGTTGGTTAGTACCAGCTTCTTGGTTTCAATCTTTAAATGCCATGTTTATAATTTTCTTAGGAACAACAGTAGCTTTGTTTTGGGCAAAAAGAAAATTAAAAGGAAAAGTTTCAACTTCTTTATTTAAAATGATACTTGGTCTTATCATTATGGGAACAGGTTTTTTCTTTATGACTGGAGCAACAGCTCAGTTTGAAACTACAGGGTCATCTGCAATGTACTGGTTAGTATTAGCATATTTATTTCATACAATTGGTGAATTATGTTTATCTCCAGTTGCATTATCATTTATTACAAAGTTAGCTCCTGTAAAATATGCTTCTATTATGATGGGACTATATTTTGCAATGACAGGATTTGGTAGTAAACTAGCAGGTTTATTAGGAGAATGGTCTGAAAGTTTAGGAGAATACACGATTTTTACTGGAATAGCAGTCTTTTGTGTAGTGTTAGGTGGTTTAGTGTTATTAGTTAGAAAGAAACTAGAAGTACTAACACATGGAGTAGAAGACCAAGAAGTTGAAATGCATTATGATGAAGCAGAAGGATTCGAATTAGCAGATAATTAATATAAATTGAATATATAGTCTTTCAAACTTTGAGATACTATTCTAATAGATATGAATTTTAAAATTTAAATAAATGAGTTTAGCTAAGTATAAATTTGAAGGTTCAGAAATGAATCAAAAGCTATTAATGGGGCATCCAAGTGGATTGTTCGTTTTGTTTTTTACCGAAATGTGGGAACGTTTTTCTTATTATGGAATGCGTGCATTATTGGTATTATTTTTAACTTCAGCTATGCTAGATGGAGGTTGGGCATGGACAAGAGAAGAGGCCTTAGGTCTTTATGGGACATATACCATGCTTGTATATTTTTCTCCAATTATTGGAGGTCTTATTGCAGATAAATTTTTAGGTTATCGAAAAGCAGTAGCATTAGGAGCATTAATAATGACCTTAGGACATGCCTCTATGGCAATGGATACACCTTGGGGATTATATTTAGGAATAGGTTGTTTGGTTGCTGGTAACGGATTATTTAAGCCGAATATCACTTCAATTATTAATGGTGTTTATATTAACGCACAAGAGAAAAAAGATGGAGCTTTTACTATTTTTTATATGGGTGTAAATGCAGGAGCCTTTTTAGGAATTATGCTTTGTGGTTATATAGGTGAAACTGTTGGATGGCATTGGGGATTTGGACTTGCTGGTATCTTTATGTTTTTTGGAATGTTACAATTCTGGTATGCTCAAAAGATTTTTGGAAAAGTAGGTTTAGCACCTTCAAAAGTTGAAGATTTAGCTGATGCTGTTGAAAATGTAGAAGAAAAAACAGAAGAAAAAGTATCTGATAAAGTTCAAAGAGATCGTTATACAGTTGTTGGTATTTTAGCAATATTTACAGTCTTTTTCTGGGCAGCTTTTGAGCAAGCAGGTGGTTCGATGACAATTTTTGCTGCAGATTATACAAATAGAGTTTTAGAAGGAAATTCTGCATTCGTATTTAGAATAGCTAATACCTTATTAACCATTGTTCCTTTAGCAATAATTACCTATGTGTTATTACAATTATTTAAAATAACATTTAAAAAATATGCACTCTCAAATTCATTTTTAGGATTTAGTTTTTTTATAATCTGGATTATTGTTATTTGGATGCTTTATACGCAGTTTAGTGAAGAATCTTCTGAAATTCCAGCTTCTTGGTTTGGAATATTAAACTCGTTTTATATCATTGCATTTGCTCCTTTGTTTTCTAAAATATGGGAAAGTAAATTCAATCCTCCAGCAACAGTTAAATTTGGAGTTGGACTGATATTATTAGGCTTAGGTTTTGGAATTTTAGCCTATGGATCTGCAAGTATTCCACAAGGTGCACAAACTGCATCTGTGAGTATTGTATGGTTAATTTTAGCTTATCTATTACATACATTGGGTGAACTTAGTTTATCACCTGTTGGGTTATCGTATGTTTCAAAACTTGTTCCAGCAACAAAAATTGGGATGATGTTCGGATTATGGTATATCGCAATTGGTCTTGGTAACAAAGCTGCAGGGTCAATGGGTGGAATGATTGATTCTATTACTGCTGAATACTCAATGAGTACCTTTTTTTTAATATTTACTTTTGTTCCAATAGGGGCAGGATTAATTGTTATGGCTTTAACACCAGTTGTTAAAAAACTGATGCATGGAGTTAAGTAATAATAAATTTAACGTCTAAATATACTAAACGCTCCTTCGGGAGCGTTTTTTATGCGTTATAATGGAATAGTTTTTGAAAAGAATTAACAAATTAATACACATGAAAAAGTTTTTACTTCTAACAATTATATTTTTGGGTTTAACCCAAGTAAATGCGCAGAATAAAATTAAATGGATGACCATGAATGATGCTCTAGCAGCTCAAAAAGAACATCCAAAGAAAATATTTATGGATGTCTATACCATTTGGTGTGGGCCATGTAAGTTATTAGATAAGAATACATTTAGTGATAAAAGCGTAATTAAATTTATCAATGAAAATTACTATGCAGTAAAATTTAATGCTGAAGGAACTGAAGAAATTACTTATCAAGATTTCACTTATACCAACCCTAATTATAGGGTAGGAAGAAAAGGTAAAAACACAACGCATTTTTTAGCAGATGCTTTGCGACTAAGTGGATATCCAAGCTTAGTCTTTTTTAAAGAAGATGGTGAGTTAATTCAGGCATTACCTGGATATAAAACACCTCAACAATTAGAGATTTATTTGAAAATGATTGCCAATGATGATTATTTAGAATTGACTACTACTGAAACATGGCAGAAATATCAGAAAAATTTTAAAAGCACTTTTTAAATCTTTAATTTATTATGAAAGCTCCATTTTTGCTTATATCATAAAATGGAATATTTCTTGAAACACATGTTCTTTCCCATTGATTTTTCAAATAGGGATAATTTGAACCATTTACTATAATTTGTTTTGGTTGTAAGCGATCAATTAATCGATTCAGGTTTATTTTGGGGTTTTCTATTAATAGAATTATATCAATCAATCCGGAAGTTGTATATACTCCTAAACTATCAATAACCATCATTCTTTTTCGATGATATGTCCATATGTTAGGTAATTGATGTTCTGAATAATTATTAATATTTTCAGAAATTCTATAGCTTTTTATTGGATATTCATCTCGGTAGTTTTTCAAAGTGTCATTGTCAAAAACTATTAATGTATTTTCCTCTTTTAAACCAATTAAGGTATTTCTATTCTTATTAAAAAAAATCAATTCATTTTTAGAAGTGTTTTTAGAATCCCAAATATTATTGCTGATCACTAAAATTAAACTGAATAACACATAGGTTAGATTTCGAAAACTTGTCTTTTTCCAATACATGATTGTACATATTATTAAAAGATAGGAAGTGAGTAACTTTCCTTCAGTAAAGAAAATGTCTTGTATAAGAAATTGATCTTGATTTGCAGTCCAAGATATATATGTATTAAGTAATTCAATCAAATAGTTATATAAAGTTGCTAGTTCATCAGGTAGGATGTTGCATAGCGCTAAAACTATTATTAAAATTCCACCACCTAAAATGATTCCTAAAAAAGGTAAGATGATAAGATTAGTTAGAAACGATAAGCCTGGAAATTGATGAAAATAAAAGATGCTTAAAGGAAGAATTCCAATTTGAGCTGCAATCGTAACTGTTAGAATACTCCAAATTAATTTATCAAAATAAAATGTTGGAATGTAGTATTTATAGAGTTTAGGTTGGATCCATAATATAAAAAATACAGCCAAATAACTCATTTGAAATCCAACATGAAATAACCATAAAGGTTTTATTAAAAGTAGAAAAAAATATGAAAGAAATAATGTGTTAAACGAATTAGTTGGTCTTTCTATACTTTCTGCAATTGCAAAAAAGGAAAACATAGTCACTGCTCGAACAACAGAAGGAGATAAGCCTGCCATGAGCGCAAAACCCCACAAAATAAGTAAAATTAGAATTGACTTCATGATTTTACCTTTTGGAAATGAAGCAAGAAAACTAAACAAATACGAAAGCATCATAAATATGATTCCCACATGAAGCCCTGAAATTGCAAGAATGTGTATTGCACCAGCAGCAGCATAATCTTTATAAAGTTTTTTATTTATATCTCGTTTCTGCCCTAAAAGTAAAGCCTGAATGATAGATAATTCATTTGGGTTAAAGGCATGTGTTTTTAATTTCGAAATGATATGATTTCTATATGTTTCAGCAATTCCTCTTAAAGTAGGTTTTCCTTTTTTATAAAATAAAATATGTTCATCATCAACTCTTATTTGATGATACACTCCTAATGATTTCATATACTTAGCATAATTAAATTGATGCGGATTTAACGGAATTTTAATTTCTGAAAAAGAAGAATATAAAGTGAGATGATCATCGATAGTATATGATGCAAGCGATTCATCTTTAGGAATATTTAGAAGAATTTTACCATTTGTGAAACACTTTTCTAATTGGATAACTTCTGCAATGTATTTTGAATTATAACGATCTGGTTTTAATACTTCTTTAATTTTTATTTCAATGACTTGAAGGGTTTGTATTGTTTCAGAATCATTTTTTATTTGATGTATATAATGGTTTTTCTGAAATTCAGGTAGTTGCTTTTGATGTAAGAAACAACCCAATAAGATTAAGCATAAATAGCTTAAAATTCCGAAGTAAATAGTCTGAAATAATTGTTTCCTTGCTAAGAGCCAGCTAAACCCTAAAATGAGAAGGCAGACTAATAAAGGTTCAAAATATGAAATAGTGCTTTCTTGAAAAGTATAGGCTATTAGAATCCCTAGACTAAAAAAAATAGAAAGTTTTACAATGGTGAAGTTTATAAACTTCATGAGTTGAATTATTAATTAATAAAACAACTGAGGAGTTTAACGTAAATATATAAATTTTTTAAAGAACTCTTCTTCCGCTAACAAAAGTGTTACGCCAATATTTTTCATCTAAAGAAGAAATGATTACTCCTCTAGACGTAGTAGAATGTATAAAAAGAATGTTTCCACGTTTACTTTCAACCACTAATCCAACATGATTAATAACGTTTCTATTTTTGTTGGTTTTAAAAAAAACGAGATCCCCTTTTGAAATTTTATCCTTTGATACTTTCTTCCCTTTTTTTGCCATATCTCTAGAAACTCTAGGCAAGGAAACTTTTTCTTTTAGGAAAGAAGTATAAACCAATCCAGAACAATCCATTCCTTTTTTTGAAGTACCACCAAATTTATAACGCGTTCCTTTAAAGGTTTTAGCGTAGCTTATGATGGATTCAGATTTTTTTGATGTTTTGCCTTTTGAGCTTCTTTCAACTTTTGTAGTTTTTGAACTTGAAGTCGATTTGGAGCTTCCACAAGAAAGTAAAAGACATGAAAGAAATATAAGTAGGATTAATTTTTTCATGTAGCCAATTTAAGAAAATATTTTATCATTTCTTAATCGCCTTATAAATTAGAGAAGCAGTTTTCTTACTTGCACCTTTACCACCCAGCTTTTTTTCTAAGTCATAGTATTCTAAAAATAAAACGGCTCTATTGTATTCATCTAATATTTTGCTCAACTCTTTTTTCAATTCCTTATTATTGAATTTAGTTTGAATTAATTCAGTAACAACTTCTCTATCCAGAATTAAATTTACAAGTGAGATGTATTTCAGTTTAATTACTCGTTTGGCAATTTCATAGGAAATTCTACTTCCTTTATAACAAACAACTTGCGGAACTTTAAATAAGGCTGTCTCTAAAGTAGCAGTTCCAGAAGTCACTAAAGCCGCATGACTTAAGCTTAATAAATCATAGGTTTTGTTGAGTAATAAATGGACATTCTGTTTTTTAATAAATGGAGTATAAAAACTTTCGTCTTGACTTGGAGCTCCAGCTATTATAAATTGATACTCTTTAAAATCATCTGTGACAGAAAGCATCACTTCTAGCATTTTAGAAATTTCTTGTTTTCTACTCCCAGGAAGTAAAGCAATAATTGGACGCTCATCTAAACCATGTTCTTTTAAAAATTCAGATTGCCTAACCTGAGTTCTATTCGCAATAGCATCTATGAGAGGATGACCTACAAAATGAACAGGAAAGTTATGTTTCTCTTCGTAAAAATCTTTTTCAAAAGGAAGAATCACATACATAGCATCCACATCTCTTTTTATACTTTTTATCCGGCCTTCTTTCCATGCCCAAATCTGTGGAGATATATAGTAATGTGTTTTTATTCCTCTTTCTTTAGCCCATTTAGCAATGCGCATATTAAACCCTGGATAGTCAATAAAAATAATAACATCTGGATTAAATTCTTCTATGTTTTTTTTGCAAAATTTTATATTGCTAAAAATGGTTCTAAGATTAAACAGAACTTCAACAAAGCCCATGAAAGCAAGTTCTCTATAATGTTTTATTAATTCACCTCCAGCTTCTTCCATTAAATCGCCACCCCAAAAACGAAAAGATGCTTGCTTATCCTTTTTTTTGAGTGCTTTTATTAAGTTTGCTCCGTGTAAATCGCCCGAAGCTTCACCAGCGATTAAATAATATTTCATGTGTCTATAGTATTATTTTTAGCGGTCACATGCTGTTCGCTATTAATTATTTCTTTAAGTGATACACTTTTTAGCATGCTCGTTTCATCTTAATAAAACTTAGAAATTAAAACTATAATTGCAGCTAATACTGTAGCAAGAACTACACCACGAGCTCTATAAAATTGTTTCTTTTTCAGAAAAATAAAAAACACGATTAAATTTAAAACTGCACCAAGAGCTATTAAGCTTCCAAATATATCTTGTTCTAAAGCTACTTCAATCGTATATTCTAATGAGTAATCTGAAAAGAAATAAATATAAAGATAACTGCCTGCTAAATTTGCTGCAAGACCCACTAAAAAACCTATGAGAATTTCTTTCTTCATTATAAATCCCAGTTATTAATTTCTTTAATTGCGTGATGAGCTGTTAAATCAAATTGCGTTGGAACTATCGAAATATATCCATTTGCTAAAGCCCATTCATCTGTATCTTGGCCTTTATCTTCATTTATAAATTCACCGGTAAGCCAATAATAATCTTTTCCAAGAGGTGTTACACGTTTGTCAAATTTTTCAGCCCAATGTCCATTTGCCTGACGACAAATTCTAAACCCTTTAATTTTGTCTTTTGGAAGCTTAGGTAAATTTACATTTAATACAACTCCTTTTGGCATTCCATTTATTAAACATTGTTTTACAATAGTTTCTACATGTTCAAGAATTGGTGTAAAATCAGCATCTAAAGAATAATCTAATAATGAAAACCCTATTGAAGGAATCCCTTGAGTTCCTGCTTCTACGGCTGCACTCATGGTTCCACTATAAATTACATTAATTGAAGAATTACTACCATGATTAATTCCACTTACACATAAATCGGGTTTACGTTTTAATATTTCATTCACTCCAATTTTAATACAATCAACTGGAGTTCCACTGCAACTATACTCCTTTTGTGGTTCACCTTCAACTACTTTTATCTGGTTGCAATACAAAGTATCATTAATGGTAATTGCGTGTCCCATACCACTTTGAGGTGAGTCTGGCGCTACAACATATACATCACCTAAAGTATTCATAACCTTAATAAGAGCCCTTATTCCTGGTGCTGTTATTCCATCATCGTTAGTTACTAATATGAGTGGTTTTTTATCTGACATTCTATTTAAAATATGAAAAAGCTAAAGTACATAATTAATAGCTCTGTATATTCTTCAGTTTAACAAAAAATTAGTATCATTATAATCTGTTGGCACGGTTTTTTCTCTAATTTAGTTGAAATTAAAAAAAGATTGATTTATGCATTTAATGAAATGCCTAAAACAAATAATATTTTTGTACTATGAATATTAACAGGCATTCAATCATATCTTTAAATTTAAAATTTAAAAAAATGATTAAAAAGAATTTAAAAGTATTACTACTAGCTGTTTTTGTGGCAGCTGCTTCTTGTAGTTTTACCACCAAAGAATTTAACGACCCTAATAAAGATAAATTACTAATTGATTTAATAACGTATGTTCTTCAGAAAGGACATTACGATGCAAAAGATATTAATGATAATTTTTCTGAAAACGTGTACGATGATTTTGTGCAAGGAATGGATCCTTTTAAAAGATACTTTTTAGCTTCAGATGTTGAAGAATTTAGTGTGTATAAGGATAAAATTGATGATCAAATAATTAGTAAGGATCTTACGTTTTTCAATTTGGTCTATAATCGTTTAATTGAAAGAATTGAAGAAGGAAAAGTAATGTATAAGGAAGTGTTGAATACTCCTTTTGATTTCACTAAAGAGGAAACAATCAATGCTGAATACGATAAATTAGAATATGCTACTTCTACAAAAGAACTAAAAAACCGTTGGAGAAAACAATTAAAATTTTCTGCGATTGCAAATTATTACGACTTAATTGAAGATAATGGGAAGTCAATGAGTGGAGGTACAGATGATCCAAGTTCAATGGCTCTTCCTAAAACAAAAAAAGAATTAGAAGAATCTGCTAGGAAAACTACCTTAACTTCAATGAATGATTATTTTGAATTCGCTGATGACTTAGAGCGTAAAGATTATTTCGCAGTTTTTTTAACTACAATTGTTGAAGAATTTGATCCTCATACCGAATATTTTGCGCCGCCAGATATGGATCGATTTGATCAACGCATGTCAGGTAAGTTGGAAGGAATAGGGGCTAGACTTCAAAAAAGAAACGATTATATAAAAGTGGTTGCTCTTATTAGTGGAGGACCAGCTTGGAGAGCAGAAGAGTTAGAAGTTGGTGATGCTATTGTTAAAGTAAAACAAGAAGATGAAGAAGAAGCTGTGAGTATTGTTGGTATGAGAATCGATGATGCTATTAAATTAATCAAAGGTCCAAAAGGGACTAATGTAACCTTAACATTAAAACGTGTTGATGGCGAAATTGAAGATATTACAATTACAAGAGATGTCGTAGAGATTGAAGAAACCTATGCAAAATCGACATTAATTCAAAAGGATGAAAAGAATTATGGTTTAATTAATTTGCCTCAATTCTATTTCGATATGGAGAATTACAAAGAACGAAATGCAGCGAGTGATATTAAAAAAGAAATCATTAGTTTAAAAAAACAGGGCATGCAAGGTCTTGTACTTGATCTTCGTAATAATGGAGGTGGTTCATTAAGAACTGCGGTTGATATTGGAGGTCTATTTATAAAAGAAGGACCTATGGTTCAAGTAGCTTCAAGTGATAGTAAAAAAGAAGTACTTGAAGATAAAGACGACGAAATTGTTTGGGACGGGCCCTTAGTGATTTTAGTAAATGAACTATCTGCTTCTGCTTCAGAAATATTAGCAGCTGCAATGCAAGATTATAAAAGAGGGATCATTATAGGCTCAAAACAAACCTATGGAAAAGGTACAGTTCAAAATGTTATCGATTTAAACCAATGGTTACGTAAAAACGATATGGGAGATATGGGAGCTTTAAAATTAACTACTCAAAAGTTTTATAGAGTTAATGGAGGTTCTACTCAATTAGAAGGTGTTAGCAGTGATGTTGTAATGCCAGACAGATATAGTTATATGGATGTTGGAGAACGTGATTATGACAATCCATTACCTTACGATAAAATTGATGCTGCTGAATATGAAATATGGGATGGTTATGTAGATTTTGATGCCGCAATTAGTAAAAGTGTTGCAAGAATGGCTAAAAGTGAACAGCTTATGCTGATTGAAGAAAATGCGATGTGGGTAAAAAATCGTCGTGATGAAAACATCGTTACTTTAAATTTTGAGACTTATAAAAGTGAAATTGAACAACGTAAAGAAGAAACTAAGAAGTTCGATGCGATAGATGAATATGATAATAAATTGTCATATCAATCTTTACCGTATGAAATTGAACTTATGAAAGTAGATACAACCTTATCTCAAAAACGTAAGAGATGGCATAAGAATTTAGCCAAAGATATTTATGTTGAAGAGGCTGTAAATGTGTTAGAAGATTTAAAATTGAGTAACATTAGAAATGCAAAAGTAGCCGATATAAAGAATTAGAATAATTTTTAATGAATACATCTACATCATTAACTAGAATTGCGCTTCAAAAGTTTAAAAAAAACATTTGGGGCGTTTTTAGTTTTAGTTTTTTAATACTTTGTGTATTCATAGCCATTTTTGCTTATGTATTGGCTCCCGATAATTCGAAGAATGCAAACCAAATGCATTTGTCTATTCATTCAAAAGAACCAGGTTTTAAGGTATTGATGTTGACAATTCCTGGCGAACAAAGATCTAATAGTTCGTTTTCAGATTATTTCTTCGGAAAGGAATCCGTTTCAAATGAAATTCCTATTTCTGGATATTTAATTCAGGAAAATAATATTCAAATTACTGAATATACAAGCGATGGATTAGAAGGGCTTCAGAAAGAATATTCACTTTCATTGTTTCCAAAAGCATCATCGATTGAGGATGTTTCAAGGCATTATATTTCAGATAAAAAATTCATTTTAGGTACCGATAAATACGGACGAGACCTGTTAAGTAGAATGCTTATTGGAATTCGTATATCCTTAGCTATCGGATTTATAGCAGTATTTATTTCATTAGTTATAGGAATCACCATGGGAGCAATAGCTGGTTATTTTGGCGGTAAAGTAGATGCTGTGATTATGTGGATTATCAATGTTACTTGGTCTATTCCAACTTTATTATTAGTCATAGCAATTACTTTAGCATTAGGTAAAGGGTTTTGGCAGGTTTTTATAGCAGTTGGATTAACAATGTGGGTTGAGGTTGCCAGAGTAGTGAGAGGTCAAGTAATGGGAGTAAAACAAATGCAATATGTAACCGCTGCAAGAGCATTAGGTTATACCGATTTTAGAATCATCACGAAGCATATTTTGCCAAACGCTATGGCACCTGTAATAATCATTTCGGCAGCTAACTTTGCGGGAGCTATTTTAATAGAAAGTGGATTGAGTTTCTTAGGAATTGGAGCACAGCCACCGATGCCAAGTTGGGGAGGAATTATTAAAGACCATTACGCTTATATCATTTTAGGTAAGCCTTATTTAGCTATAATTCCAGGACTAGCTATCATGAGTTTAGTGACAGCATTTATGCTCATAGGTAACGCAATGCGAGATGCGTTGGATGTGAAAACTTAATTGCTGAAAACACCTCTTAATTGATAGAAAAATCGATCTATAAGCCGAAGATCTTCTGTTATGATTTCTGCTCTTCCGACCATTTCTTGTTTGAATTTAATTTCTTTTTGATAAGAGGTTAATAATTTTGAAGGAAGTATAACATCAATTAAATAATATCCATCAGTAGTAGGAGTAAATGAAATAGATTTTATCTTTCCTTCTATGGTTCCAAATTCGGTTTTTGGATAATTTTCTAAATCTATTAAAACAGTTTGATCCACTTTTATTTTTCCTGAATTTCGAGCTGGAGTTTTCAGTTTTGCAATAAACGTAGTGTTGTTTTCAGGAATGATTGTAAATATTAAATCTCCTTGTTGAACGGTTTGGTTTTCATTCCAAATATTCAGAAATGAAACTGTACCATTAATTTTAGAAGAAAGTACATATCGTATTTCCCAATCTTTAATCGCTCTTTTTAATTGATTAAAAGATTGAATTACATTTTTCAATAAACTAATTTTCTCTTTTGTATTATTTATTATAGTTCCTTTTGAAGTTCTACTTGCATTACTTATCGCTTCACGTAATTGCGAAATTGAAGCATCCATTGTTGAATAATTCCTTTCTGCTTGTAAGTATTGAGTTTGTTTTGTGTCATATTCCTGCAATGAAATCACACCTTTTTCATAAAGAATTTGATGTCTTTCAAGATCACTTTTTTGAAAGGACAACTCAGATTTATTTAAATTCTTTTGAGTTTGTAAAGAGTTAAGTCTTGTTTTTAATTCTGAAGCTGTAATGTTATTTGCAATCACATCATTAGAATAAGGCTGAAGATCATTATTGAGTTTATATTCAAGATAACTATTTTCAAAAAGTGCAAAATCTGAATCAATATCTCCCAAAAATAAAACAGGAATTTCATTTACAGGAAATTCAAAATATTGATTGTTAGGTTTAATAGTGTCTATAATAGATTTTAAGAAAAATACATCTTTATAATTTGCTGTGTTTTCAATAATTGCGAGTGGAGTATTAGCTTTTACTTTTTCATTATCTATTATAAAAATTGTGTCTATACTTCCTGTGGTTTTAGCAATTTCTTTTTGAGGTGGAATTTGAGTAGTTATCATTGCTTCCGAAGTTATAATATCGGGATATTTTACAAACCAAGTTATAGCTAATACTAAAACAATAAGGACAAGGACAAGTGTATTACCCCAACGAATCAACCAATTTGGCATTGCTGTTAAAATATCCTGTACTTCCTCGCTTCTGAGTTCTATATTGTTGTTATTTGGCATGTTATTTCCCTAGATTTAATTGATTTTTAACCAAATTAAAATAATTTCCTTTTAGTTTTATAAGCGCTTCATGATTACCAACTTCCACAATTTTTCCTTTATCCAATACTACAATTTGATGGGCATTTTTAACGGTACTTAATCGATGTGCAATGACTACAGCCGTTTTATTAGAAAGGAAAGTATCTAGTTTTTCCATAATCACTTTTTCATTATTTGCATCTAAAGCAGAAGTAGCTTCATCAAAAAATAATATTTTTGGATCTTTATAAACGGATCTGGCTATTAAAAGGCGTTGTTTTTGACCCGTACTTAGACCAACACCTTCAGATCCAATTTTTGTATTATATCCTAAGGGAAGCCCTTCAATATATTCTGAAATGTTTGCAACATCTATTGCGTGCGCTAGTTTTTCAGGATCAATAAAATCTTCACCAACACCAATATTTTTAGCAATGGTATCATTAAAAATATAACCTTCTTGCATTACCACTCCACAATGATCCCTCCATGATTTTTGAGATATATTATTAAAGTTGAAATTTCCCAACATTATTTCACCTTTATCGATATTGTAGAAACGAAGTAATAATTTCATGAGCGTTGTTTTTCCACTTCCGCTAACTCCAACAATGGCGGTTAGTTTATTTGGAGGAATGGAGAGTGATAAATCTTTTATCACAGGTTCAAGTCCGCCAACATATCTAAAAGAAATGTTTTTAAGAGAAATTGAAGCATTTTCAGGAATGTGAGAAGCTTTTTGATCTTCAGGATTTTCTTCATTTTCCATATTATGGATTTCACCCAAACGATCTATCGATATTTTAGCATCTTGAACGTCTCTCATAAAATTAATTAATTGAATTATTGGGCCGTTTAATTGCCCTACTATATAGCTTATAGCCATCATCATACCTAGTGTTAACTCCCCATCAATCACTAATGTGGCGGAGAGGATGGTTATAAGCATATTTTTTAATTCATTAATAAAATTAGAACCTACGGTTTGCGTTTGTTCTAATGCTAGACTTTTAGTAGCTACTTTAAATAATCGTGCTTGAACATATTCCCAGTTCCACCGCATGCGTCTTTCAGCATTATGGAGTTTGATTTCTTGCATTCCATTAATAAGCTCTATAACTTTACTTTGTTCTTGACTTACTTCGGAAAAACGTTTGTAATCCAGTTCTTTTCTCTTTTTGAAGAAGAATAATACCCATCCAAAATATAGAGCAGAACCTAAAACAAATACGCCAAATATTTGTAAGCTATAATAGCCTAAGACTAAACTAAAAACGATGAGGTTAAAGAAAGAAAATAATACAGTTAATGAAGAAGTGGTTAGTATTCGTTCTATTCGTTTATGATCGTTGATTCGCTGTAGTAAATCACCAGTCATTCTCACATCAAAATATGAAATGGGTAGTTTCATTAGTTTGATAAAGAAATCTGAAATTAAAGAAATATTGATGCGAGTACTCAGGTGTAATAAAATCCAACTTCTTATAATTTCTAGGGAAGCTTTTCCGAAGAATAAAAATAATTGTGCAAATAGAATTAGATAGATGAAGTTAATGTCTTTATATGCGATACCTACATCTACAACAGATTGGGTTAGAAAAGGTAATATAAGTTGCAATAAACTTCCAGCAAGAAGCCCAATTATAAGCTGAAGTACAAAACGTTTGTATTTAAAAAGGTATTTAAATATAAAGCCGAAACCAAATTTTTTATCTTCATCAAATTCTTCTTGATAAAAAAGTGGAGTGGGTTCAACAATTAAAGCAATGCCTTCTTCAGTTTCTTCATTGGCATTATTGCCAATCCAAAATTTTATAAATTCTTCTTTTGTATAATCAATGAGTCCATGAGCTGGGTCAGAAATATAGATTCTATTCTTCTTAATTTTATAAACAACTACATAATGATTTTTGTTCCAATGAACGATACAAGGAAGAGGCGCTTCACATAATTTAGTATAACTTAGTTTTACTCCCAAAGAGCGAAATCCCACAGTTTCTATAGCTTCACTTAAACCCAATAGACTACTTCCTTCACGAGTTGTTTCACTTAAGGTTCGTAATTGCTGTGTATTAATGTTTTTGCCATAGTGTTTGGCAATTATTTTAATACAGGTGGGGCCACAGTCTTTACCCTCGGTTTGTTTATATGTTGGGAATTTTTTCAAATTTTTGATTCAATATTTTAAAGGGAGAAATTTTCTTCTCCCTTTAATTTGTTGATTAACAACCTGGACAAAAAACACATTCTCCGTCAATACAAATGTAATCTGGTGTACCTCCACATTGTCTACCATTATTTCCTGGTTTTTGACACCATTTTGGGTCTTTACCACCTTGAATAGATTGCTGTTCGTTTTTGCTCAATTGTTGAGCACCTTCTAAGTTTAAAATGTTTTTTAACATAATTAAAATATTTAAAAATTAATTGAGCTGTGATCATTTATAGACACTCACAGATTGTGTCTGAAAAGGTTAATATTAACCTAATCTGATACAATCTGGGTGATTTAAATCTGGCACACATACGTCATTGCAACAAACCCATCCAAGTCCATTACAAATAGTTCCATTTTCTAAACCAGATAGAGATCCTTGGCAATTATGGCCTCCACCATTAATAGATTGTTGTTCGTTTTTGCTCAATTGCTGAGCACCTTCTAAGTTTAAAATGTTTTTTAACATAATTAAAATATTAAAGTTTAAATAAGCTGTGATCATTTATAGACACTCACAGATTGTGTCTTCTCGTCGCGAGAGATTTTTTATAAATTAGGATGCAATTAGTTCTTTTTCTGAAGGAATATTGTTTGTAGAAGATTCTTCAAGCAGATCGTCTATGAAAAGGATTAGATCTTGCCTGTCGTATTCTTTAGGGAATTCTTTTTTATTTATGTATAAAGCAGGAGTAAAGTCGATTTTATTAATTTTACACCAATTATTTTGTTGAAATAATGTGTTTTTTGAAGAAGCTTTTAATTGAATTTCTTGCTCTTCTATCCATTGTTGAAGATTTGCATTTTCATGATATACTTCATTTAATGCTTTTAGACATTGATCTTTCCCTTCTGTTTGATAAATATGTAATAATTGTGAAGTGATTTGGTAAAGAACATTGTCTTCTTCTAAAAG
>Ga0209345_10002454_pt1 | contig 20460 bp, 18 predicted proteins | sample Cruoilmetagenom7_FD_187294 | JGI IMG/M metagenome (GOLD analysis project Ga0209345, IMG submission 187294) | Oil polluted marine microbial communities from Coal Oil Point, Santa Barbara, California, USA - Sample 7 (SPAdes) (version 2) | ecosystem: Environmental > Aquatic > Marine > Oil seeps ... | reverse complement strand
GTATGGGCAGTGATTCACCTCATTGCTAAGATAATCTTTGTACTGTTTTGTTTCTAACTGGTTGTTTTAGCGGCAGGATGGAGTGTGCTTTAGGGTGCTATTACATCGAAATGCTTGGAGGGGATCAAGTTTTTAGGCGTCAAAAGACAAAAGAGCAGAGCTAGCGCTTTGCTCTTTTACATAAAAAGGAGGTTTATGTTTTAGTTTGACATAGGGATGCTGGTTTTTAGCGCGTTAATTGAGCCGATATCATAGACATTCTGCACACCCGCCTGGCTTAGTTTATGGTGTGCAATTTGGCTCCTCATGCCGCTGGCGCAGCATACCAGTATTGTTTTGTCACCTAGTTCAGAGGTATGGTTTTCGATATCATCAACTGGGATATTAATAGCGTTTTCCAAATGCTCTTTTGAAAACTCCAGCTCGGATCGCACGTCAATAATTTGTGCGCCCTTGTGGATAAGACTCTTGGTTTCTTCCACACTAAGGGGGACTTCCCAGCGACCCAGCAAGCGCATGATGCCTTCGTATATCCATGACAGGACGCAAAAATGGCTGGTAATAACGATGAGCTGCAAGGTGACCAGCATTAGGCCAACGGCGTAGGCGGCATTGCTCATGCTGGCGAGGAACAATAGGCCAATGGCAAAGTTTAATATGCCGGCAGATAAGCAGGCCATGCGCCGCTGTAGAGGGTTTGGCGGTAGCGCAATCGCGCCAAAAGGTTTGCGAATCAGATGGTTATAGAGAAGGTCCATGGGGTGTGTAGCGGGGAAAAAGAATGCCCAAATGCCCAGTCCAGAAACAAAGAATGCCAGCAGTGGCCATTGCATGAGCAGGGCGAGAATAGTAAGAGAGGTGCATGCGCTGGGTGTAAAGCGTAAACCCCACTCCAGCTGCTTTAGCTCTTCCGTGGTATGACTTTGATAGCCCTGTTGGAAGAGGGACTTTTGTTGGAAACTCATTTCGTCGTTCATGGGGCCGCCAGTTGTTCGTGGTTATAAGCATATTCCTTATCAGAATAAGGTTGTCAGTGCAAACATGCAACACAAATGCTGTAATTTTTATTTAACGCGGCCTTTGAGTGAGAGGAAAATAACCTTTCGCACAAAGGCCCCTCAAATAAGTTTTTGAGAGCCTTGTAATTATGTGCTCTCACTGAAACTACTGATAGGATGGACCATTGATGGCTCAAGCCATAGAGTTATTTCCGACAGATATGCGCATTGAGCTGCCTTGGTTGCTTGAAAGGCTGCTGCGTGAAAGAATTATTAGCGAAGAGGATGCAACCTTGTGTAGAGCCTCCCAAGGAGATCAGGGAGACGACAAACTGCATCCTATTCAGGTGCTTGCAAGGCTAAATGTTGATAATTTAAGTAATAAGGGTACAAGCCTGAGTGCTAAAGTGCTAACTACCTGGTTGGCCAGCAAGGCCCAGCAGCCTGAATTTCAAATTGACCCTCTGAAAATGAATATTCCAGCCATCACTGCGGTGATGTCCTATGCCTTTGCTCAGCGTCACCAGATATTGGCCATAGAAGTAGGGCCGGACTATGTGGTGATTGGCAGCGCGCAACCTTTTCTTGAGTCCTGGGAGCCGGATTTAAAGCAAACCCTAAAAGGAAAGGGTATTCGCCGCGTTGTACTGAACCCTGAGGACTATGCCCGTTATAGCGTCGAATTTTATAATCTGGCGCGATCAGTCAGTGGCGCCCATAAGCATGAGCGGTCCGGCGGATCGAGCGCTGCGAACTTTGAACAGCTGTTGGAGTTGGGAAAGCTCAGCTCCCTTGAGGCCAATGATCAGCACGTTGTCAGCATTGTGGATTGGCTATTGCAATATGCCTTCGAACAGCGGGCCAGTGACATTCACCTTGAGCCACGGCGAGACAGTGGTCGGGTGCGCTTTCGCATTGATGGTGTCCTCCATGATGTTAACGAGCTTCCTGCAAACGTTATGGCGGCTGTCTCTAGTCGTATCAAAATTCTCGGCCGCATGAATGTTGCGGAAAAGCGCCGGCCACAGGATGGCCGTATCAAAACACGTACGCCTGCGGGCAGCGAAGTAGAGCTGCGCCTGGCAACCCTGCCCACGGCATTTGGTGAAAAACTGGTGATGCGTATTTTTGATCCCGATGTTCTGTTACGAAGTTATCAGGAAATGGGCCTTAGCCGTGATGACTACCAAAAATGGTTGAATCTGGTTCATCAGACAAGTGGTATTGTGCTGGTGACGGGGCCGACGGGTTCGGGTAAAACGACAACGCTTTATTCCACCTTAAAGCAACTTGCCACCCCGGAAGTGAATGTGTGTACCGTCGAAGATCCCATTGAAATGGTCGAGCCGAGCTTTAACCAGATGCAGGTGCAAAATAATATCGAGCTGGATTTTGCTTCGGGCTTGCGGGCTTTAATGCGCCAGGATCCAGATATTATTATGGTGGGAGAAATCAGGGATCTGGAAACGGCTAATATGGCCATTCAGGCAGCGCTAACGGGACACTTGGTGATTTCCACCCTGCATACCAATGATGCTCCGGCCGCAGTAACACGGCTGCTGGATTTGGGCGTACAGCCTTACCTGGTGGCTTCTACGGTGCTTGGTATTATGGCCCAACGTTTGGTGCGTACTTTTTGTCCCCACTGCAAACAAGAAGGGCCTCTTAACGAGGAAGCCTGGGCCAGCTTAACCCAGCCATGGAAATCTGCGCCCCCAGAAAAGGTTTTCCATGCAAAGGGATGCATTGAGTGCCGGGAAACCGGTTACTTAGGCCGGTCTGGTATTTATGAGATTCTTCCCTTCACCGAAACCTTTAAAGGGCAAATCGGTCAAAATTGTAATATCGTTAATCTGCGCAAGCAGGCGTACAAGGAAGGCATGTTATCTCTGCGCTTAAGTGGTGCGCAGAAAGTTGCCGCAGGTTTGACCGGCATAGAGGAAGTTATGCGGGTCGCACCGGCCTTTTCGATTCACAACTGATATGCCTGTATTAAGAATCACCGATAAGAGAAAGAAAGATGTGGCCTGTATTACTGGAGTTTCTGAATAGCTTGAGCTGCTGGGACTGGTTTGTCTTGGCGCTGCTGCTGTTGATTTTAGAGGTGTTTTTCAGCGCCGCATTTTTCCTGTGGTTTGGAATCGCGGCGGGAGTGGTGGGCATCATCGTATTAATAAACCCCCATTTAAGCTGGAAAACCCAGTTGACTTTTTTTTCCATTGGGGTGGTGGTCAGTATTTTTATGTGGTGGCTTTATTGTCGCAGTAAAGCTAAATCAATAGCTTGTAGAGGCTTGCAGCCACATCACCTGGGGCAAGATTACATTGGCCACACATACTCTTTAACGGAAGCAATTCGTAGTGGCCGTGGAAAGCTGCTGATAGGTGATGCCCACTGGGTGGTTGAAGGCCCTGATGCCCAGGAAGGAACATCCGTAAAAGTGGTGGGTTTGAAAGGCAGTGTGCTGCTGGTAGAAGTACTGATATGAGCCCTTTTGCTATCAGATAGTGTTACCTCAGGCCCTGCTGTCGGCGCCTGAAAACAATCATTTCGCTTAATAAACAACCTTCACGATTTCATTTGAAAGTTGACTGGAAATGCCATTGGTATCGATCGTTATACCGGCAAGGTAGTAGCGTTTCCCCACCTCCAGGTTATTAATCGTTACTTCAGTAGGAACCGAGCCACTTCCGCTGCCCCTAACCGTAATGCGCTCAGCGCCCGCATAGGGATCACTCTGGTTTTCTCGGTAATAAATAACGTATTGCTGGATTTCGCCGCTGGTGAAAGTGCTGCCATCTTCGCGCGCTGTAGGCTCTTTCCAGGCAACTGAAAGATTACCGAGCTGCGTGCTCTCTTCTACAAAAACGGCGCTTACCTTGATGTCCGCATTCATACTTATCTGGCATTCTTGTGTCGTGATACCTGCGCACTGATACTGCCAATGGTCAAATAGATAGCCCTTAGCCGCTGTCGCCATTAAGTTAAGCTGGGCTCCAGCCTCGATAAGATGTTCGCAAACCTTATTCGTGCAGTTTATGTTATTGGCCAGGTTCAATACAGAGCCCTGTCCGCTGGCAGCAATCGTCAATGAGTAGGTGTAAGGGTCGGTTGTGGATAGGTTTGTCACCGAGGTAAGCTGGTTTTCGTTTGATGAGGCATCCCCTTCTTCTCCTCCGCAGCCGCTCATTAATAGAGTCAGGCCAAGGGTTAGTGCCACGCATTTTATCCAGCTCGGTATCCTATTCATAACTGCTCTCCCTATGGTTTGATGCTTGCGGGCTTCCTTGCCTACAAGATTATGTTTTTGAACACATAAGTAATCAGTCTAGAAGAAAAAATTCGGTGGAAGTGAGACAGGGTTGGCAAAATGATCAGCCGCGCTGAGAGTTGCAGTAGAGTGAGAGTTGGCGCACAGAATGCCTGTGATGGCTGTCGCGAATTAAAGTATAAGTGAAACGCTGGGTAAAAAACTGGAGCCGGTGCTGCAAAAGCGGTAGAGTGGTGGGCTTAAATATAATTGAAGGTAGCACCGGGAATCGGGATGTTTCCCAGCTATGGTGGAAGGGGTGAAAGGCGTAGCGAAGGCGCGACGCCAAAGAATATCAAGGAAGGATGGCGCCTAGGTCTTGTAAAATAAGGTGAAATGAATGCCAGAGGTAACAAGATCCGTTTTGGTTAGTTATACGGCGGAGGAAGTTTTTCGAGTTGTTAACGATATTGAGTCTTACCCCCTATTCGTACCCAGCTGTACAGAGGGTGCGGTACATGAGCAAAGCGAGCAAGAAATGCTGGCGAGTATCTCTTTTAAGGCCATGGGTTTTACTAAAACCTTAACGACTCGCAATCGAATAACATTCGCTGAACGCATTGAGATATGTTTTGTGGACGGCCCTTTTACCCATCTATCAGGCAGCTGGGACTTTATCCCCCTGGGTAATCAAGCCAGTAAAGCAGTCTGCACCCTTAGCTTCACCCCTAAAGGCCGTTATGCAAAACTTGCCGCAAAATCTGCCTTGAGTAAGGCGGCTAATAAAGCCGTTGATCGCTTTCACACGAGAATCGTTCAGCTTTATGGCAAACGCTAAGACCATTCAAATAGAAGTTGCTTATGCGACCCCTGTGCGACAATTGATTCTACCGCTTCGGGTAGATGAAAGCTGTACGATGGTGGAGGCCGTGAAATTATCTGGAATCTGCGACGCTTTCCCCGAGATTGATATGGGAAATTTAAGCCTGGGCATATTTGGAAAGGGCGAAAAAACACCCGAAAGCAAGGTGCTCAAAGCGGGTGATCGCATAGAAATTTACCGCTCTTTGGTTGCTGATCCGAAAGAAGCAAGAAAGCGGCGCGCCGAGAAGCTCAAAGCTGAAAAAGAAAGCTGATCAGCTACTTTGAGGCTTCCTTTGTAGGTGCGGGGTTTACCGGTGCTGGAATGGGTGTTTCAATTCGCTGCAGCACGCCTTGCTCAAAAAATAGCCGCAAGTGTTTCTTTTGCACCTCACCTTTGCCCGGCTTGAAGCTATAAACATAATCCCAGCGGTCTGCATGGAAAATATCCTGAATCATCGGTGAGCCCAAGAGGTACTTAACTTGGCGTTCCGTCATGCCGAGTTTGATTTGTTTTATTTGCTCCTTATCAAATTTATTACCCTGGGCGATATCAATCTTATAAGGCTCTGGAAACAGACCGCAGCTACTGAGCAGGGTGGAGGAAACGAAAATAAGAACTATTCTGATTTGGCGTAACAAGGTAGAATTCCAATTATTGTGGCGTCGAATATACGCAATAATACTCCATAAGCTCCATTGTCGCTAAGAGGAATTTGATTAGCATGTCTATCCCCAACGAGGATCTCAAAAAAGCAGGTTTGAAAGTTACCCTGCCGCGGGTCAAGGTGCTACAAACTCTGCGTGACACCCAGGATAGACACCATAGCGCTGAAGATGTGTATAAATTACTTCTTGAAGCGGGAGAAGACGTGGGGCTTGCCACGGTTTATCGGGTGCTGACCCAGTTTGAGACGGCCGGTTTGGTGGTGCGTCATCATTTTGAAGGCGGGCATTCGGTTTTTGAGCTTGCCGAGGAGCATCACCACGACCATATTGTGTGCGTGAGCTGCGGCAAAGTAGAAGAGTTCCATGACGAGTTTATAGAGCAGCGACAGCGTGAAGTGGCTGAGGGTATGGGCTATATCTTAAAAAACCACAGCCACTACCTATACGGTGAGTGTGCAGATTGCCAGAGCTGATTTATTCACAGCTACCTTAGGCTTCCAGCATCGCTTTAGCATGTTCCAGTGACTCAGGCGAAGCTGCATCTCCCCCAAACATACGAGCTATTTCGGCAACCTTTTCGTCTCCATCCAATGTGATCACTTCCGTACGGATGTTGTTGCCCTCGCTTACTTTTCGTACGCTGTAATGGTGGTGCGCCTGGGAGGCGACCTGCGCCTGGTGGGTGACGCAAAGCACCTGCGCACTTCCCCCCAGTTTTCGTAACATTTGCCCCACAACATTCGCCGTTGTGCCTCCTATTCCCACATCCACTTCATCAAAAATCAGTGTTGGCGTGGCGTATTTTTCGGCACAAATAGCCTGGATTGCCAGACTGATACGGGACAGCTCCCCGCCAGAGGCGACTTTATTCAGCGCTTTTGGAGGCTGTCCGGGGTTGGTGCAGACGAGAAATTCCACCTGTTCGTAACCATGGGCACTGGCTTGTTCGTGTTGCTTGCTTATGCTGACGGCCAGTGCTGCACCGGCCATGCCTAGTTCTGTCAGACGCTTATTGATGGCGTGCTCAAGTTGTATGGCAAATTTGGTGCGGGCCTTACTGATGCTTTGCGCCAGTTTATGGTAACGAGCCTGTTGCTCCTGCGCTTCATCCATCAAAGATTGTATGCGACCGTCACAACCGCTTAGCTCTTTAAGTTCTTGTTTTAAATCAAGGTGGAGGCTTTTAAGTTCTTGCACAGGCAGGCGATGTTTGCGAGCGAGTTGGTGGCACAGGCGGATGCGTTCATCCAGGAATTGTAATCGCTCCGGGTTGTTTTCGAGGTTTGACAGGTAGTCGTCGAGGTCGTAAGTGGCTTCTTCAAGCTGAACGCTGATGGATTCAAGCAGCCCCTGTAAAGTAGCGAGGCTGGTATCGCCGGGCGGGATGTTATTTAACTCGCGCTTGGCGGCATGAAGAAGTTGTTGGGCATTGCCCTGTTCATTCTCCTTAAGAAACTGCAGCGCGCTATGGCTACTTTGTTGAATCTGCTCCACGTTGGCAAGGCGTCGATGTTCCTGCTCCATCTGGTTCAGCTCCCCCTCCTGTAAGGCCAGCTCATCGAGTTCTTTTACGTGGTAACTCAGCAGTTCGTGGCGCTCAGTGAATTGGCGGGATTTTTCTTTTAACTCTTGCAGCGCAAGTCTACTGTCCTGCCATTCTTTGAAGCGCTGCTTTAGTTTAAGAACCTGGGCTTGAAGCGACGCAAAATGATCGAGTAGATTGCGCTGCGTATCGCGTTGCAACAGAGTCTGATGTTCATGTTGACCGTGTATATTCACCATAAATTCAGATAAAGCTTTGAGAGACTGGGCTGTTGTTGGTGTGCCATTGATATAAGCACGAGATCGCCCTTCAGCGCCGATGGTGCGACGTAAAATACATTCCCCATCCCGATCCAGCTCGTGCGCCTCAAGCCAGTTTTGTGCGTCTGGGTTTGCGCCGCAGTCGAATGTCGCCACCACCTCGGCGCGTTTTTCTCCATGGCGCACGATGCCTGGGTCTGTCCTGTCCCCTAAAGCAAGTGCCAGCGCGTCCACCATGATGGATTTCCCCGCACCGGTTTCGCCGGTAATAACGGTAAGCCCCTCTGCATAGTTCAGCTCCAGACTTTTTACGATGGCAAAATTGCTGATTTTAAGTTGGGTCAACATGCTTATCCTTGCTGCGTCGCTTCTTGAGCTGGGAATTATTTGATATTCCGCTATTAAAATAAACAGATTTTTTTCATTTTGTATTATGGTAGCGCTTTCTTCCACTTCCTTGGTCTCTGAATTACCGCAATGAACGTGACAGACTTCCGTGAAAGATCCCAGCAGCAAAAATTCTCAGCACGGCCTTGAATCAGTTTTCTTAATCCCCATATTGTCCGCACTGTAATTATTTATCCAGTCAGGCCTGCTGGCTGAATGTTTGATTAAGCGGGAAATTTAATATGGCAAGTGAAGAAAAAGGTAGTGCAGAGCTGGAAGACGTTGCGGCGGCAGAAGACCGAGTGGTGGAAGAAAACACAGAGCTGCCTGCTGACGACTTTGAGTCCTTAAAAACAAGGCTCGCAGCGCTTGAAGAGCAAGTTAACGATCAAAAAGAAACGGTACTGCGTGCAAAAGCAGAAGAGCAAAATATCAAACGCCGCGCTGATAACGACGTTTCCAATGCGCGTAAATTTGCCTTAGAGCGCTTCGCAAATGATTTGCTCCCCGTTATCGACAGCCTTGAACGTGGGCTTGCAATCACTGTTGACGAGGATAGCGAACAAGTTAAAGCCTATCAGGAAGGCGTCGTACTTACCTTGAAAATGTTTGAGGATGTGCTGGTCAAACACAACCTTGAAGTGGTGAATCCAGAAGGTGAACCCTTCGATCCCGCGCTGCATCAAGCCATGTCCATGCAGGAAAGTGGCGACTGCGAACCGAATACCGTAATGGCCGTTATGCAAAAGGGATATACCTTAAGCGGACGTCTGGTGCGCCCTGCCATGGTGGTGGTATCCAAGGCCCCTGCTTAATCTAGGTTAGAGGCCTTTATAAGAAAGAAAAAATGCCCGATACCGTCTTGAAAGTAGGGTATTAGGCGCAATATCTAGTTCAAACAGACTTAACGACCCATTTTTGCAATGCAGTAATGATGGGGCTCAAGAATTGTAATTTGGAGAAATATAGAATGGGTAAGATCATAGGCATCGATTTAGGAACCACAAACTCCTGTGTCGCGATACTGGAAAGTGATGGCGCACGGGTGATTGAAAACAGTGAAGGTGACCGTACCACACCCTCCATCATTGCGTATGCTGATGACAATGAAATCCTGGTAGGTCAATCTGCCAAGCGTCAGGCGGTCACTAACCCGCAGGATACCTTGTTTGCCATCAAGCGCCTTATCGGGCGTAAGTTTACCGATAGCGTTGTGCAGAAAGACATCAAGATGGTGCCTTACACCATTGCGGCAGCTGATAACGGTGACGCCTGGGTGGAGGCAAAAAACGAAAAAATGGCACCTCCCCAAATTTCAGCTCAAATCCTCAAGAAAATGAAAAAAACCGCTGAGGACTTCCTTGGCGAAGCGGTAACGGAAGCGGTTATCACCGTACCGGCTTATTTTAATGACTCCCAGCGTCAGGCCACTAAAGACGCCGGCCGTATTGCTGGCCTGGATGTAAAGCGTATTATCAACGAGCCAACCGCCGCCGCGCTGGCCTACGGCATGGACAAAAACCGCGGCGACAGCGTTATCGCTGTTTATGACCTTGGCGGTGGTACTTTTGACGTTTCCATTATTGAAATTGCTGATGTAGATGGCGAGCACCAGTTTGAAGTATTGGCTACCAACGGAGACACCTTTCTGGGTGGTGAAGATTTTGATCTTAAGTTGATTGAATATCTAGCTGCTGAATTCAAAAAAGATAGCGGTATTGATTTACACAGCGACCCCTTAGCGCTGCAGCGCCTGAAAGAAGGTGCCGAAAAAGCCAAAATTGAACTGTCTTCCAGCCAGCAGACGGAAGTCAATCTTCCCTATATTACTGCTGATGCCAGTGGCCCCAAGCATCTAAATATTAAAATCACCCGTGCCAAACTTGAGTCCCTGGTTGAAGATCTGGTGAAAAATACCCTCGCTCCCTGCGAAAAAGCGTTAAAAGATGCGGGTCTGTCTCCATCCGATATTAACGAAGTTATTCTGGTGGGTGGTCAAACCCGTATGCCAATGGTGCAGGAGAAAGTGAACGCTTTCTTCGGCAAAGAGCCGCGCAAAGATGTAAACCCTGATGAAGCCGTTGCGATGGGTGCAGCGATTCAGGCAGGTGTATTGTCTGGTGATGTAAAAGATGTTCTGCTTCTGGACGTAACACCGCTTACCCTGGGTATTGAAACCATGGGTGGCGTGATGACCGCGTTGATCGAGCGTAATACCACCATCCCCACCAAAGCAGCACAAGTGTTTTCCACAGCAGATGATAACCAGACCGCTGTTACCGTGCATGTCTTGCAGGGCGAACGTAAACAGGCAACTGGCAACAAATCTTTGGGGCGTTTTGATCTGGCCGATATTCCTCCGGCCGCGCGTGGTATACCGCAAATTGAAGTAGCCTTCGATATTGATGCCAACGGCATTCTTAATGTATCCGCTAAAGATAAAGCAACGGGAAAAGAGCAATCCATTGTCATCAAAGCATCTTCAGGTTTATCGGACGATGAAGTTGAGCAAATGATGCAGGATGCTGAAGCCAATGCCGAAGCGGATAAAAAATTTGGTGAGCTGGTGGAAGTGCGCAATCAGGCAGACGGCTTGATTCATGCCACACGTAAAACCCTTGATGAAGCGGGCGACAAAGCCACTGAGGAAGAAAAAGAAGCCATTGAAAAGGCGGTAGCCGACCTTGAAGAAGCCCTTAAAGGCGATAATCTTGAGGAAATTCAAGCGAAAACCGCCGCCCTCACTGAGGCCACTTCCGGTTTAGCGCAAAAGATGTATGCGGAACAGGCCGCTCAGGCAGAAGCAGAAGCCCCTGAAGGCGATGCGGGTGAAGCAAGCCAGGATGACGCGGTCGATGCAGAGTTTGAAGAAGTGAAAGACTAGCTTCTTCGCGCTATTTTTCAGACCAATAAAAGCGCGGGGTTGCTCTCGCGCTTTTGCCGTTTTTAACGTACCCAATTAACAAACTAGACGCAGACCCCATGTCAAAACGTGATTACTACGAAGTGCTCGGTGTAGCCAAAGATGCCTCCGATGCGGAGCTTAAAAAGGCCTATCGACGCCTGGCGATGAAGTTCCACCCTGATCGGAACCCCGATGATGCGGAGGCGGAGGCCAAGTTCAAGGAGGCCAAAGAGGCCTACGAAATCCTTGCAGATGCCCAAAAGCGAGGGGCCTACGATCAGTTCGGCCATGCCGGAGTTGACCCTGGTGGGGGCGGTCATGGTGGGGGTGCTGGTGATTTCGGCGACATATTTGGCGACATATTCGGCGATATATTTAGTGGCGGCGGCGGTCGCCGCCGTGGTTCACAGCAGAGTCGCGGTGCCGATTTAAGCTATACCCTCGAGCTTGAGCTTGAGGATGCCGTCAAGGGCACTGAAGTGCAGATCAAAGTGCCAACATTTGTGGTCTGTAAGCCTTGTGATGGCAGTGGTGCCAAACCTGGTACTAAGCCTACAGAGTGTAGTATGTGTGGCGGAGTCGGCCAGGTTCGTATGCAGCAAGGTTTTTTCTCCGTGCAGCAAACCTGTCCACGTTGTCACGGCAAAGGTCGCATGATTAGCGACCCTTGTTCTTCCTGTCGAGGACGAGGTCGGGTAGAAGAAGAGAAAACGCTTTCGGTTAAAATCCCTGCTGGTGTTGATACCGGTGATCGAATTCGATTGGCAGGTGAAGGCGAGGCCGGCGCAGGCGGAACGCCACCGGGTGATCTTTATGTGCAGGTGGCCGTACGAGAGCATCATTTATTCAAGCGTGATGGCAAACACCTCTATTGCGATGTCCCTATTAGTTTTGTGGATGCGGCGCTGGGTGGCGAGATTGAAGTGCCGACCCTTGATGGCCGGGTGAAACTCAAGGTTCCTGCTGAAACACAAACGGGCAAACTGTTTCGCTTAAGAGGAAAGGGTGTTGTGCCAGTGCGTGGAGGTTCAACCGGGGATCTGATCTGTCACGTGGTAATAGAAACTCCCGTTCACTTGAACAAAAAACAAAAAGACTTGTTGCGCACTTTCCACGATAGCCTCGTTGAGGCAAAGCATGCTCCGAAAAAACAATCCTGGTTTGATAACGTCAAAACATTTTTTAATTAGGTAGTACATTCACATGATACGAGTTGCGGTAACGGGCGCTGCCGGGCGCATGGGGAAAACCCTCATTGAGGCAATTTATGGGGCAGAGGGTGTCACCTTGGCCGGTGCTATTGAGCACTCCGGCAGCAGTTTGCTGGGCGCTGATGCTGGCGAACTGGCTGGCGTGGGCAAGTTGGGGGTACTGGTGGTGGATGATCTGGCAGAAATCAAAGATGCCTTTGATTTGCTTATCGACTTCACCCGCCCAGAAGTGACCGTAAAAAATATTGCCTTTTGTTCAGAGCACGGTAAAAAAATGGTGATTGGTACAACAGGACTGGATGCGGCACAAAAACAGATATTGGAAGATGCAGCCCAGAGTACCGCCATCATGTTTGCATCCAATATGAGCGTCGGCGTGAACCTGTGTTTTAAACTGTTGGATATTGCAGCGCGAGTGCTGGGCGACGATGTGGATATCGAGATCATTGAGGCCCACCACCGCCACAAAATTGATGCGCCCTCGGGAACGGCCTTAAGCATGGGAGAAGTGGTGGCCAATGCCCTGGATCGAGACTTAGAAGCTTGTGCCGTCTATGGTCGAGAAGGAATAACAGGCGAGCGCGATCGTAAGACCATTGGTTTTGAGACAATTCGTGCCGGGGATATTGTGGGTGATCATACGGTGTTATTTGCTGCTGAAGGCGAGCGAGTTGAAATTACTCACAAAGCCAGCAGCAGGATGACTTTTGCAAGTGGGGCTGTTCGGGCGTCGAAATGGCTGTCGGATAAAGCCAGTGGCTTGTTTGATATGCGGGATGTGCTCGGGCTTCGTGATGTCTAAGCGCTTGGCTGAGGGCGATCTGGCCATTTCATTCTGGACATTCTTCGTAGTCTTCGCGTAGAATAGCGCAGATTTTGCAGAGCCTTCAGCGTGAAGGTGCTGCACAAAGATAAGCGTCAAAAAAATTATAAAAAAGCGAGGTGGGGCAAGTTGTGCCGCCTCGCTTTTTTACGATTGGCGACTGACTTTTGTGTGTGAATATGTCTTTGGAGGCCCTTTGAACAAGACAGCCATATTGGTTTTGGAAGACGGCAGTATATTTAAAGGGAGAGCAGTTGGCGTAACCGGCGCTACTTGCGGAGAAGTGGTTTTTAATACCGCGATGACCGGTTATCAGGAGATCCTTACCGACCCCTCCTACACCGAACAAATTGTCACTTTGACCTATCCCCATATTGGCAATACCGGTGTAACAGATGAAGATGAAGAGTCGTCCAAAGTCTGGGCAAAGGGGCTTATCATCCGAGACCTCCCTCTTCTTGCCAGCAGTTGGCGTATGCAGAAAACCCTGCCCGAATATTTACAGGAACACAGTGTTGTCGCCATTGCCGATATTGATACGCGCCGCCTGACACGCATATTGCGCAACAAAGGCGCACAACGCGGCACTATTCTAGCTGGTGATGACGTCGAAGAGCGGGCAAATGAGGCGCTGGTCATGGCGAAAGCTTTCCCGGGTTTGAAGGGAATGGATCTGGCGAAGGTGGTGACGACTGAAAAAAGTTATTTGTGGCAGGAAGGTAGCTGGGAACTGGAAAATGGCCACCAAATACCGGAGCAGGCGGCTAAATTTCATGTTGTGGCCTACGATTTTGGTGTGAAGCGCAACATCCTTCGCCTTCTGGTTGATCGAGGGTGTCGGCTGACCGTGGTGCCTGCAGACACTTCTGCTGAAGAGGTGCTGAAGCTTTCCCCTGACGGGGTTTTTCTGTCCAACGGCCCGGGAGATCCCGAGCCTTGTACTTATGCCATTGCAGCCATTAAAGCGCTGCTTGAAACCGAGCTGCCTATTTTTGGTATCTGCCTGGGGCATCAACTGTTGTCTCTTGCGAGTGATGCGCAAACGGAAAAGATGAAGTTCGGGCATCATGGTGCAAACCACCCGGTTGCTGAGCTGGAAGGCAATACCGTGATGATTACCAGTCAAAACCATGGTTTTGCCGTTGCCGAAGATTCAATGCCGGCGTATCTGAAAGTGACGCATCGTTCCCTGTTTGACGGCTCTGTGCAGGGCATTCGTCGTACGGATAAGCCTGCTTACGGTTTCCAGGGGCATCCTGAAGCTAGCCCCGGCCCGCACGATGTGCAGCCTCTGTTCGATCAGTTTATTCAAATGATGGCGGAGAGGGTTTAGCCCTCACCTGTTTCGAAAGCACCCCTTATCTCCTGAAGGTATTAAAACGCGATGCCAAAGCGAACCGACATAGAAAGCATATTAATTCTGGGCGCAGGTCCAATCGTGATTGGTCAAGCCTGCGAGTTTGACTATTCGGGCGCTCAAGCCTGTAAAGCCCTCAGGGAAGAAGGTTATCGAGTTGTGCTGGTTAATTCCAACCCCGCCACGATTATGACGGATCCAGTGATGGCGGACGCCACCTATATTGAACCGGTAGAGTGGGAAACCGTTGCGCGTATTATTGAAAAAGAACGCCCTGATGCGGTGCTGCCCACTATGGGTGGCCAGACTGCTCTTAACTGCGCTTTGGACCTGGCCAGAGAAGGAGTGCTAGAGAAATTTAATGTTGAGTTAATTGGCGCCACCCGTGATGCCATTGATAAAGCCGAGGATCGCCAGCGTTTCGATAAGGCGATGAAAAAAATTGGCCTGAAAACGCCCCGCTCAGCCATTGCTCATAGTATTGAAGAGGCCTATCAAGTACTGGATATGGTGGGCTTTCCAGCCATTATTCGCCCCTCTTTTACCATGGGTGGCTCTGGAGGCGGTATTGCCTACAACCGGGGTGAGTTTGAAGAGATTTGTATCCGTGGCCTGGATTTATCCCCCACCAGTGAGTTGTTGATTGATGAGTCGCTTATTGGCTGGAAAGAATATGAAATGGAAGTGGTGCGGGACAAAAATGATAACTGCATTATTGTGTGCGCCATCGAAAACTTTGACCCCCTGGGAGTTCACACCGGGGACTCCATCACCGTGGCACCTGCGCAAACGCTTACTGATAAAGAGTACCAGATTATGCGTAATGCCTCTTTGGCGGTATTGCGTGAAATCGGCGTTGAAACCGGCGGCTCCAATGTGCAGTTTGGACTTGACCCGGAAACCGGTCGTCTTGTAATTATCGAGATGAACCCCCGCGTCTCACGTTCATCGGCTCTGGCATCGAAAGCAACGGGCTTTCCCATTGCTAGAGTGGCGGCCAAGTTGGCGGTGGGTTTTACCCTCGACGAGTTGCAGAACGACATCACTGGAGGCCAGTCCCCCGCCTCCTTTGAGCCCTCGATTGATTATGTGGTAACCAAGGTGCCGCGCTTTAATTTTGAAAAATTCCCTCAGGCTGACGCCGTTCTTACCACCCAGATGAAATCGGTGGGTGAGGTGATGGCAATTGGCCGTAACTTCCAGGAATCCCTGCAGAAAGCCTTGCGTGGTTTAGAAGTGGGCGCCAACGGTTTAGGCCCAATATTGCAAGATGAGCAGGATGTGCATAACCGGCTTAAGAGAGAGCTGGGCGTTCCAAGCGCCGAGCGCATTTGGTATATCGGCGATGCTTTTCGTCATGGCTTTCCTCTTGAGGAAGTATTTGAACTCACCAAAATTGATCCCTGGTTCCTGGTGCAACTAGAGGATCTGGTTCTTGAGGAGGCGCGCATATCTAAATCAAGCCTTGCTGATCTGGATGCTGAGCACCTCAGGCAGTTAAAACGAAAGGGTTTTTCTGATGCGCGCCTTGCTGAGGTACTCGTATCCAAGGAAATCGCAGTTCGCGATCGCCGCCACCAGCTGAGTGTGCGCCCTGTTTATAAGCGGGTGGATACCTGTGCGGCAGAGTTTGCCACGAGCACCGCTTATATGTACTCCAGCTATGACGAAGAGTGTGAGGCTGAGCCCTCGGAGCGACAAAAAATTATGATTTTGGGCGGCGGCCCCAACAGAATTGGTCAAGGTATCGAGTTCGATTATTGCTGTGTCCATGCTGCACTGGCGATGCGTGAAGATGGCTATGAGACCATTATGGTGAACTGTAATCCTGAAACAGTTTCCACGGATTACGACACTTCCGACCGTCTTTATTTTGAGCCTGTTACCCTGGAAGATGTGCTAGAAATTGTCAACATAGAGAAACCCGAAGGCGTAATCGTCCAGTTTGGCGGTCAAACCCCGCTCAAGTTGGCGCGCGCTTTGGAGGCAGCAGGAGTCCCCATTATAGGCACTCCGCCAGATGCCATCGATAGGGCAGAAGATCGTGAGCGTTTTCAACAGCTGGTTGAAAAGTTGAATCTAAAACAGCCTCCGAACCGTACGGCAAGAACTGCTGAGGAAGGCCTGCGACTATCTGCAGAAATAGGTTTTCCCATGGTGGTGCGCCCCTCTTATGTCCTGGGTGGTCGGGCCATGGAAATTGTTCATGACGAGAACGACCTAAAGCGTTATCTCACTGAAGCTGTACAGGTTTCCAATGAAAGCCCCGTGTTACTTGACCGTTTTCTTGATGACGCCGTTGAAGTGGATGTGGATGCCGTTTCTGATGGTCAGCAAGTGGTGATTGGCGGCATCATGCAGCATATCGAGCAGGCCGGGGTGCATTCTGGTGATTCAGCCTGTTCGTTCCCTCCATATAGCCTGAGCCAGGAAGTACAGGATGTGATGCGCGAACAGAGTCGCAGTATGGCACTTGAGCTTGGCGTAAAAGGCCTGATGAATGTGCAATTTGCCGTAAAGGGCAACGATGTCTACGTTATCGAGGTGAATCCACGGGGCTCACGAACAGTGCCTTATGTATCCAAATGCATCGGAGCATCGCTGGCCAAGGTGGCGGCACGTTGTATGGCGGGGACGAGTCTTGCGGAACAAGGTTTTGAAAAAGAAGTTATTCCCAAAAAATTCAATGTCAAAGAAGCGGTGTTCCCTTTTAATAAATTTTTGGGTGTCGATCCCATCCTTGGGCCTGAAATGCGCTCAACCGGTGAAGTTATGGGTGTGGGTGATACCTTCGCCGAAGCGTTCCTGAAAGCGGCGATAGCCACTGGCGAAGTGTTTCCCACCGAGGGTTGCGCTTTTCTTAGTGTGAGGGATGCGGACAAAAAGGGTGTTTTAAAAGTTGCTCGTGACTTGCTCGGCCTTGGTTTTGAGTTGACCGCAACACGTGGCACTGCCAAAGTGATTGAAGAGGCGGGTTTGGCCGTGCAAGCAGTAAACAAAGTAATGGAAGGTCGCCCTCATATCGGGGATATGCTGAAAAATGACGAAATCTCCTTTATTGTGAACACCACAGAGGGAACGCAGGCCATCGCGGATTCCTACACTATCCGAAGAACGGCCCTGCAACACAAGGTTTGCTACACCACGACCATTAGCGGTGCAGAAGCCATTTGTATGGCTTTGCAATCTGGCGAAGCGACTACAGTGCGTCGTTTACAAGATTTACATGGAGAACTGTTACAGTGAAAAGAGTCCCGATGACGGCAGAGGGTGCCGAAGCCCTTCAGGTTGAGCTAAAGCACCTTAAGGGAGAGGTACGGCCGCGCATTATAGCGGCGATTGCCGAAGCGCGAGAGCATGGTGATTTAAAAGAAAATGCGGAATACCATGCTGCGCGCGAGCAGCAAAGTTTTGCCGAAGGACGGATCCAGGAGATTGAAGGCAAGCTAGCCGACGCCCAGGTTATTGATGTCACAAGCATCGAGAATAAAGGCAAGGTGATATTCGGGGTAACGCTCAAAATCATCAATGTGGATACAGAAGAAGAAAAGAGTTACCAAATCGTGGGTGATGATGAGGCCGATATTAAGCTGGGTAAGCTGTCCGTTAACTCGCCTATTGCGCGAGGCCTAATTGGTAAAGAAGTGGGTGATGAAGTAGCCGTGGATACACCGGCAGGAACCGTCGTTTATGAAATTGATGAAGTTTCACATATATAAAGACCCTTCTGCCGGTGCTTCTCGGTGTGCAATTAGAGTGCTATAAAGCACCCTGATTACGCAGAATATTAGAGAGCTTGGGGTTGGGCTTGTCTGCTGGTCGAAATATCAGCGCGGTTTTCCCGATGACTTGAATCAAAGTGGAGGCCGTTTGGCTGCATACTTCATCAATAAGCACTTTTTTATCTTCGCGGTCTTCGACGTTCACTTTGATTTTAATAAGCTCGTGGTCTTTCAGCGCCCTTTTCAGCTCGTTTAGTACCCCTTCACTTAAGCCATTTTCAGCTATGATGACGACAGGTTTGAGCGAGTGGCCAATGGCCTTGTATTGTTTCTTCTGACTGTTAAGCAAACGCATTGGTGATATCCGGCTAAGCTAAAGTGGGTGTATTCTACCTTACAGTCAGTTACTAACACAGTTTATCCCTGCGCATATTTAACCTAGAAACCGCAGTAGAGCGCGAAAAAGACTGTATTCAGTTGTTGTGCATATGAGAATATAAAAATTCGTGGTCACCTTACTGGGCGTAAGCGCCGTATACGGCTGGAGATGAGAAGTTTTTATATTTTTCTAGGTGCAACAACAGGATGCGCGGACTTTCGTGATACTACTGCGGTTTCTAGGTTTAAACCCTATTTTTTGGAAGTGCTTATGTCCCACAGTTCAAGCAGCACCAAGTGGTTGCAAGAGCATTTTGACGATAGTTATGTGAAGCTAGCCAAGGAAAAAGGCTATCGCTCCCGTGCTTGTTTTAAACTTCTTGAAATCCAAAAAAAAGACCGCATCTTCAGAAAAGGCATGACCGTAGTGGATCTTGGTGCCGCTCCTGGAGGGTGGTCTCAGATCGCTGCAGAAAACCTGGGTTCAGATGGGCGTCTCATTGCTTCTGATATTCTGTCGATGGATCCTTTGCCTGGAGTGAGCTTTGTGCAAGGCGACTTTACCGAAGAAGAGGTCTACAGTGAGTTATTGGCGAATACACCGGATGGCCAGGTAGATTTTGTGATTTCCGATATGGCGCCCAATATGAGTGGCAACAAATCCCAGGATCAGGCGCGCTCCATGTATCTTGTTGAGCTTGCATTAGATTTTGCGACAACCGTTCTCAAGCCGGGCGGCGGCTTTTTGGTTAAGGTCTTTCAGGGAGAAGGTTTTGATGCCTACAGGGCTAGCGTGCAGTCGCATTTTAATAAGCTGCAGACTCGGAAGCCGGACGCATCAAGGCCGCGCTCACGAGAGGTTTATTTGCTGGCGAAAGGGTTTAAGCCGCAATAACTGGGTAAAAAATAGCGTTTTACTTCTTGACGCTATACTTTATAGTGGTAATGCTAGAGCAAGAAGAAATGCCGAATTTATAACGGCTTAATAGGGGGCAAGTTCTTGAACGACATGGCTAAGAATCTCATCCTTTGGCTAATTATCGCCATCGTACTTTTTTCAGTTTTTAATAACTTTAATGTGCAACCCACTGCATTGCGGCTGGACTACTCTCAGTTTGTTGAGGAGGTGGATCGGGGTAATGTGCGCCGTGCGATTGTAGGTGACCACCTGATAAGTGGTGAGCGCACCAATGGTGAGAAATTCGAGGTGGTTATTCCCACAATTCCAGATCTCGGTTTAATGGGTGACTTGCTTGAGCACAATGTCGTGATTGAGGGGCGAGAGCCTGAGCGGCAAAGCTTGTGGATGCAGCTTTTTGTTGCAGCTTTCCCAATATTATTAATACTCGCTATATTTATTTTCTTTATGCGTCAAATGCAAGGCGGCATGGGTGGCGGTGGTCGTGGTGGCCCCATGAGTTTTGGTAAAAGCAAGGCGCGCCTTCTTAGTGAAGACCAGATCAAGACAACCTTTTCCGATGTTGCTGGCGTTGATGAAGCCAAAGAAGAGGTTGGTGAGCTGGTGGAATTTTTACGAGATCCTGGCAAGTTCCAAAAGCTCGGCGGCAAAATCCCCAGGGGTGTACTTATGGTGGGCTCACCTGGCACGGGCAAAACCTTGCTTGCGAAAGCAATAGCGGGTGAGGCTAAGGTGCCTTTTTTCTCCATTTCCGGTTCTGACTTTGTTGAGATGTTTGTCGGTGTGGGCGCTTCTCGTGTGCGAGATATGTTTGAGCAGGCGAAAAAGCAGTCCCCCTGTATCATCTTTATTGACGAAATTGATGCGGTGGGTCGCTCCCGTGGTGCAGGTCTTGGTGGAGGCCATGATGAGCGCGAGCAAACCTTAAACCAGTTGCTGGTGGAAATGGACGGGTTTGAAGAAAATGATGGTGTTATTGTCATTGCTGCAACCAACCGGCCAGACGTACTTGATGCTGCTCTCTTGCGACCTGGCCGTTTTGATCGCCAGGTTACTGTTTCCTTGCCAGATGTTCGTGGTCGTGAGCAGATACTGAAAGTGCATATGCGTAATGTCTCCGTTGCGGATGATGTTAACCCTTCTATTATTGCGCGAGGTACGCCTGGGTTTTCCGGTG
>Ga0209345_10002453_pt1 | contig 20462 bp, 18 predicted proteins | sample Cruoilmetagenom7_FD_187294 | JGI IMG/M metagenome (GOLD analysis project Ga0209345, IMG submission 187294) | Oil polluted marine microbial communities from Coal Oil Point, Santa Barbara, California, USA - Sample 7 (SPAdes) (version 2) | ecosystem: Environmental > Aquatic > Marine > Oil seeps ... | reverse complement strand
ATGGCAGCCCAGCGGATGCCTGCCGATGCCCCAATTGGGTTCCCAGCCCTTCGACAACAGCCAGCGATGCGCCCGCGCCTGCGCTTCAAAATCCTACGCTTCAAACGAAATATGGTGAAGATCGGTCTTGTCGGACTGGGCGAGAAAGACCGAATGATGATCGACCCACTCTTCTCCGCGATCGATTCGCATGAATGCGACGACCGTATGTCCGGGGTTGCCGGGAACATGCATGGAATCGCTGACCTTGAGCCCAAGTGTCTTTTCAAACCACTCTGCGCTGGTCTTGTAATCCTTCACGTACAATCCCAGATGCCCCAAGGGGTACAGTGAGGTTGGAGCGAGCGGACGGGTGCTCTGCGGTTCAGCGAATCTGGTGCGTAGCGCAGGCGTATTCAAGCGGAGTTCCGGTTGAACTTCCTGCGGGGTATCGCCTTCGATGCCATATACCAAGTCAACCTTAAGCCCTTCCGGGTTCGTCAGTGTGACTCCCAAGCCTCCGCCCGGTGTATCAAGCTTGCGAATTGGACTTGCACCATGCTGCTTTACAGCATTTTCCAAATCGCTTTCATCATCGACCAGAAAGCCGAGAGCGCTGAAGCCACGGTCACCGCGCTCGGCCTTGTAGCACCACGCATCGCCGCCGCCAGTTTGCATGATAAGATGCTCATCACTCTTTTCCACTGTCAGCAGGCCGAAGTCCTCGGCAAATTGTTGCGTTTTATCAATGTCGGGCACGGTGAAAGAAACGTGATGAAGTGATCGAATGGGCATTTTTATCTCTCTCGCTGCTTCGCGGCGCACTCAAGCGCGGCCTTGAACTTGATCGTAAATTCAACGCTTGGCCATTGGATTGCAAACCGTTGTCAACAATAGCAGCTATTTTGCGAAACGATTTCTTGGAGTGGAGCATTTATCAACTTAGCATTCAGGCATTACCGGGAACTATATCCTGAGACGATCTCTCGATAACTCGCGAAATACGGGTCGGATTACATTGTGACATACGAAGCAGATCAATGGGAAAAACCAGACGTAAAATCACGCTTTGATGAACGATCAGCTTTGGCGCGGATGAAGCCATCCCGCTTACGGCGATTTTTTTGCGTTATATGGGAGAGCTGTTTTCGACTAGGCCCACGACTGTTCTGCTGTCTACCACGCGTGAATTTACATCATGCCGTACGGATAGAAAATCCAACCAACTCATTGGTGATAATGCGTGGTAATGGCGGACAGGGTGGGATTCGAACCCACGGAGAGCTTGCACCCTCGGCGGTTTTCAAGACCGCTGCATTCGACCACTCTGCCACCTGTCCGCACGACCGATAGGGCCGGGTCGCACGCGTCCTAGCGTTCTCGATTCAAAAGCGCAAAACATTTTGCAAGCGACCGTATACGGAATCGAAATCAGGCCGGAATTGAGGTTTCGCGGCGAGCGGTTGCGTCTGTGAGATATTTAGGGATTCCCCTCGCACGGGCTTTGTGCGACAACGGCCTGTCAAAAAGGAAGTATTCATGCGTATCATGACCGCCATCGCCTGCAGCGCCATTGCACTTTTGAGCATCAGCGTCGCACCACCGATGGAAGACGCCAAAGCTCAAAGCAGCAATTCCAGCTTTGAATCCTATCTGCAGGAAGTCCGGCAGAAATCCCTGCTTGAAGGGGTCCGCGCCGAAACGCTGGATCGGGTCTTGCCGGGGCTGACCTATAATCCGCGGGTAATCGAACTCGACCAGTCCCAGCCCGGTGGCAGTTTCAATAGTGCGATCCCGCCCTTTGCACCCTATCAGCAGCGGCATATCACCAGCCAGAGGATCGCGAACGGGAAGGCGGCCTATCGCCGACTGATCACCAAACTGATCGATGTTGAACGCGAAACCGGCGTGCCGGGGCCGATCATCATGGCCATTTATGGCAAAGAAACAAACTATGGTTCCTATATGGGCGACTTCAATATTCCTCGCTCGCTGGCAACCCTGGCTTATGAAGGCCGGCGCCGTAGCCTTTTCGAACCTGAACTGCTCGCCGTACTGAAACTTATCGACAACGGCGTCCCTCAATCCGCTCTCAAGGGAAGCTGGGCAGGGGCCATGGGCATGCCGCAATTTCTGCCCTCGGTCTATTTGCGACTGGCCAAGGATGGCAGCGGCGATGGCTATGCTGATATCTGGAATAACGAATATGACGCGGTCGCATCAATCGCCAATTATTTTGTCAATGCAGGATGGCGCAGGGGCGAACCCTGGGGCATTGCCGTCAATGTTCCGCCTTCACTGGATCGAGCGGCGATCGAAAGCAAGATTGTGCCGACCCGCTGTCCGCGCGTGTTCAATCGTCACAGCCAGTGGAAAAGCATGGCCGAATGGCGGGCGCTGGGAGTCACACCAGCGACCGGACATCGTCTCGACGACAATGTCCTGGCGACCTTGCTCGAACCCGATGGGCGCGGCAACAGGGCCTATTTGTTGACCGGCAATTACCGCGTCATTCTGGATTATAATTGTTCAAATTTTTACGGGCTAGCAGTGGGGTTATTAGCGGATGAAATACGCAGTTAAATTTGGGATATTGTCGTCTGCGACTTTGGCATTGGCCAGTTGCAGCGGATCTCGCGATTTTGGGAACTTTCCGGACGGCATACCCGCTCCGGGCGGTGCGGGCCAGCTCGGCGGAGCAGTCGCGGACTATCCGCAAAAGATTGGCGAACCATATAAGGTCGGCGGCAGAACCTATACGCCAGAAGAAGTCGCGAGCTACGATCAGGTGGGCTATGCCAGCTGGTATGGCGAAGAGCTGTCCGGTAATCAGACCGCCAATGGCGAAGCGTTCAACCCGCAGGGAATTTCGGCAGCCCACAAGACACTTCCGCTCCCTACCTACGTCGAGGTTACGGCCCTTGATACCGGGCGGACAATATTGGTTCGGGTCAATGATCGCGGGCCTTTTGCCAATGACCGGCTCATTGATCTGTCCCACGGCGCAGCAAAGCAACTGGGCATCGATCAACAGGGGACCGCCGGGGTTCGGGTCCGCAAGGTCAATCCCAATGAACAGGAGCGTGCAGTGCTGCGCGCGGGCGGGGCGGCGAAGGAGCGTATCCCTACGCCCGATTCGCTTCTATCGATATTGCGGAAAAACCTGGCCAAGCTCCCAACCCCGGTCGCGCCGGTTCGACAAGCGACTGCGTCAGCTTCTGTACGGACGACTAATCCCACGTCGGCGCCTCCACGGACGGCAACAAATCGGGACGGCCGGTTCATCATCGAGGGCGGCGGGCGTCCGGCTCCCGTCGAAAATAGTGTTGGCAATAATTATGTTGGCGGCTTGCCGGGATCCTATGTCGTGCAAGTCGCTGCATTCAGCAGCAAAGCGCGCGCTGACGCCCTGGCAAAAAAAATCGGTGCCAAAGTCATGACTGACCGAACGCGGTCCATTTGGCGGGTTCGATACGGGCCTTATTCGAGCGAGAAAGATGCGCAGGCCGGACTGGCACAGGCACAGCAGCGGGGCTATAGTGGAGCACGAGTCTTGCGCGCAGACAAATAGCTGTCGGTCGCTACATATTGATCAGGAATCCTGTCTAAATGAAAAAATATCTTCTGGCATCTTTGCCACTTATCGCGCTGTCATCAATCGTTGTTGCCGCACCCGGTTTTGATACCGAAGCGCCCATTGCCTATATGACGGACCTGTCCTCGGGCGCGGTCCTGTATGAAAAAAATGCAGATAAACAAATCCCGCCGGCTTCAATGGCCAAGATGATGACCGTATATGTAGCATTCGATCTGATCAACAAAGGCAAGCTCAAGCTGGATGACAAGTTTCGCGTCAATGAAGACACCTGGAAAAAGTGGAACAATCAGGGTTCCACGATGTTTCTGGGCGTGGGCGATCAGGTTAGCGTGAGCGATTTGCTGCATGGAATCGTGACCCTGTCGGGCAACGACGCCTGTGTCGTCCTCGCAGACGGCATTGCCGGTTCGGAAGAGGCTTTCGTCGGACTGATGAACAAGCGGGCAAAGGAACTGGGCATGTCGAAGAGCCAATTCGGCAACAGCAACGGCTGGCCCGATGAAGGCCGGACCAAAGTTACGGCACGGGACCTTGCCAAACTCGGCTCTGCAACGGTCAATAATTTCCCGAAATTATATGATGAGTTCTACGGCCAGGACGAGTTTTCGTGGAACGGCATCACCCAAAGCAACCGTAATCCACTGATGGGGAAAGTGGCCGGATCTGACGGGTTAAAGACCGGTCATACCGAAGAAGCGGGATATGGCTTCACCGGTTCCGCCGAACAGAAGGGCAGACGCCTGATATCGGTCCTCGCCGGGCTCGACAGCTATGGCGGACGGGTAGAGGAATCGGTTAAATTCATGAACTGGGGCTTCAAAGCCTGGGAACCCAAGAAACTTTTCGACAAGGGCACGATAATACAGACGGCCGAAGTACAGCTTGGCGACAGTTCCAGCGTATCCCTGATCGCGGACAAGGATATCTTTGCCACCCTGCCGAAGGGTTCTGACGGCGAGATGGCGATGAAAGTCACCTATGACGGTCCGATCAAGGCACCGATTGCCAAGGGCCAGCCTGTTGCCACTCTGGTCGTTACGATAGCAGATGCCGGTCAGCAATCGGTCCCGCTGGTCGCTGGAGAAGATATTGGCGAAGCCGGGTTTTTCAACCGCGTCTGGGCTGGATTCAAATCACTAATAGGAATGGGGTAAACTATGAGCAGGGGGGTCGGTCGTTTTATCAGCCTTGAAGGCGGCGAGGGGGCTGGAAAGTCTACTCAGGCAAAGGCACTGGCCTTCGCGCTTGAATCAAAAGGCTTTGCAGTCACGTTGACGCGGGAGCCAGGTGGTACGACGAGTGCGGAAATCATCCGCGATCTGCTTTTGAGCGGTGCCGAGGAAAAATGGCATATTCGCACAGAGGCCCTGCTGTTCGCCGCATCGCGCGCCGAGCATTGCGCAAAATTGATCCGACCCGCGCTGGCTCGGGGAGAATGGGTGATCAGCGACCGCTTTGTCGACAGCAACCGCGCCTATCAGACGGTGAACGGGGAACTAACCGACGACGACATTCTCGATCTCCACCGGATCGGAAGCGGCAATCTAATGCCCGACCGGACGTTCATTCTCGATGTCCCCGAAGAAGTGTCGGCCAAACGAGCGGCGGCCAGAGATCGCGGCGGCAGCGACCGTATCGGACGCCGAAACAGCGAATATCATCGCGCCGTGATGACAAATTTTCGTAAAATGGCGGCCAATTCTCGTGAACGGATCAAACTGATCGATGCCGCCCAGGCACCGAATGTCGTCACCGAAACCCTCATGACGAATATGAGTGATTTGATGGTATGATGTCATGACGTCATTTCTGGGTCACGATAAGGTTCGGCAGACTTTCTGTCAGTCGTTTGCCAACAACAAGCTCCACCATGCCTGGATTCTGGCCGGAGACAAAGGCCTGGGCAAAGCGGGATTTGCGCAGCAAGCCGCTCATTTCCTTCTCAATTCACGCAATCGGCCCACGGATTTTTCCGATATTCAGGATGATGAGGCCGGGCATCTTCTCGCCGCGGGATCCCATCCTGACTTTCGGTTGCTCCGCCGAGGGGCAAAGGGCGACAAGGAAGAGAAAAAGGCGAGGGACAACGGGCTTGATTCGCTGGAAGAGCACGAGTTGGCACGGAATATCAAGGTCGACCAGATACGCGCCTTGCAGCCGCTGTTCCAGAATCAGGCCTCCATTTCCGAATATCGGGTTGTAGTTATCGACGCAGCCGATGATCTCGAACGGGCAGGGGCCAATGCGATTCTTAAAAACCTGGAGGAACCGCCAAAAAATACGATATTCTTCCTGATCAGCCATATGCCTGACAGGCTGCTGCCAACCATCCGATCACGGTGCCAGATGCTGCGATTTGACCCGCTCAGCGATGCCGACATGCGGATTATTTTAAAAAATGCCGGGGCCACATTGACTGACGCCGATATCGACGCCCTTGTCGTTGCCGGAGAGGGCTCGCCCGGTCGCGCTTTGCAATATGTCGAGGTTGGGCTGGCAGAACTGGAAGGAATTGCCCGCGCAATCATCGAGACCGGTGACCGCGACAATAGACTGAAGAGCGAGCTCGCACGGAAACTATCGTTGAAGGCCGCAACCCCGCGCTATCGCGCCTTTCTCGAACGGGCTCCCAGCCTGATCGCCGAGCAGATAAAGTCCGCGAACGCGTCCTGTTCGTTACCGGCCATCGAGAAATGGCGGGAAGCCAGCGACCTGGCTACCGCTGCGCTACCGAAAGCGCTGGATAATCAGGCTGTCATCTTCCGGCTCGGCAGTCTGATGGGCGAGCTTGCTCCGGCTGGACGCGTAAAATAGAGATTTTGGCTGTTTACAACGGCCGCCAATCCATCAAGAGAGATGGTTATGTCCAAATCATTTTATATTACCACCGCGATAAGCTATCCCAATGGTCGCCCGCATATTGGCCACGCCTATGAGGCAATCGCCGCCGATGCCATCGCACGCTTTCACCGGCTGACTGGCCGCGATGTCCGTCTGATCACCGGAACCGACGAACACGGACTGAAAATGGTCCAGACGGCACGTGATTCTGGCAAGTCGACTATCGAGCTTGCAGATGAAATGTCGTCTTATTTCATATATATGTGTGATAAGCTTAATATTGATTATGATGGATTCCGGCGTACGACGGAACCCGCGCACCATGATGCCAGCAAGGCTTTGTGGAAGGCGATGGAGGCAAGCGGCGACCTCTATCTTGATCGTTATGAAGGCTGGTATTCGGTCCGGGACGAAGGCTTTTACGCCGAAGACGAACTGGTGATGGGCGAGGGGGGCGAAAAGCTCTCGCCACAAGGCACACCGGTCGAATGGACCGCTGAGGAAACATGGTTTTTCAAATTGTCAAAATATCAGGACAAGTTGCTGAAACTTTATGATGAGCATCCCGAATTTATTCAGCCGGAAAGCCGTCGCAATGAAGTCTTGCGCTTCGTTGAAGGTGGATTGCGGGATCTCAGTGTTTCACGGACCAGTTTTGACTGGGGTGTTCCGGTACCCGGATCACCCGGCCATGTCATGTATGTATGGGTCGACGCGTTGACGACCTATATGACCGGCGTTGGCTATCCCGATACAGAGGGTCTGTTCGCCAAATATTGGCCGGCGGACCTGCATCTGATCGGCAAGGATATCGTCCGGTTCCACGCGGTTTACTGGCCCGCCTTCCTGATGAGCGCCGGTCTGCCGCTGCCAAAACAGATTTTCGGGCATGGATTCCTGCTCAATCGCGGCGAGAAAATGTCGAAATCAGTCGGCAACGTCGTCGATCCGATAGCGCTGGCCGAGCATTTCGGTGTCGACCAACTTCGCTATTTTCTGCTCGCGGATGTCGTGTTCGGCAAGGACGGGACTTATTCGGCGGATGCGATTGTCACCAAGACAAACGCCGACCTGGCGAATAATTTCGGCAATCTGGCGCAGCGCAGTCTGTCAATGATCGCCAAAAACTGCAACGGACAAGTTCCTGCCCCCGGAGAGGCGACAGCGGCGGAGCAAGAGTTGCTCACCCAGCTGGACCAGTGTTTTGATGACGTCACGGCGGCAATGACTGGCGGTCTGTTCAAGATTGACGCAGCGCTCGATGCCATCCGCGAGCGGTTGAGCGCGACCAACACCTATTTTGCCGATCAGGCACCATGGGCGTTGCGCAAAACCGATCCCGCGCGGGCCGATACGGTACTCTACTATACGGCTGAAGCAATCCGCAGACTGGCAATCATGCTGCGCTGGGCGATACCGGAAAGCTGTGACAAGATGCTCGATCTCTTGTCCCAGGCTGAAGATGCGCGCGATTTCGAGCATCTCGCAACGGCGATCGAGACGGGATTGGACCTGCCCGCTCCGCAGGGTGTTTTCCCGCGCCTGGAAATGCCAAAAGAGGAAGCCGAGGCTTGAAATGCTGGTCGATAGTCATTGTCATCTAAACTATAAGGGCCTCGTGGAAGAGCAGGGGGCTGTCCTTGATCGCGCCCGGCAAAGCGGCGTTACCGCAATGCTCAATATCTCTACGCGCGAGAGCGAATGGCGGGATATTGTCGCGACCGCAGAACGGGAGCCGGATGTTTGGGCGAGCATCGGCATCCATCCGCACGAAGCCGATGCTCATCCCGATGTCGACCTTGCAAAACTGGTAAGCGAAGCCGCACATCCTCGGGTTGTGGCCATCGGCGAGACGGGTCTCGACTATTATTATGAACACAGCGACCGCGAGCGCCAGAAGCAAAGCTTTCGCACCCATATTCATGCGGCGCGCGAAACCGGATTGCCGATCATCGTCCACACCCGCGATGCCGAAGATGACACAGCGGATATCATGGCTGAAGAAATGGAGCAGGGCGCCTATACCGGTGTCATCCATTGTTTCACTGCCAGCAACGATTTTGCCCAGAAAGCACTGGCGATGGGGCTCTATATTTCGATTTCCGGGATCGTGACCTTTAAAAATGCGAAGGACCTGCAGGAAAGCGCGGCCAAACTGCCCGCCGACAAACTGCTCGTCGAAACCGATGCGCCCTTTCTTGCCCCTGTGCCGCATCGCGGCAAGACCGGCGAGCCGGCCTTTGTTGCCGACACGGCCCGGTTTCTCGCTGCATTGCGGCAAGAGGATTTTGGCGAGCTTTGTGAAAGGACTAGCGTTAATTTCTATCAGCTGTTCACCAAGGCGCGGCGCTGAATGTGGCTTTAAAACTCACCATATTGGGATGCGGAACATCGTCTGGCGTGCCCCGTATCGGCAATGACTGGGGTGATTGCGACCCGAATGAACCAAAAAATCGCAGGACGCGTGTATCCATCCTGGTTGAAAGCCCAACCACGCGGATTTTGGTCGATACTTCACCCGACCTGCGCAACCAGTTTCTCGACAATGATATCGACCGGATTGACGCTGTAGTCTGGACCCATGATCATGCAGACCATTGTCACGGCATCGACGATCTGCGCTCGATATTCCAGACAACCCGCGAACCAATCGACGCATATGCCCGGCCATATGCATTGAACAGTCTGAAGAAACGTTTCGCCTATGTCTTTCAAGACCACGATTATTACCCTTCGATTTGCAAAGCTATGGCACTTGAGAGGGATCGCGAGATCGGCGATATAAAGGTGCGCTTTGTTGATCAGCCGCATGGCGGTATAACCTCCGCAGGCTTGCGCTTTGAGCATCAGGGGAAATCAATTGTCTATGCCACCGATTTTGGTGAAGTAACGCCAGAAATGGTGGCTTTATACCGTGGTTGCGATCTGCTGGTCGTCGATGCCCTGCGTGACAAACCGCACCCCACCCATGCCCATCTCGACATGACATTGGCATTGATTGACGCGGTGAAACCTGAGCTCAGCTTGTTGACGCATATGGACAAGTCGATGGACTATAACCATCTTGTGACCATATTGCCGGAATATGTCCGACCCGCCCATGATGGCTTGATGAAAGAAATCTGACTAGTGACCGAGGACCAAAATCTCAATCTTGTGTTTGCTGTCGGCGCACTGGTGCTTGTCGCAAGCGCCTTATTCTCCCGGCGGATAGGATTTGGCGAGATCGTCAGGACGGCGCTGGCCTGGGTCGCTATCTTCGTGATTTTCATCGTCGGTTTTTCCTATCAGGATGAAATACTGGCAGTGTGGAACCGGGTATCAGGCGAAGTTACCGGCACCAATGAACAGGCCATCGTCGGGAACAGTTTGCGAATCCGCCAATCGCCCGACGGCCATTTCTGGGTCGACGCAAAGGTTAACGCTCAGTCCGTGCGGTTCCTGATCGACAGCGGGGCAACCACAACTGCAATGACGTTGCGGACCGCACAAAGCGCCGGTGTAGACATCAGCGACAGTCCGTTTCCAGTGGTATTGAGTACGGCAAACGGATCCGTCGCAGCGCAGCGCGGAACAATCCAGTCCTTGCAGATTGGGCCAATGGAAGCGCTGGATCTGCCGGTTGTCGTTGCGGAAGAATTTGGCGACTCCAATGTCATCGGCATGAATTTCCTGTCACAGCTCAAAAGTTGGCGGGTTGAGGGCAATGAAATGATATTTGAGCCCCCCGGCACCTCTCCCCCAAGCGACATTTAATTTAACATAATATATATTATCAACCTTAATGATGGATAGAACGGAAACCAGTTTGATCGATCCCCTGCTCGAAATCATGCGCCGTTTGCGCGACCCGGCAGACGGATGCGAATGGGACAAGGTGCAGACGTTCAGGACCATCGCGCCTTATACGATCGAGGAAGCCTATGAAGTCGCCGATGCCATCGAGCGCGATGATATGGCGGGATTGAAAGATGAGTTGGGCGACCTCCTCCTCCAGGTTGTATTTCACAGCCAGATTGCGGCCGATGCCAAGCAGTTCGATTTTGAAGATGTCGTCACGACGATCTGCAACAAGATGACAAGACGGCATCCGCACATCTTCGGCGAAGCGGATCAGAGTCCGGGCTGGGAACAAATCAAGGCTGATGAACGCGAACGATCCGGTCAGAGCAGCGCGCTCGATGGAGTCGCCCTGGCCCTGCCCGCGCTGTTACGCGCTCAGAAAATCCAGAAACGGGCCGCTCGGGTGGGATTCGACTGGCCCGACAAGGAACCGGTGAAGGAAAAACTGCTCGAAGAGCTCGAAGAAGTGGCTGCGGCCCGTACTGATGAGGAAGTGCACGAGGAAATCGGTGATCTGCTCTTCTCTGCGGTCAATCTGGCCCGACATTACAAAGTCGATGCCGAGCGCGCTCTCGCTGATGCAACCGAAAAATTTACCAGAAGATTCAATATGGTAGAGGCTAATATTACCGGATCAATGGACGATATGTCGCTCGAGGATCTGGAAGCGGAATGGCAAAAGGCGAAAACCAGCCTGGCCAACGACTGACCCTCTATAACGCCTGAAAGCGCCCCCAGTTTCGCGGTGACATTTCCACAGCCAGCACCAGATTGCCATCATCCTGTTCACTGCTTAAAATCCGGCCATTTTCGTGCAGCCAGGCAAGTTTCTTGCCATCGGACACGGCGACTGTGACCTTTTCCGAAATATAGCCTTCGGACAGGGTTTTTGCGATCAGGTCGACAAGCCTTTCAACGCCCTCGCCGGTTTGCGCCGAAATCGTGCAGACATTGGGCGGCAGCGGCGCCGAAATTCGGGAATATAGCGGATTATCCTCGGCAATCCGGTCAATCTTGTTCCATGCTTCGATCACCGGAGGCCCCTCGCCCGCGTCCTCGGACACGCCAAGATCAGCCAGTATCTGCCGGACATCGCGCGCCTGAGCATCGCTTGCCTCGTGCGAGATATCGCGGACATGCACCACGATATCGGCCGCGCTTACCTCTTCGAGCGTCGCCCGGAAGGCCGCGACCAGTTGCGTGGGGAGATCGGATACGAAGCCGACCGTGTCCGATAAAATCGCCTTGTCATAGCCGGGCAGCGGAAATTCCCGCATTGTCGGATCGAGGGTCGCAAATAGCAAATCCTCTGCAAAGACATCGGCACCGGTCAAGCGGTTGAACAGCGTCGATTTTCCGGCGTTGGTATAACCGACCAGCGCGACAACCGGCCACGGCGCACGTTGGCGGCGATCCCGGTGAAGCGCGCGCGTCTTGCGCAAATGAGCGAGATCCTTGCGCAGCTTCGCCATGCGATCCCGGATCATGCGGCGATCCGATTCGATCTGGGTTTCTCCCGGACCACCCAGAAAGCCGAAACCACCCCGCTGCCGCTCAAGATGGGTCCAGCTGCGGACAAGCCGGCCAGCCTGATAATCGAGATGCGCGAGCTCGACCTGCAAACGACCTTCTGCCGTAGCCGCCCGGGCTCCGAATATTTCGAGAATCAGCCCAGTTCGGTCGATGACCTTGACGTCGAGCTTCTCTTCCAGATTACGCTGCTGAATCGCACTTAAACTGCCATCGACAATCAATATTGTGGCTTCGTTTTCAGCCATCATCGTACGGATCTGGTCGACCTGACCGGAACCAAACAGGGTTGCGGGCTTGGCTTTGCGGACCGAAAAATAATGCGAATCCGTCGCCACCAGTCCGATCGCCCGAGCCAGACCGACCGCTTCTTCCAATCGATACTCGAGCGCCGATTGGCTCAGAGACACCATGTCAGGATGTACGATAAGAGCCCGGCGGCTCTTGCTGTCGAGACTTTCCTTCTCAAATGGGATCAATCTGCACCATCAGCTGCTTGGTTATAGTCTGCCAGATTCAGCGGCCCGCCCGGCTGAACGGTGGAAATGGCATGTTTATACACCAGTTGTGAAAGGCCTTCGCGTTCCAGCAGGATACAGAACAGGTCATAGGCGGAAACCTTGCCCTGCAACATCACGCCGTTGACAAGAAACATGGTCACCGGATCCGTGCTGTCGCGGACCGCCGTCAGAAACACTTCCTGCAGCACCCCTGCCCGGAACTTGGCATTCTCCATCATGTCGGAAAAAATCTGGGTGTCGATCGCTTCGGAAGGCATGATTGTGGAAATCGCGTGCTTGTACACCAGCTGGGATTGCCCGTCGCGGCGCAGCAGTACGGAAAAATTATCAAACCAGGTCACGATGCCCTGAAGTTTGACACCTTTGACCAGAAACATGGTCACCGGGGTTTTGGATTTTCTAAGGGAGTTTAGGAACAAATCCTGTAAGTTATTTGATTTATCGGTCATTTTTGACTCCAATTATTGGCCATCTTTGCGATGACATTTTATGATTTATGTGACGATTTCCCCCATATTGCGGGGTTCGCCACCCCCCATATATGAGATTAGCGCGTTCACGACAACCGCATAACCGTTAGGTTCACTCGGCGTCCGGCTTCTTGCGCGACGCCAGCCCCAATATTTTCAATTTTCGATGCAGGGCGGAGCGTTCCATGCCGATGAAATTGGCGGTTTTGGAGATATTGCCAGAAAATCGCCTGATCTGTACCTTCAGATATTCCCGCTCGAAGCTTTCCCGCGCTTCTCGCAACGGTGAACCCATCAGCGAGGCAACGCCCTGGTCAAGATCATCGTCATTGCCGAGAATTTCCGGAGGCAACATATCCACCTCGATTTTGGTGAATTTGTCCTTGGGAGCCAGAATGATTGTCCGTTCGATGACATTGCGCAATTGCCGGACATTGCCGGGCCAGTCGCAAGCCTGTAGCGCCGCCATGGCTTCGTCCGAGATTTCGGGTGGATGCAAGCGTTGATCGGCGGCAAAGCGCGCGGCGTAATGTTCGACCAGGACCGGGATATCTTCCCGTCTCTGGTTGAGCGGCGGCAATACGACCGGTACCACGTTGAGACGGTAGAACAGATCCTCCCGGAATCGCTTCTCGCGAATTTCAACGTCAAGATCACGGGACGTTGCGGAAACCACCCGGACATCGACATTCACCTTCTGGGAACCGCCGAGCCGGTTAAAGCTTTGCTCGGTCAGCACCCGCAATATCTTGCCCTGTGTGTCGAGCGGCATATCGGCAACTTCGTCGATGAACAAAGTTCCACCATGAGCCTCTTCCATCAATCCGGTTTTTTCGATTTTCCCGTTCTTTTCGGTACCGAAAAGCTCTTCTTCCACACTTTCGGGCGACAGACGGGCCGCGCTGATCGTTACAAATGAAGCGTCCGCACGAGTGCTCCAGTTGTGCATCAGACGTGCAGCGACTTCTTTGCCAACACCTGCGGGTCCGGAGATTAATAGTCGGCTTCCCGTGCCGGCCACGCGTTTCAATGTGGCTCGAACATTGTTCACCGCCGCCGAATTTCCGGTCAATTCATCGGAGAATCCCACCCGCGCCTTCAATATTTCGTTTTCCCGGCGAAGACGTTCGGTCTCGGTTGCTCTGGATACCAGATGCAGCAGGGTCTCGGCCTCAAAGGGCTTTTCGATGAAATCGACCGCGCCCTGCCCTACGGCTGCGACTGCTGTATCAATATTGCCATGGCCTGAAATAACGATGATTGGCAGTTTGGCATCCAGTTGCTTCAACTCGGAGAGCAATTCCAGGCCATCCATTCGCGATCCCCTCAGCCAGACATCGAGCAGAACCAGAGAAGGTCGACGCTCGTTGACCGCGGCAAGGGCGGCATCGCTATCCGCCGCTACTCGGGTGCTATATCCCTCGTCCTCCAGCACACCGGATATCAAATCACGAATATCAGGTTCGTCGTCGACAACCAAAATATCTAACGCCATATGAAGCCTCTAATCCTGTTTCTCAATTTCAATCAGTTGACCATCACTCTCATCGAAATCAGTCTTTGTCGCAGCAGAAGCATCATCCCTGGCAGGCAATAATCTTGCCAGTTTTGATGGACTGAACCGGATCGTAACCTTGGTGCCGCCTTCGGGCGCATCGCAGAATTTCATTTCGCCGAAATGTTCCTCGACGATCTTCTTGACGATCGCCAGACCCAGCCCGGTACCGCTGGCCCGCGTGGTCATATAAGGTTCGACAATCCTGTCGCGTTCGATTGGCAAGCCGATGCCATTGTCCGTCAAGTCAATAACGACCGATTGATTCTCGGTTCGCACTGCCAATTCTATCTTGCCGTCGGAAAGCGTGAAATCTGTGTTGGTTTCGGCCTTTTGCTGAATGGCTTCCGCCGCATTTTTGATAATATTGGTCAACGCCTGACCCAGTTGCCGACGATCGCACACAAGGGTGATCGGCTCATCCTCGGCAACAAAGTTAAATGCAATGGAGGAATGAGCCACATCCTGCAAGAACAACGCCTGCTTGAGGATATCGTCAAGATTTTCCTCACGGAAAACCGGTTTGGGCATGCGTGCGAATGACGAAAATTCATCAACAATATTCCTGAGATCTCCGACCTGCCGGATAATTGTCTTGGTGAGATTGTCAAATACGGCAGCATCTTCGCCGATATGCGGGCCGAATCTGCGTTGCAGACGCTCCGCCGCCAACTGGATGGGCGTCAAAGGATTCTTGATTTCATGAGCGATCCGTCTTGCGACATCGGACCATGCGGCCCGCCGTTGATCGAGCAATTGCTGGGTTATGTCTTCGAAGGTGATGACGTGGCCGGTCGGACCACCGACGATTTTCACCGCCAGCGTTCGCGTGTCCGAATCTGATGCGAATTCGATGATGCTGTTTTCGACGCCTTCCTGAATGAGGTCGGCAAATTGCGGAGCCGCTTTGCGAATATCGACATCGAGCAAATCATCGACGGGCTTTGAAAGCAGCGACTGCGCCTGCGAATTGACGAGCTTGATTTCCCCTTTCTCGTCAAGGCTGATAATTCCTGCGGTGACCGATTCCAGCACCGCCTCGATAAACGCCCGGCGGCTTCCCAATTGCTCATTTGCTGTCATCAGGGCGGTTGTTTGCGTTTCAAGCCGTTCGGTCATGCGGTTGAAAGCGCGTCCCAATGTACCAATTTCGTCATTCTCGAACGTTCCGGGCACCCGCGTCGCAAGGTCCCCTTCGGTGACCCGTTTTGCTGCATGAACCAGGTCGCTGACCGGTTTGACCATCCGGTCTGCAACCATCAATGCAATCCACACGACCAGACCGACAATGAGGAGAGAGATGACAAACAGAGCTATATTAAATTGTAATTGCAGGCTTCTCGACCGAGAAAACAGCTCGTCATAATCGGCAAGAACCGCCTGCGCCCTTTCCCACTGGCTCAACGCGAGCATGTCGGAATCCCGCGCGGCGTAGAGGAATATCCGCGATTTCAGATCGAGCGCCGTCACTGCTTCAATCTTGTTCGGTCGCGCGGTCACGACATAGTTTTTGCCTTGTTCGAGCTGCTTCATAACCTCGTCGGTTATCTTGGGCTGTTTGTCACCATCGTCGGGGTCCACCGCCGCAGCCGTGCGCGCCACGCCATCCGGTCCGATTTCTATAATCGCCGATTCATTGAGCTTGCGGGACAGCACCTGAAAGACATAGCCTTCTGCAAATTCGGGACTCTCGAGATTGGCCTGTTCCAAATAATTGCGCAAATCATTGGCCATGGTGATCGTCTCTTCGCCAACTTCACGCTGATTTTGCTCATAATAGCCGCGCGCCAGATCATTGGCATTTTCCAGCATCCCCCTGGCCCGGTCGGAGAACCAGAATTCGACACCATATTGAAACAACAATGAGGCAAAAATGACCACCAGCAACATCGGAATGCTGGCGACCAGAGAGAACAAGGCAACCAGTCGAACATGCAATCGGCCTTTGCTACCGATTGAGGACTTGGCCGCCCTGCCCTTTGCAATCCGCCGACCGAACAGGACCAGCAAGGTCATCGCAGGAAGCAAGTTCGCGACAAGCAATGCAGCGGTCAACGGCGGCGAAATAAAATCAGTCTGATCCGATTGTCTGCTGAGCAGAAAATATGTGCCAACCATTATTGCTCCAAAAAGGAGCAACGCAATCCATTCGATCCGTCTTACCAATGTCTCCCGCTCGACCATCAGCGACAAACGCCGTAGCCAATTAGGTGTCCGCTGGACCAGATTATGGTTGGAAAACCTCATTGTGCTTTCAATACAACAGTTTCGTTGCGGGAAAAGCACTAATATTGCAAATATATCACGGTTCGACGAAGCAATCCGTCAGTTCGTCGTGGATCGCCATTTGGATTCGCTCGGGTCAATCTGATATTCGTTCAACTTCTTGCGCAAGGTATTGCGATTTATCCCGAGAATTTTTGCGGCCTTTATCTGATTCCCATGGGCGTGGTGCATCATCTCGATCAGCAACGGCCTTTCAAATTTTTCGAGCGCCATGGCGTAGAGATTTTCCTTTTCCGGATGAGCCATCAAACCCAGCACGATCGATTTGATATGGCTTTCAAATTCGAGATTCTCCGCTTCAATCCGGTCCTCGCCCTTGTCAGCGGAGAGGATTTGGCGGATCGCGTCCTCGGAAAGCGTGTCTTCCCTGCCGGTTACCACAAGGCGATAGATGACATTCTTGAGTTCGCGCACGTTGCCGCGCCAATAATGATGACAAAGCAGATTCATCCCCTCCTGGGAAATCTGCTTTTGTGGCAGCCCTTCGGTTACTGCAAGTTTGAGAAAATGGGACGCCAGCGCCGGAATATCACTGGCGCGTTCCCGCAACGGTGGCAGTTCAATCGGCACCACGTTGATCCGGTAATAGAGGTCTTCACGGAATTTTCCCTGTTCGATCAATTCGAGGAAATTATGATTGGTGGCGGCAATGATCCGGACGTCGAGCTTCACCAGCCCCTTGCCACCGACCCGGTTGATTTCGCCGGACTGGAGCGCTCGCAGCAGGCGAGTCTGGGCATGCATTGGCATATCGCCGATCTCGTCAAGGAACAGGGTGCCGCCCTGTGCCTGTTCAAATTTGCCGGAAGCGCTGGCCACGGCGCCGGTAAACGCGCCTTTTTCGTGTCCAAAAAGCTCGGCCTCGATCAACTCCGATGGAATTGCGGCCATATTCACGGCGATGAACGGACCTGATTTCCGGTGCCCCAGACCATGGATCGCTTCGGCAACCAGTTCCTTGCCGGTTCCCGATTCCCCTAGAACGAGAACCGACAGATCGTTTTTCAACAATCGGGCGATCATCCGATAGACTTCCTGCATTGCCGGGCTTCGTCCAACCAGCGGAAGACTTTCTTCTTCCATCGACGGTTCGTCGGCCGGTATATTCTTCGGTTTCAGCGCCTGTCCGACGACCTGTACCAACTCGTCGAGATCAAATGGCTTGGGCAGATATTCAAACGCGCCGGTTTCAGAAGCGCGCACCGCGGTATTGAGCGTATTCTGCGCCGAGATGATGATGATCGGAATATCGGGATGGCTCGCCCTCACGCTGTCGAGAGAAGAAATGCCGTCGCCCTCCCCCAGTCCGACATCCGTGAGCAACAGATCATAGGAGCTGCTCCCCATCAGCGCGTCGCGCTCGGCAATCGACTTGCAGCTTTCGACTTCATAACCATCGGCCCGCAAGGCGGTGATGATGACATGGCTGACCGACAGATCGTCTTCGACTAATAGGATTTTTTCGTTGGCCATAGATTATCCTGACGTCAGTTTTTCGGTGCGACGGGAAGGAACAGGGTAAACCTGCTCAATTCGTCATGATTTTCGCGATCATAGCGAATGCGGCCATTCATATCGCGCATCAGCTTCTTCACCAGAGCTAAACCCAGCCCCTGCCCTTCCTTCTTGGTCGAGACGAACGCCGAGAATATTTCCTGTTCCAGATCGGCTGGAACCCCGGGCCCATTGTCGCATATCATTATCTGGATCGGCAAGCGTACCGCCGCCTTTGCCCCCTGGGCAGACAGGGATGCGCCGAAACTGTAGCGGGTGATGATGTGGATTTCCGGATCGGGCAGATGTTTTGTGGCGTCAACAGCATTGGCCAGCAAATTGGTCAGTACCTGCATCATGGCATCCGGATCGACGAGAGCATCGGGCAAGGACGGATCGAATTTGTCTTTGATTTTCACGGCCCGGCCGGTTGCCGCCTCGATCGACCGTCGTGCACGGTCGATCAACGAATGAATATTGACGGCAGTGGTCTGGGCCGGCTGGTTGGAGGACAAGGTCTGCATCCGATCGAGCAGATTGACCACACGCTCCACTTCGCCGGTAATCATCTGCGTCAGTTTTCTTTGCGATGTATCAAGCTGCCGTTCCAGAAGCTGCGCGGCACCTTTTATCGCAGCCAGCGGATTTTTGATCTCGTGACTCAAGATATCGGGTGCGCGGATAGCAAGATTGGATGAATCGCTGCTGTCATTCTCCAATATCGGCCCGTCCTGGGTCATCAGCGACAGGGAAATCAGCCGCCATGAAGAATCCGAAGCCAGTGGATGGATATCAAAATCGACAATACCCAGTTTGCGTTCTTCGCTCGAAATCATCACCCCGCGTGCGGTGAGGCTGATTTCCCGTTCGATCAAGGCGGTGTTGAGTCTCTCGTCGGAAAAATGCAGGATCTTCTGTACCGGGCGGCCGATCAAATGTTTTGCGCTGGTTCCAAACAAGGCTTCGCCTGCTGGATTGATCCGGGTGATAATGTGATTCGAATCCACAACTATCAATGCGTGTTTGAGCCCGGCCAGAATTTGTTCGACCGACGGATCAATGTTCATCAGGCTGCCGCTTTATCCAGCCAGGGCGCGTAGAATTCTTCCAGCATTTCCAGCACCAGATGCGGATCAGCCACGCTGTTCGCGCGGTTCCGGAATTCTGCCGACCCCGGCAATCCCTTGGTGTACCAGCCTACATGCTTGCGCGCGACCTTGACGCCGACATCTTCACCGTAGAGTTTCAGCATGTCGCGATAATGTTCGTCCAGTATCGCATATTGCGCCCGGATATCCGGGTCCGGCAGGCTTTCTCCGGTTTTAAACCAGTGCATAAACTGTCCGAGCAGCCACGGCTTGCCATAAGCGCCGCGGCCAATCATCAAACCGTCCGCGCCGCTTTGTTCCAGCGCAGCCCGCCCGTCTTCGATGGTACAAATGTCACCATTGACGATGACCGGCACGGAAACCGCCTCTTTGACTTTGCTGACAAAGGCCCAGTCGGCGCTGTCCCGGTACATCTGGCAGCGGGTTCTGCCGTGTACAACAATCATTTGTGCACCGAGGTCTTCCGCAATATGGGCCAGTTCCGGTGCATTCAGACTTTGATGGTCCCAGCCCATCCTCATTTTGACGGTCACCGGCACCTTGACTGCGGCGACAGTCGCCTTGATCAGGGATGCGGCCAGCGGAAGGTCGCGCATCAGCGCCGATCCCGCATCGCCATTTACGACTTTTTTGACCGGACACCCCATGTTGATATCGATAATCTGCGCGCCGCGATCCTCATTCAGCTTGGCCGCTTCGGACATCGCTCCCGGATCACAGCCGGCAAGCTGCATCGAAACCGGCTCCTCGATCGGATCCCAAGCGCATTTCTGCAACGATTGGCGTGTTTCGCGGATCATTGCCTGGCTGGCGATCATTTCCGTGACGTTGAGTCCGGAACCGAAACGCCGGACCAGTTTGCGAAACGGCAAATCGGTAACACCTGTCATCGGCGCCAGCAAAACCGGGCTTGCGATTTCAATATCGCCAATCGAGATGGGGTTGAGTTTCATTAATATTGCCTAAAATTTGAGCACCCCTTATCGACAAATCTATTTTGAGGCAAGAATTGCTTCATACGGCTTCTCGGCGTAAATCGCGAAGGATGACTGATACCGACAATCCTGCCCGGCAAACCCACGCATTAATTGTGGCCGCCGGCGTCGGTGCGCGTGCCGGATTGACCCTTCCCAAGCAGTTCGAAACGGTAGGCGGGAAACCGATGGTGCGCCACAGTGTCGAACGCCTTTCCAGCCATCCCGCTGTTGACCAGATTTGGATCGTTATAGCGGCGGG
>Ga0209345_10002452_pt1 | contig 20468 bp, 19 predicted proteins | sample Cruoilmetagenom7_FD_187294 | JGI IMG/M metagenome (GOLD analysis project Ga0209345, IMG submission 187294) | Oil polluted marine microbial communities from Coal Oil Point, Santa Barbara, California, USA - Sample 7 (SPAdes) (version 2) | ecosystem: Environmental > Aquatic > Marine > Oil seeps ... | reverse complement strand
GGGCCGTCTGGTTTTTATTGTCGTTTACGGGGATGCTAACGCCCCCCGTCCCCGAAATGCGCCTTTCAGAGCGCCTCGGGAATCCCGTCGAGCAGAACCGTTTTGGCTTCGAGAAAAGCCTTCAGGCCGGCGACACCGCCTTCGCGACCAATGCCCGATTTCTTGAAACCGCCAAAGCCGATGGAGAAATCGTTCCTAGGACCATTTTGTCCCATGGTGCCGGTACGCACGCTGCGTGCAACATGATAAGCTTTTTCCAGATCGTTGGTGAAAACGGCACCGGAAAGCCCAAACTGGGAATCATTGGCGATCTCGATCGCATGATCCAGATCGTCATAAGGAATCACGCAAATAACGGGGCCGAAAATCTCTTCTTGGGCGATGCGCATGTCACTTGTGACATTGGCAAAAATTGTCGGCTCCATAAAATAGCCCTTGTCGAGATGCACCGGGCGCTTGCCGCCGCTTGCCAGAGTCGCCCCTTCGGCCACTCCGGTCGCAATCAGTTCTTCGATACGCTCAAGCTGGCGTTTCATTGCAACCGGGCCGATAACCGTATCCTCGTCGAAGGCATGGCCAATTTTGACCCCTTCGGCGATTTCCGTCATCTTGCTTACAAGTTCATCATGCCGCTCCCGGCTCACCAACACCCGCGAAAGCAATGCGCAATTCTGCCCGGCGATAGAACAAATACCGTCAATCATCATTTTAGCGACCGTATCAAGATCATAATCATCGAGTATAATCGCCGGCGACTTGCCGCCGAGCTCCAGCGAGCAGCGTGCGATGCGTTCGCCGCAGACCGACGCAATCCGCTGCCCTGCAGCCACACTACCGGTGAAGCTGACCTTGTCCACGCCGGGGCGTCGAACGAGATAATCAGAAACCTCACGATGAGCACAGATCAAATTCAGCACACCCTTCGGCAACCCGATCTCGTCGGCGCATTGTGCCATTATATAGGCTTCAAGCGGCGTCTCGGGCGCTGGCTTCATGATAACGGTGCACCCGGCGACCAAGGCGGGGCCGACCTTGTTAAGCATGGTGTTAATCGGCACATTCCAAGGAGCGATTGCAGCGACAACGCCCACCGGCTCATACACGAGGAAGCCTGTACCTTCGCCTGCGATCTCACGCTGTTCAACGAAATTCATATTCTCGGCAATCTCGATATACTGATCCATCGCATTGGTGAGAAACGGAGCGAACACCTTGGCCACGTTGTACGGCATGCCGATCTGATAGGTCCAGAAAAGGCCCAATTCTTCCGTTCTGGCTACGATGGCAGCTGAAAGCTTGCGAACCCATTCCGTACGTTCCTTAACAGCCATCATCGGCCAAGACCCCTTGTCGAAGGCCTCGCGCGCCGCCGCGACAGCCTGATCAACATCATATTCAGCCGCTTCGGCAACCTGAGCGACGATTTCTTCGGTATCGGGGGAGATCACCGCGATCCTTTTGCTCTGGTGGGGCTCGACCCATTTTCCTCCGATATAGAATTTGTCGACAGGAAGCCCGGTCAGGTCGAGTTGTGGCTGCTGATCATTCATATTCTTATCCTTCTGGAATCTGAGGGGTGCTATTGGCCGGCCTTCATCTGCCTGAAAATCAGCGACAAACTCGGCTGAAACTTTGCGGTCTCCGGATCTGGCCCGTTTTTAGACCGTCATAATCACGATATTTTTGAAGACAGGCTGACGAGGATACAAGCGCCGTTGACCGATAATTTTGGTCTATCCGCTCGGCGAACAGAACAGCCCGAATATCCCGGCCTGCGGACCGGAAATGCCTAGTCGTTGGCCTCTGATGCGGGCAGAACCAGCGTATATTCATAGCGGTCCGGCCTGAAATACATGGTCGTGTGCTGCACTGGCAGCAATTCTGCTGTTTTGAACACGCGCACAGCTTTCAGCACCGGCTGTCCGGGCTCAAGCTCAAGGCTCTTCGCGACGCTCTCCTCAGCCGACGCGGCGTTCATTCGTTGATAGGCTTCAAACGGAGGATATCCGGCGTCGGTCAGGAGTTGTAGCAAAGATGTTTGTTCAGCACCCTTGGATGGGAACCGTGCTGCCACATTGGTCGGGATATAGGAGACCGAATATACATAAGGCTCTCCGTCCATCAATCTCCGACGCAAAATTTGAAGCGCTGCGACACCCGGCTCAAGGTCCAGATCATCAGCGACTTCCAATGGCGGCACCGCCTCCGATTCCGTCAGCAACTCGATATCCGTTGTATTCTCGACGTCGTGCAAATTCTTCATCATCTCGCCGAAATCGGCGCGCATGATGCCTCCCAGTTTCTGGGCTTTTACGATGGTCCCTCGCCCGCGGTGGCGAGCAATTAAGCCTTCCGCTGCCAGTTCGGACAATGCCCGCTTGATTGTGATCCGCGAGACACCGAGTTTTTCACACAAGGCTGCTTCTGTGGGAAACTGATCACCGCGAACGAAATCGCCTGATGCGATCCAGCTTCGCATGATCGTATACGCTTGATGATATAGCGGGATCGGTAAATCTGCGTCCAGCTGTTGGTCGCTGTGATTTGCCTTGCCGTTTGGGCTGGCTATTGACGGCATGGATGATGACCTCAAGGATCGTAAAACAATGCGATGGACGGCAAGCTATAGCCGCTGAAGCCGGCAAGCGCTATTGGAAAACCGGCTTCGGCAGATCAGCAATATCATATGCCCTTTTCACTATACATGAACAGCGTTGTCGGGTGTCTCGGCAATTTTTTGTTCATCGAGATCGTAAAACATCAGTCCTACGAACATCACCAGGCTGCAAAGGCCGGGAATCCAAGCCATGCCGAGGGTTATGGCAAATAAGGCCGATTCGGGTTGCGCTGCGTCCCTCGGGAGGCTGTTGTCGAAACCGTAGATCGCCAGCAATCCACCGATGAGAAGCGGGCCGGCCGCATACATGGTCTTTTCCAGAAAGCTGAATGCGGCGGATGCCACCCCTTCCCGGTTGAGACCACTTATTCTCCGGTCATATTCAATCACGTCGAGCACCATGGATTGCCCGCAGATCACGATACCGCTGATCGTTCCACCGAGGGCAGCCGCTCGTAGATAGAGCAACCAGTCCGGTTCAGCGGGGGTCGCCAGCACCCAACTGAGGAAAGCCAATGCCTGCAAAACGAGTCCGAACATGAAGATTTCTTTTTTGCCAAAGCGATTGATCAATATTACCCATGGTCTGATACTAAGGAGAGAAGCGCCCATATAGGCAATGCCGAACGGGAAAAGCGCTTGCTCCCCTTTCTGAAGAACTTGAACAAAGAAGAAGAATGTTGAGGTTCCGCCGGCTGCCAGTTGCAGGAACTGGACGATCTTGACACCACCCAGAACCATGAACGGCTTGTTCACCAGAAAGAATCTGATTTGTTCCTTGAACGGCACTTTGACCGCTTTCAGATTATTGACGAAACGCGCCTTGCGGGTACCGATTACGCAGGTCATCATCGCGAAAAATGCAATCGCCGCCAAGAACCAGCCAACGATTCCGTAAGCGGCTTCATCGCCACCGAGCCGTCCGGCGATCAGCCCTGCAATAGCCGTTCCGGTAAACGTACCGAGCACCAGGAACAGGGCGCGGTAAGACATGATCGTAGACCGCTCGGAATAGTCGTCCGTCATTTCTGCCGGCATTGCGAGATAGGGGACATTGAATGTCGTCAGCGCCAAAGCGAAAAAGAGCAGCAGAAACTCGACATATGCGGCCTGGGCAAAACTGCTGTCGAACGACGGCAGATTAAAGAGCATCACCATCGACGCTGCGCACAGGAAGCTCGATCCGAACAAATAGGGTCGTCTGCGCCCCCAACGTGTATTGGTACGGTCGCTAATCCACCCCATCACCGGATCGGAAACAACATCAAAGATCTTGGAGGCAAAAATGAGTGTCCCGGCGAGAGCGGGTGCCATGCCGATAATGCCGACCAGAAAAAACAGATACAGGCTGGTGAGACTGTTGATCATCATGACAGTGCCCAGCGTACCAAAGCCCCAGGACAGATGGATCGTATTCGGGAGGAACTTTTTGATCAGGAGTCTCCTTGAGAGGCCATCGGCTGCCGCATCATGCGGATGAGTGGGCAGAGCAACAGGTCAGCACAAAATTCTGTCGCAGTAAAATCCAATGCCGGATCATTTAAAGAAAATGGTCCGGCATTGTCTCAATCTTTTCTATATCGTTCACTCTTTCGACTAGGGCGCTCAGCGCAAGAATAGCCGAAAAGGATCAAACGGGTTTCATGGCCTGGATCGATCCCGTACCCCAAACCGCTGGAGGAAGCGACTCGTCAACGACAAAACCGGCCCTGCGGATCAGATCGCCAAAATCGCGAGATTCGAAATCAGCTCGCCAGACTTCATTATTGATGGCGCGATCATTGAACGCCCAGAATTTCGTGCTGACGGTTTTCTTCGGTGCCTGTTTTCCGGTCGGGTGATCAATCGGATAGAATATGCCACCAGGCCGCAATATGCGGAATGCCTCCTTGATGATCTCATCCGTCGCTGCAGCATCCACCTCGTGATGCAGAATGTTGGAGGCGATCACATCAAAATGATTGTCAGGGAAGCCTGTTGCTTCGGCAGCGCGTTGCGCGAAGAAACAATCAATACCCAGATCGACTGCCCGCTTGTGCGAGAAGCGCACCATCGGACCAGCGATATCGATGCCGGAAACCTTGGCTTCCGGGAAACGGTTCTTCAGGCCATAAGCCAGACGACCGGTACCGCAACCCATATCAAGCGCACGTTCGACCTTGCCATCGTCCGGCAGCGGGACCGCTGCCGCCATCAAAGCAATACGCTCATCCTGGATATTGCTGCCAAACAGGGCTTCATAGAGAATATTACCATAATGATAGTTCACATAGCCCGCGAAAGGATTGCCAACATAGCCACCTTTCTGAAGGTGAATCTCATGCTTGGCATACGTCGGCATTTTCATATCGGGATTGAGTTCGATACGGTTTGGATATTTGGCTTCCGCCGTTTCCATTTCGGCGAAATATCGTTCGGATTCCCGGCCCAATGTCTCTTCAAGGCCACTCAGCATCAATTCCTGGTTGCTGAGCCAGGTGCGCATGCGCAAAGCCATCAAAGGGTCGGAACGAATATCATCGATAAGCGGGATCAGATCGACATTCTCTGCCTTAGGGTCGATACCCTTTTTCGCAAGAATAGCATTCAAACGCTTGGTCGACTGCTTTTCGAAGTCATTGAGCGACCAGGCCAGAAAACCGGCGTGAAAGTCCATCTGCCCTGCGGCATCGGCGGTGGGCAATAATTCGTCATATTCAAGCGGGGTCTTGCCTGGCTTGGCATCGGCTGCGGGTTTCCCGGAAGCGGAGGCAACTGCCCTGCTACCACCAAAAAGCCACGCCAAAGTAGAGCTAAATGCAGCACCTGCGAATAAAGTCCGGCGGTCCATCATGATTCAGCCTCCCTGCCGCAAGCTGTCCATGCCCGCACCATATTGTGTTCTTGCCTCGCCGGTCTTTTCAAGCGATCCGTAAACGCGCTTGATGAACTGGTCGCGCTGCGCCCGCCAAGCCTTCTCTTCTTCAGCGCTCGGCTTATACTGGTTCACTTTCTCCAGCGAGATACCTTGGCTTGTCAACACGGATTCGAGAACTTTTATCCGCCGTTGAGCGCTCCATACTTCCGAGCCCATAGCCACCATCGACGAGACCAATGCGTCGATCGCCGGATGATCGAAAAACGCCGCCTTTTCGACATCATAGGCTAAATAATCTGTTGTGTGCGTCTCATGCTTGCCGTTCTGCGATACCATCATTCTGCTCCATTTGACGAAATTAATTCATAAGATCAGTTGCACACACGCTATTCAACGCACAGCCGCAGCGTCCAATATTTCCTGCCTATCAAACCATTGATAGAACCGCTTGCGTGCTTCTAATTGATACCGACAGGGGTCCATGGCTCCTTAAAAGCCATAGACTCCGGTCGCCGTGGATATTGGTCGTCCGCTACGACATCCCTTCGAAGGCCGAGGATTCCAGTTCAAAATACTCCCTGAATTCGGCGAGCGCCGCGATAACTTTGGTCAACGCCGGTTCTTCGACAAATGCCTGCTCTTCTTCCATGACTGGCCCTGCAATAATAGCCAGTTCAAGGGGGTCAGCCGGAGCGGGCAGCGGGAAAACAGTTGTTCCAGTGGGAATCGCCAATATTCCGACAACATGGCTCGGTGCAATGCCTATAAGACCATTTCTTCGGACGGCCTGTAGCATGGTCAGCCAGCAGTCGGTTTCGAGAGCGACGTCATAATCATCGCAATGTTCGCCGAGACAGGCGTCGATAATCTGGCGACTGGGAACATTTTTTGTCGGCAGGCACAATTGCCCCGATGAAAGCTCGGACCAGGACAAGCGCGCAGGCGTTATTACATCGCTTTGACCATATTTGAAGGCAACATAGGTTTCCGGCACCAAAGGGAATTTACGCGTGGCCGGATCATCCACGGTTGAACTATAGGTGATGCCCAGGTTCAAATTGCCATGAGAGACACCCCGCGCCACTTCGGTTGCGGACAGCGTCTGGATTTCTGCGGAAACCGGGATGTCCTTGAGCCGCAAAAACGACAACAATAAAGAGGCCAACGGGGAAGCTGACGGCACGATCCCTACCGAAACAGAGCCCTCGCCGGCTTGCCGAATTCTCGAAAAATCTCGCTTCAAAGCATCGCAATCTTCAAGAACACTTGTCGCCCACTCCTCGACCCGGTCGCCAAAGCGTGTCAGCCCGCGAAAACGATGATCACGAACAACCAAAGGTACGCCAAATTCATCTTCAAGCTGCCGGATTCGGGCGGAAAGCGTGGGCTGCGTTACAAAGCAGATATCAGCCGCGCGCGCGAAATGATGCTCCTTCGCCAACGTGACAAAATATTTCAATTGGCGCAGATCCAATCTGGCTCTCCCTGATACTCAGCAGATACTGCCTTTTATATCAGGGTATACGCATAGATGCCAGCCGCTCGCCGGAATATCCGCGACGCGACTTTTCGAGAGGCCGAAACCTAATATATGAAGCTAACCAATAACCCTGCACCTCACATGGCAACCGGGGCTAGAATTGTATCATTATAAAGCGGTTGACCAGAGTGAGATCTATAGCCCAAATTCATGCATAACCGACAAAGCAGGATGAACGCTCTAGCTATCTGCCGGCCCGTCGCGCTTCAGACGCTCCAGTTCTTCGGTAACAATTCTCATAACACGGCTGAGATATTCTCCGCGCCGCTGATCGCGTTCTTTTTCGACCTCTTCGGTTATCTCAAAAGATTCGACATTCTCCGGGGTTGGCCAGATTTTTGCCTTGGCCAGTTTTTCGTGCGTATCAAGACGATCGGATAGCACAGAGACTTCTCCGGTCAGGGCCATCACCATTGCCAATACTTTGTCAACACTCGGATCATCGAAGAAATATGGCCGACGCCCCTTGGCAACCTTTGGCCGTTCCATGGATTCTACAGACATTCGTTTATCTCCTTGAGAGGTCCAAATCGATATCAGACCGCAACGTACAATATGCGTATAGTTCTACTTGCATCGACTGAGTGTAACAACCGGAACATTGCTAGATTGATTCTATGGGTTGATTAGGTATCTCTATCGGACAAAGAATTGACCGGCTGAATATCGAGATTTTCTACTAGACAACTCGTCGTTCGCCAGCAGCGCATGATTGCTCAACCGACACGGTAACCGAAACATTCCTCCAAACCGGCACCGCTGCGAGCGTACCCTAGACGCCGCCGTGCCTTTTTTGCAGCGCCACGACATCATCCATACCGAGCAGCCGGGACATCTCGCCAAAATCAAAATGGCCTTTCCCATCACCATTGGCATCACCAGCCTTCAAGCCGGTATAAAAATTTCGAGCAGCCTGCGCAGCCGCAAGCGGGGCACCGGCAGGGTATATCACAAGCTTGACGCCCAGTTTCTGATATTCTGCAGCGGCCAGGACCGGTGTAGAACCACCGTGCGCGGAGTTGATCAGCAAGGGCTTGCTGAGCCTGGTCGCGGCTTCGGCTATTTCATTCAGGCTTTGCGGTGCTTCCAAAAACAATATGTCCGCACCATTTTCGGCATATTGGTTCAATCTGGCAATGGCCGACTCCAGTCCTTCGCTGCGACGCGCATCGGTACGGGCTATTAACAGAATATCACCTTCACTCCGCGCTTCAACGGCCACATGCAGACGGCGGATCATTTCATCCGCCGGAACCGAAACGGCCTGACCGACATGGCCGCAAATTTTCGGGAAACCCTGGTCTTCTATCTGCATGGCCGCAATTCCAGCAGCGTCATAGCCTTTGACCGCATGGGCAAGATTGGCGAGACTTCCGAAACCGGTGTCGGCATCTGCTATGACGGGAGCCTTGCTTTTGGCCGCAAAGGCACTGAATATACGTATGAAATCACTGTAGCCCGCAATCCCAACATCAGGCTCACCCATGGCGGAAGCCGTACCCCAATAGCCCGATGCATAATGCGCATCAAAACCAATATCATTTGCCATCAGCAAACTCATATGGTCATAAATGCCCGGTGCCGCGATAATATCATTGCCTGCCATTTTGGCCCTGAGTTGCTTTCCGCTCATGCACCGGACCCCTTTTGGTCAAACAGCAATATCAATTCATCCAACGCAGACCGGTCTTCAATGGTCGCCGGAACTACCGGCGTTTCTCCGTCAGCTATCTGACGAATATTACGACGCAAGATCTTGCCGGATCGGGTTTTCGGCAGCTTGCTGACAGCATAGACCTGCTTGAAGCTCGCCACCGGGCCAATTTCCCGCCGCACATCTGCTACAAGCTGTTCGGCCAATGCCGCCTCATCAATCATTGCTCCGGTCTTTAGCACAACAAAGCCCGCCGGAACCTGACCTTTCAACGCATCGTAAACGCCGACAACTGCGCATTCCGCCACCGACGGGTTTGCCGCCAGTACTTCTTCAATGGCGGAAGAGGACAGCCGGTGACCCGCCACGTTGATGACATCATCAATCCGCGTCATCACGAAAACAAATCTATCCTCATCGATAAACCCTGCATCACCCGAGAGATAGTAGCCGTCGTAACGCTCCAGATAGGCCTCAGCGTAGCGCTGTTCGGCATTCCACAATATTGGTGCCGCGCCGGGGGGAGCGGAAGCTTTGCAACAATAGAACCCGTTTCATTCGGTCCGACGGGAACGCCGTCTTCATCTAGGCAATGGATTTGCCATCCTGGCATTGGAACACTGGTTGATCCTGCTTTTATTGGAAGCTCTTCAATTCCAAGCGGGTTGCCGCAAATAGCCCAGCCGGTTTCCGTCTGCCACCCTTGGTCCACGACAGGTATGCCCAACAGTTTTTCAATCCAGTATAAGGTACTCGGGTCCGTCCGTTCTCCGGCGAGAAAAACGGCACGCAGCAGGGATAAATCATATCCTGCGGCATGCACACCGTCCGGATCGGCTTGTTTAATCGCCCGGATCGCCGTCGGTGCAGTAAAAAAGCTGCGTACTTCATGCTCAGCGATAATATCCCAGAAAATACCCGCATCCGGAGTGCCGACCGGCTTACCTTCGAATACAACGGTGGCGTTGCGATTGAGGAGCGGGCCGTAAACGATATAGCTGTGCCCGACCACCCAGCCAACATCACTTGCCGCCCAGTAAGTTTCACCCGGTTGGCAATTATACAGGCCCCCCATCGTCCAAGAGAGCGCTGCCAGATATCCGCCGGTATCCCGAACAACGCCCTTTGGGTGACCGGTAGTGCCGGAAGTGTATAAAATATACAGCGGATCCGTTGCTGCAACCGGCACGCAGTCTGCCAAGGATGCGGCAGCGGATTCCTCATACCAATCAAAGGCCTTGGTGGCTGTCAGATCGGCGAACTCCTGCTCGCGTTGCCAATATATCGTGGCGTCTATTTCATGCTGCGCGAGAGCATAAGCCTCTTCCAGAATCGGCTGATATGGCAATATCTTTTCCCCTTCGATCCCGCAGGATGCCGCCAGAACCAGCTTGGGCGTCGCATCGTCGATGCGCACCGCCAGCTCCTTGGCCGCAAATCCTCCGAAAACAACCGAATGAATGGCGCCGATTCTCGCGCAAGCCAGCATCGCGATAACCGCCTCGGGCGAATTCGGCATGTAGATCAGCACACGATCACCTTTGCCGACACCATATTTCTGCATCGCTCCGCCAAGCCGCGCTGTGGCGTCTTGCAAATCCCGAAAGCTGATTTGGCGGGATGTTTGTGTCACCGGACTTTCGTAATAAATGGCGATCTGATCGCCGAATCCGGCTAGGACATGACGATCAACGCAATTATAACAGGCATTGATCTGTCCGCCGCCGAACCAGCGCGGAATCGGGCCTTCGCCATCAGCGACAACGGAATCCCATTTGACATCCCAGTCCAGATTTTCCGCTATATTGCCCCAAAATTTCTCCGGATTCTCATCCGAAAACCGATATAATTCGGCATAATTATCAAATTCTAAGTTCATAGGCTCGCACTCGCCCATTTCCCCGATCAATCTAACCCAATTATGATTCCTAACCAATGTGCGATCATATTAATTGTCTGCGTTGAGGCTCCAAACGCCACCGGCCATAGAATTGAACAAAATATGAAAGCGGCCATTATAATATTATGTCCATTTTAACAGAAACGCGACAGATCAATGTCGGCGATGCCGAAATCCACGTCGAGATAACCGGCAGAGGCCCCGATCTTTTGTTGGGAGCAGGGCTTGGCGGTCGCGGGATATTCTGGACCAATCAGATACAAGAATTTGCCGAATATTTTCGCGTGATCACCCATGATCATCGCGGCTGCGGCAAGAGTTCTCCCGGGCAAGTCGTCGACGGTGCCGGCCAAATGGCAGATGATCTGATCGCGGTTATGGACGCTCTCCAAATCGACTCCGCGCATATGGTGGGCCACTCGACCGGCGGCGCAATTTGTCAGCATATCGCCCTGAACCATCCGGAAAGACTAGACAAGCTGGTGCTCAGCTGCAGCTGGGCCGGGCCCGATGAATATTTTGTACAATTGTTTGAATTGCGCCGCGAGATCCTGATCAAATGCGGCCCCGCCGCATATTTCGCCTCTGGCACCTTTCTCGCAATGCCCAGCAGCCACTTACAACCCCAGATGCAAGATTCGCGGGCCTTTATGGAAGAACGGATGTCGGCCTTCCCGGGTTTGAAAGTCGAATTATCCCGTCTGGACGCAGTGCTCCGCCACGATCTGCGCAACAAACTACACGAAATCCCCCACGAAACGCTATGCATCGGCGCGCGTGACGACCAGATCACACCTCCCGGATTTACGGAAGAGCTCGGACAGAAAATTCCGGGAGCCGCAACGCATCTGCTGGAACGAGGCGGGCATTTCTGTCCCATTGCATCGACAGATGCCTATTCAGCGCGTTTACTCCAGTTCCTTGCGCAATAGGAGACCAAGATGAGCAACGATATTACCAAAGGACAATCGGTCATCATAGGGCCGGATGAAGGACGGTCGCTATGGCAGCCCCTGCCCTCTCGTGGTTATGTCGACGTTAACCTGACGCCCGATAACATGGTGTACGAAACATTTTCCAGCGGCGTTCAGGTCATGCCGCCCGGGTGCACGGTAGGTGAACATGGCCACAAGCAAAACCACGAACTGATTTTCGTATATGAAGGCACCGGCGAGGTTAAGATCGACGGCAAGCTGACGAAATTCGGCCCCGGAACAACAATATTGTTCGGACGCAATTGCAGCCACTGGCTCAAGAACACCGGTGAAACCGACCTGAAAATGTTCTGGGTCTTTCTCCCCCCCGGACTGGAGCAACTATTCTATGCGATCGGCAAAGAACGGAAACCCGGCGACCCGATGCCGGAACCCTTTGAACGACCGGACAATGTCGAGGATATCAAAGACAAATTGAACTTCATGGCGCCCGGAAGCACCGACTGATGCGGATCATCACACGATCTGACGTGGAACGTTTGTTACCGGTCGCTGCCTGTGTGGATGTCATGCGCGGCGCCATGCAGCAAACCTCGCGAGCCAATGTCACCCTTCCCATCCGGCAATTCATACCGATTCCCGATACCAGCGGAAAGCTGGCGGTCATGCCGGGCACTCTCGGGACGCCGGCTTGCTTCGGTATCAAGCTGGTCTGCAAATATGACCGGCCGCATGGCGACCCGCTGGGCACGCATGTTGGCATGGTGATGCTGTTTGACAGCGATAAAGGTATCCCGCTCGCGATGATCGAAGGAAGCTCTCTCACCGCAATCCGGACGTCGGCCGCCAGTGCGCTGGCGACGGATATTCTGGCGCGAGAGAATGCATCCCGGGTCGCGATTATCGGCAATGGCGAACAGGCGATGCGCCACACCCATGCCATGCGTGCGGTCCGGAAGGTCGAGCATTTCACAGTCTGGGGACGAGATTCCGAACGGACCAACGCCTTCGCGGCCAAGGTTTTCCGGGAAACCGGTGTCGAAACGGTCGCTGCCCGCACGGTCGAAGCCGCGGTCGCCGAAGCGGATATTATCTGCACGACCACCTCTGCCAAACAGTCGATATTGTTCGGCCAGCATCTAAAAGCCGGCCAGCATGTCAATCTGGTCGGTGCCGCCATTCCGACAGCGGCAGAGGCAGATGACGAAGCCGTCGCCCGCTCACGCTTCTATGTCGACTATCACGATGCTGCCATGGCCGCTGCCGGTGAATTGCTGGGCGCAATCAGCCGCGGCGTGATAACAGCAGATCATATTGTCGGCGAAATCGGCGCTGTCATCGACGGGGCCGCGCCCGGTCGCGGCGATGATAACGAGATTACCATTTACAAATCGCTGGGCGTCGCATCGCAGGATCTGGCTGCTGCCCATGCTATCTGGAAAATGGCGGAGGCCGAAAATAGCGGCGCATCAATAGATTTGCTTGATTAGGGCCCCAGCCCTGAAACCGGCGGACATGATGTAAAATGGCCGGCATCCGCCGGCCAAATATGCCACGCGCCGATGACCAGGCGCTGATCAGTTGCGGTTGAAGAACGCCGCGCGTGCCTCTTCGGTCGGATTGCCTATTTTGAGATCCTTGGCCATCACCTGCAAGCCCCGCAGGGCACCGGGACGACTATTGATCGCCGCCAGCCAACGCTGGACATTGGGAAATTCACTGACGTCAATGCCATGGAATTTCTGCTGCTTGTCAATCATCCAGGGGAAGGTCGCCATATCAGCCAGCGAATAATTGGCGCCCGCCAGATATTCATGGTCACCCAGCCGCCGGTCAATCAGACCATAAAGGCGTTTTGTTTCACCACAATAGCGGTTGATGCCATGTTCGATCCGTTCCGCAGCATAGCCATTGAAATAGCCGCACTGGCCGAACATTGGCCCGACATTGGCGCATTGGAAGAACAGCCACTGGGTCACGCGCGACTGCTCCACCGGATCGGTCGGCCAGAACTTGCCGTATTTTTGAGCCAAATAGAGCAGGATCGCCCCGGATTCAAAAATGGCATGCGGGTTTCCGTCCGGACCATCATGATCAACAATCGCCGGGACCCGGTTATTGGGGCTGATTGCGATAAATTCGGGACTATGCTGCTCACCGGCCAGAATGTTGATCGGCATGACCGTATAATCCAGTTCCATCTCTTCCAGAGCAAGCGAGACTTTATGTCCGTTGGGCGTCGGCCAATAATAGAAATCGATCATCGTCCATGTTCCTCTTGTAACGCAAGCACATCCTGAATCGCCTGCTGGCATCGTTCGGCGCTGGTATCGCCCTCGAAATCCTTGTTATAATGGGGTTTTACCGAAGGCCTTTCGATGGCTTCATCATACCAGTCAGACAAGGCCGGCCGGTTCTCACGCCAGTTGAAATCGGGATGGACAGGGTCTTTCGCGTCATAAAATTCGACGCGAAACCCGAGATAGCTGATTGCGTGCAACAGCGATGCATGGCCAACGTCAAATGTCGACCAGCCCGCTTTTACGTCCTGCTCCAGCCTATCAAGTGCCGCGATATATTTTGGCCATAATCGCTGGAATACGCTCATGTTCCATTGCTCTTCCGGCTGTCATTGTTCGGCAACCATCTGCACGGTCGTTTCAAAAATCGTATCACCCGTCGCCAGCCGGGTGATGGCATCCCAGCGTTCAGCACCGGCGGCGGGATACATGCGCCGGGCAACCGAGACAGAGTCCAGATATTCGCAAATGGCCTGACTGCCATAGATCACCTGCCCCGTTTCCGTGGCCAGCGTCGGTACCTTGCTGAGGGGGTTGATCGGGGTCAGATCATAGGCATCACCCTGATCTTCTCCATCGAGATTCTTGAACGGAAACGTAGCGATGAAATCGATATTATCCCAATGTCCACATTCATGAGCGGTCACCAGGACCTTATGAACGAAGGTATGAAACGGGGAATAGAATAGTCTGATCATCAGCGCGTTCCTTTTCCGATATTATTCCAGATATTCAACGGCGCCGATCCGATCGACCTTCGGACCGCCTGCCCTCAGGTACGGCTGCGACTTCAGGGCGCCCAGACTGTCGTCGAGGGCCACGCCGACCGCAGCCAGGGCAACCGCAGGAAACAGGGCAAATGAATATCCGATTTCCTCGACCGTCGCCGCATCGGTGACCTCGTCATCAATGCGCAGCAGATTGTGCAGCAAAGGCACGTCCCCGCCCAATTGCCGAACCAGCTCTTCCATCTGCTCGCGTTTGCTGAGCGACTCGACGAAGATCATGTCTGCTCCGGCTTCGGCATAGGCATGGGCACGATCCATTGCCGCTTCAAAGCCTTCGCTGCTCATCGCATCGCTACGCGCGCTGATGATGATATCCTGATCGACAAGCGCATCGCGCGCAGCCTTGATCTTGCCGACCATCACTTCTGTTGAAACCAGTGGCCGGGATAAGGGCGCGTCCGCAGCCTTTACCTCGAGCTGGTCTTCCATCTGCAGGGCCGCTACGCCAGCGCGCTCGAACAGCTTGACCGTACGCCCTACGGTATAGTCATTCCCGAAACCCTGATCGACATCGACCAACAGGGGAATCGAAATTCGTTCGGTGATCCGCCCGACGATTTCCGTGGTTTCGGTCAGCGACAACAGTCCGATGTCGGGGCGCGCCAGATGCGTCGCCGCCAGCGAGGAGCCTGATGCAAATACGGCTTCAAAGCCCGCCGCTTCGCTTCGGTAGGCGCTCAGCGCATCATAGATGCCGGGAGCGACGATGATTTCACGCTGTTGGATCCGCGTGCGCAATTTCCTGACCAAGCTCATTGCCACCTCAGTTCAAAATTTCCGGATCGGTGCGACCGGCACCAATGGGAGAAAAATCTGCTGTCTGCATGGCAATACCTCAAATAACGTCCATCCAAACAACAGGCCCAGGGCGAACCGGATGGCAACATCAACCTTGCCGATAGAACGCGGGAGAAATTCCGTCCCAATCGGCGAAAATTTTGTTCAACTGGTGGACAGTCGCTCGCCATTTTGGGCTGCGGGCAAAATATTTGTCCTTAGCCGATAATCAGCAACGGGTTTTCGACCAGAGATTTGAAGGCAGCCATGAACGCGGCCGCAGCTGCGCCGTCTATTGCACGATGATCGAAGCTGGCGGTGGCGGACATGATCGTGGCAAGCGCCATTTCTCCGTCCACCTTCCACGGCTGTTCTATCCCTGCGCCAATGCCGAGGATGAGCGCTTGCGGGGGATTGATCACCGGGAACATCTCGTCGATGCCGAACATCCCGAGATTGGATATCGATGCCGTTCCGCCTTCATAGTCACCGGGTTCCAGTTTCCCGTCACGCGCCTTGGCGGCCAGCGCTTTGCTCTGCTCGGCAATGGCGGACAAGGATAGGGATGCGGCATCCCGGATAACAGGCGTAATCAGGCCGCCGTCGATGGCGACAGCCATGGAGATATCGGACCGGCTAAAACGGTGCAGCATATCGCCGCCGAACTGGACATTGGCGTCCGGCACTTCGGCAATCGCCTTGGCCAGGGCCTTGATCATGAAATCATTGACCGAAAGCTTTATGCCCCGCGCTGCCAGACTTTCATTGAGCTCGCTGCGAAGCTTGAGGAGCGGATCGAGATTGCAGCGGGCGGTCAGGTAAAAATGCGGCACCGTTTGCTTGGATTCACTCAGCCGCCGGGCAATGGTCTTGCGCATCGTCGTGAGCTTGACGCTCTCGACCGGGACCCCTGCGGGCGGATCATAGACGACAGCGGCCTGGGGTTGCTTTGCTTGCGCCATGATGGTGGATGGAGGCGATAATAATGACGGCAAGCCAAGGTCGGCTTTGACGATCTTGCCACGCGGCCCCGATCCCTTGAGACTGCTGAGCGAAAGTCCCTTGAAACTGGCGATACGCCGGGCGAGCGGGGTTGCATGGGCGGTTTGAATATCCGCGTGGGCAGCAAAAGCCGGTTCCGGAGTGGCGCGCGGCGGCAATGTTTGCTCTTCCACCGCAGCGTCAGCCTCAGCCGCAGACGGGGGCGCAGTTATCGCCGGTGCCGCGGCGACCTCTTCGCCGTCTTCGGCGAGGGTTGCGATGATCGTGCCGACCGGAACATCATCGGTCCCCTCGGCAATCAGAAGCGCGGCGATACGGCCTTCATCAACCGCTTCAAATTCCATTGTCGCCTTGTCGGTTTCAATCTCTGCGATCATATCGCCCGACTTAATCTCGTCACCAATTGCAACCAGCCATTTGGCCAATGTGCCTTTTTCCATCGTCGGTGACAATGCCGGCATTTCAAGTTCAATCGCCATCTCAATTCTCCAGAAACAGTTCAGCGACCGCATCAACGATAGCCTCTGCATCGAGCCGGTATTCGCGGTAAAGGTCGGGCAGATCGCCGGTCTGGCCAAAGCGGTCGGTGCCGAGGGGGCTAACCCGCATGCCCTTGACACCGCCCAACCAGGACAAGGCTCCCGGCGAGCCGTCCAGTATCGTGACCAGTCCGGCACCGGGTGCCAATGCCGACAGCAGATGCTCGGCATGGGACGGCGCAATATCTGTTGGCGCGCCATTCCAGCGACCGGCGCGACGCGCAGACCAGCCGCGGTGCAACAGGTCGGGTGAGGTCACGTTGAGGAGTCCCAGTCCCGGCATATCTTCCGACAGGCTTTCCCATGCCTCCAAGGCCTGGGGCGCAACGGCACCCGTAAAGACAATCGCGGCCTCGGCCTCAGGACCGGGCTGACGCAGCCAGTAGCCGCCCTTTAGAGCATCGGCCTCCCAGGCTTCACCACTGCGTTCAATCTGCGGGACCGCTCGCGTACTCAGCCGCAGATAAACAGAGCTGCCATCCGGCCTCTGCATATGTTCAAAGGCATGACGCATCATCAGCGCAACCTCGTCAGCCCATGCCGGTTCGAAATAGTCGAGATTGGGCTGCCCCATGCCGATGAGCGGTGTGTTGATCGACTGGTGTGCGCCGCCTTCGCCGGCAAGTGTCAGACCCGAGGGTGTGCCGACCAGCAAAAATCGTGCATCCTGGTAACAGCCGTAGTTTAACGCATCGAGGCCTCGGGCAATGAACGGATCATAGACCGTTCCCACCGGCAATAGCCGTGTCCCGAAATGCGGCGCGGAAAGCCCCAGCGATGCCAGCATGAGAAAGAAGTTATTTTCCGCGATGCCCAGCTCGATATGCTGGCCTGCCGCATGGGCCGCCCATTTTTGTGCAGAGGGAATTTTTGCCTGGCGGAACACATCGACCACTTCCTGACGCCGGAACAGGCCGCGCTGGTTTACAAAGGCACCAAGATTTGTGGTCTGCGTCACATCGGGCGCAGTGGTCACAATGCGGTTGCCGATGTCCTCGTCGGATTTGGCGAGATCAAATAATATTCTGCCGAAAGCCGCTTGCGTCGAGAGTTCATCGCCGTCCGTAATCGCGAATCGGGACGGTACCGGAATAGCCACAGCCTCATCCTCCGGCGGCGTTTTGGCAAAGGCGCTGTTTTCCATAAATGCCTTGAGCTCGGCGGCCATATTGTCGCCAAGTCCCGCATAAGGCTCCCATTCATCGCCCTCGGAAATGCCCATCCGATCGCGCAGACCGTGAATCTGGGCCGGGTTCATCATCCCGGAATGATTATCCTTATGTCCGGCCAGCGGCAGACCAAAACCCTTCACCGTATAGGCGATGAACAGGGTTGGCAGTTCGTCATTTGCCGCATCGAAAGCTTCGGTCAGACTTTCCATGCAATGACCGCCCAGATTGGTCATCAGCGCAGCAAGCTGATCATCATCATAGCCGGCGAGGAGCTTCTGGACGTTCGTCTTGTGGCCGATATCTGCGAGCAGCCGTTCGCGCCACGCCTCTCCGCCTTTGTAGGTCAGCACGGCGAAATCGGCGTTCGGGCAATTGTCGATCCATTCCTCCAGCGCCTTGCCGCCCGGTTTCTTGAACGCCGCCTGCTGAAGCTTGCCATATTTAAGCGTGATTACCCGCCAGCCGCATGTTTCAAATATATCGTCGAAACGCCGGAACATCCGGTCAGCGGTGGTGCTGTCGAGCGACTGCCGGTTATAATCCACGATCCACCAGCAATTGCGGATATCATGTTTATAGCCTTCGATCAGGCACTCATAAATATTGCCTTCATCCAGCTCCGCGTCGCCCATCAGCGCGATCATTCTACCCGCGTCTTCATTTTTCATCTGACCGTGCGCGATGAGATAATCCTGGACCAAACTGGAGAAGGCAGTAACCGCCACTCCGAGACCGACGGAACCGGTCGAAAAATCTACGGGAATGCTATCCTTGGTGCGCGAAGGATAGCTCTGTACGCCGCCAAGGCCGCGAAAATTGACCAGATTGTCGCGTGACTGGTTGCCAAGCATATAGTGAATGGCGTGGAGCACGGGGCCCGCATGGGGCTTGACCGCAACCTTGTCCTGGGGTCGCAGTGCATGGAAATAAAGCGCCGCCATGATGGCCGTCATCGACGAGCAGCTCGCCTGATGCCCGCCCACCTTCAGGCCATCGCGCTTGGGCCGGATGTGATTGGCGTTATGCACTGTCCAGGACGACAGCCAGCGCAAGCGCGCTTCCAGCGTTTCCAGCATATTTATAGTTTCTGCGTCAGAACGCAGCGCCGTTTCTGCCATTTGTGAATCTCCGGATATCTGCCATCGCTTATAGATCTTTCCGGCCAACATGTCCTTGCTAAGGATTGCGCTATATTATAACAAATTGGCATAATTTTACTGTGAAAGAGGATATCGAAGCAGATTATGTCAAATATTAAATTAGATACCTACGACCGACGGATATTGGATGCTCTGCAGACCAATGGTCGCATAACAAACAGCGAGTTGGCAGAAAGGGTCGGCCTGTCGCCAAGCCCATGCCTTCGCCGGGTTCGCCAGCTCGAAGCAAGGGGCATGATTTCAGGCTATGTGGCACTGATTGACCCCCAAGCCATCGGTCTTTCCGTTTCTGCCTTTGTGCGCGTGCGCCTCGACCAGCAAGACGACCGGCACCTGCGAGCCTTCGAAACGGCCATTGCCGACTTTCCAGAAGTAATGGAATGCTATCTGATGAGTGGAGATTCTGACTACCAGTTGCGGGTAATGGTGGGTTCACTCAATGCCTTCGAGGATTTTCTGCGCAACAAGCTGACAATGATCGGAGGGGTGGCACAAGTCACCACCAGCTTTGCCTTACGGCCTATCATCTACAAGACGGCGTTGCCGCTGGAAAGCTGAACTGGTGCGCGAGCCTACCCGCTAAACTTAAAGCGGAGCAAACGTGTATCGTGGTACATTTGCCCACGCCGAAATAACGGCGCGCAACCATGGCGACAACCATATAACTCATTAAAATTAAACGATGAATAGATAGCGAAAACGGAAGAAATCGAATTCAGTCATCGTCCCAGATCGCAGATCTCGGCACCAATCTATGAGTCGGGATAAAGTCCCAATGTCAGCAAACTGACTGCGGCGATCGGAAACAGAATAGCCAAAATATACAGAAGCAGTTCATACGATCCATCGCGATCAAAAATGGCGCCGAACACCGGGGGCGCTATCGCGGCACCGGCAAACAAACTAATGTATAGAACGCCGTAGATTTTTCCGTACGCCAACAAACCAAAATATTTGCTCGCAAGATAGGCAACGATATCGAATTCGGCTCCGGCGGCAAAACCGACGAGCAGAATCGCGATCGCCGCTTCACCTTTAGAAACACCGCCGATCAGAAGAAAACAGGCTAGGGCGGGGGTCAGCAGGACCGCTGCTGCTACCAAAGGTGCCCAAAAGCGGTCGAGCAGGGCCCCCATGAATATGCGCCCGCCGATAACGGCTATTCCTATCAGTCCGAGTAAAGCGACTCCGTCCTGCGTGGCAATGCCGCTGGTTTCGAGATCGGAA
>Ga0209345_10002450_pt1 | contig 20471 bp, 16 predicted proteins | sample Cruoilmetagenom7_FD_187294 | JGI IMG/M metagenome (GOLD analysis project Ga0209345, IMG submission 187294) | Oil polluted marine microbial communities from Coal Oil Point, Santa Barbara, California, USA - Sample 7 (SPAdes) (version 2) | ecosystem: Environmental > Aquatic > Marine > Oil seeps ... | reverse complement strand
GCGAGGAATTTTTCATGGTGTTGATGACGGAAGACGGTTTTGAGCCAGCGGGCCGCCTCCTGCGCCCCTTTGCGAGTGACGACGGTGAGGATTAGCCCAGTGAAGAGCGTATGATAAAGGTGGGTGGCTGCTTGGCGAGGCGCGTTGGGCCGGGGGCTCATGGTATTGATCTGGGCCTCACTATCGGTTGAGTCCGCATATGCTAGCCAACGTGTTGGGCTGCTGCGGTTTTGGATGCTGGCTCGGAGCGTGACATCAAATGCCAGCGGATATCAAGTTCTCAAAGGTGTTGTGGATTGGCATCACGAACACGTGGATGTCTGGTAAGTGTTGTGTCGCGTGAGGGTATGTGTGGAGTTTTCCGCATTGTTTGAAGCACCCATAGCTTGTGGGGCTCCGTTTAGATCAAGCACGACCTTTGACTTCCCACAATTGCCGACGAGGAATTGGATTTGCGAAACGCTTTGGCTGAATTGTCTCCGCAAACTAAAGGCATCACAGCGATGTTGCTTGCTGCGGCCTTACTGACCACCCATGACGCAATCTCCAAGCATCTCGCGGAAAGCTATCCGATAGGCCAGGTTGTCTGCTTCCGACAAATTTCAGCGCTATTCATACTGACGGTATTTATCCAGTTTGGGCCGGGCTGGGGTGTGTTGAAGGTCAACAGTATCAAAGGCCAGGCCGTTCGCGCACTCGTATTTATTATCGCTACGGGTTTGATCGTTTCATCAATTAGCTTGCTACCTCTGGCGACCGCATTGTCGATCATTGCCGCAAGCCCGTTGTTGCTGGCCGCATTCTCGTTGCCGCTGCTAGGCGAGCGGGTCGGGATGCACAGGTGGTTAGCGATTTCCGGTGGTTTCATTGGAGTATTGGTGATCATCAGGCCGATCGATCCAAACTTCAACTGGCTGTTGTTGCTGCCTATTTGTGCTGCGGTCTCAAGCTCGCTGCGGGATATCTCGACCCGTCTGATCAGCCGCACGGAAACGCCGATATCGATATTATTCTGGTCGAATATCGCGGTAATCTTAATGGCAGCCTGCACATTGCCGTTTGGCTTTAAGGCGATTGCTACGCCCGACTTTGCATGGCTGGCGTTGGCGGGATGTTTGAATATCCTCGCGCACTTTTTGCTGATTACGGCACTGCGCATGGCCGATGCGACACTGGTTTCACCGTTCCGCTATTCAGCGCTGCTATGGGCGACACTATTGGGGTATGTGATTTGGGGACACATCCCGGATGGGTGGACCGTTGTTGGCACGATGATCATTGTCATGAGTGGTATCTACTTACTACTGCGTGAGCGGCGTACAGCACGCAACATCCGCAATAGAGTATAGGGCTATCTTATGGCAGATGCACCATCAAGGGTGGATAGGTTGGGCAGAGATGATCTAGCGAAGTTTGCCGGCCATGACAGAAATGGTTTTCACGTAAACACTCGCTTTGTTCCAGCCGCGCAGCACGTTGTAATTCGCACTACCCGCTCCCCAACCCTGACCTCTTCTCCAACCATAGGCGCGGAGATAGTTGGCGGTGGAGCCCAGCATATCGGGAACACTGCGGATTAGATCCCGGCGGCCGTTGCCATCGAAGTCCACCGAGTATTTCAGGTAGGAAGAGGCAAGGAACTGCATTGGTCCAATTTCACCAGCCCAGCCGCCACGCATTTCGCTGGCGGGCATATATCCGCGACTAATGATGCTGAGTGCCGCCAAAAGCTCGCGCTTGAAGAAAGCGGAACGACGGCAATCGTAGGCGAGGGTTGCGAGAGAGCGGACGATTGGCATACGTCCACTCCCACGACCGTAGTTTGATTCAAGCCCCCATATCGAGACGATGATTTGAGGTGGTACGCCATAGCGCTTCTGAATACGAGAAAGAAGCCTTGCGTGGGTGCGCATCATGCGACGACCTTTGGTCAGCAGACGACTGGATACGCGACGGGCGTAAAAGCGCTTGAAGCTTAGTTTAAATGAGCGCTGCGAGCGGTCCAGCCGGATAACCCTTCGATTATACGTCACACCCGAGAGGCCAGCATTTATTGCCCGCTGGGAAATACCTTTGGCGCGCGCCTCTTTTTTGAAATCGGCAACCCAGGCTGAAAAGCCTGCGCTGTTGCTTCCGCATGGAGCGGCGGCAGCAGCGAGGGGAACCAGGGCTAGAAACATTACCAGCAGGTTGCCAGAGAGCCGAATACTGAAACGACAATTACTCATGTCCGCAATCCATGTCCGCGCTCATTTTTCAAACTGATTGAATTCCATCTTGGCCAATAATACCGCTGCCCCCAATTGGACAAACAACACCTACGGGCCATGCTGTTGCTCTAGAATTTGTCAGTTTGAATCATCTATCGGATGGCAGGTCGACTGCGGGAAGCGCCGACTTGCCCCGGATCATATCGGCCCCCTTCTCACCAATCATCATTGTCGCGGCGTTTAGGTTGGCTGAAAGCATCATCGGCATGACCGAGGCATCGATAACGCGCAAACCTTCCAAACCATGCACACGTAGCTGGTCGTCAACAACAGCTGTGGGATCTGTCCGCGGGGCCATCCGGCAAGTGCCCATAGGATGAAAGGTCGTGGTACCCCGCTCTTTAGCCGCACCTAGAAGTTCGTCATCAGTCTGGATATCGGGCCCGGGGAAGTCTTCATAGTCATAGTAGGGTTGCAAGGGTTTTGAAGCGAGTAACTTACGGGCAAGTTTCAGGCCTCCCAAAAGGACGCGACGATCCATTTCTTCGGCCAAGTAATTCGATTGAATGATTGGCTGATCGAACGGACTTGAGGAGCGCGCACGGACGTAGCCTTTACTCTCAGGGCGCTGCTGCCAGGCTGCCACCGTCATGCCGGGAACGTCGTCGAGTTCGCCTTGCACGCCTTCCTTGTAGCTTGCCGGTGTGAACGTCATCTGGATGTCTGAACTGTCGGCGGCCTCGCCTGAATGCCAGAAGCAATAAATCAACGTCGGGTTGAGAGCGAGAATGCCTTTGCGGGTGGTTGCCCACTTGGCGATTTCCCAGGCCAGGCTGAGACCGCGTACGCTTTCGTTGATGGTTTTGATGTTTTTGACGCGGGCCACCAATCGCGGGGCATAGTGATCGCGCAGATTTTCGCCGACGCCTGCAAGCTCATGCTTGACTTCGATCCCGAGGTCTTTGAGGACGCCGGCGGGACCAATGCCGGAAAGTTGCAAGAGTTGCGGTGAGTTGTAGGACCCGCCAGAGAGTATTACTTCGCGACGCGCCCTGACCTCTTGATCCTTACCACTCGCACCGCCGCGCTTAAAGCGAACACCGGTCGCGCGTTTGCCCTCAAGCATGATTTCGGTTGCATGCGCTCTGGTGATGACTTTGAGATTGGGTCGTTTCATGGCCGGTCGCAGGTAGGCGCCGGCGGTACTCACGCGGCGGCCATTTTTAATGGTTCGCTGGACGTAGGCGACGCCTTCCTGGATGCCACCATTATAGTCCGGATTGCGAGGAATGCCGTGCTGTAATGCGCCTTCGATGAAGGCTTCACAGAGGGGATGGCGCCAGTCCATATCGGTGATCGCTACATTACCATTGCGTCCGCGATAGGTATCATCGGCCTCACCTATCCGGCCTTCTGTGCGTTTGAAGTATGGCAACACATCCGGATAGCCCCAGCCGCGATTGCCGTACTGTGCCCAGGTATCGAAGTCGCGTGCCTGGCCGCGATTGTAGACGTGGCCATTGATCGAGCTTGAACCGCCGAGGGTTTTGCCGCGCGGCGCATGAATACGGCGCCCACCGGTCCACTCGCTGGACTCCATCGTATAGTTCCAGTTTACGCTTGGGTCGTAGAAGGTTTTGATGAACCCGGCAGGGATGTGGATGAATGGATTCCAATCATAGCCGCCCGCTTCGAGCACGCACACGGAGGCATCCTGATCCTCTGACAAACGATTGGCGAGAATGCAACCTGCGGAGCCTGCACCGATAATGACGTAGTCGAAGACCTCCACTGCCAGTCCCTCCCAAGATTGTTGTTTGTTTTTTATCCTATGCGGGGCAGCGTTTGTCCATCCTCAGATGTTAAGGGCATGTGTCCCTGCGGCAAGATAACGGGACGCGCAGCACCTGCCTGCCACTGCCAGACCTCATGATTTTTCCGGAGCAAGTGGGGTGATTGGTATGTTGGTGTTGGCAGCTTTCAACTCTGCCAAAATCGTATCCGTGTGCTGGCCCAGATCCGGTGCTGGATGGCGGATCTGGCAAGGGGCGCGGTTAAACTTGATGGGAAAGCCCAGCATTTGGACATCGCCTCGGCCGGGGTGGGGGACATTGATTGCCATTTGCTGCGACTGCACCTGAGGGTCGGCGAAAACGCCTTCAATGCTGTTGACGCGGCTACAGGGAACACCAGCCTCGTTCAACTTCGTAATCCAGTAAGAGGCCGTTTCGCTGGAAAGCTTTTTTTGCACCATGGCATCCAGGCGCGGACGGTTTTTTACCCTGAGCGCGTTGGAGGCAAAATCGGGATCAGCCTTTGCCTCAGGATAATCCAGTATATCCATCAAGCGGCCAAAGAACGCGTTGTCGTTCGGGGCGACTGCAATATCATCATCGCTTGTTTGGAATAGACCGTAGGGGGCCGCGATTGGATGGCTGTTGCCGGTGCGCGGGGGAACGGTTCCACAGGCGAAATAGTCTGAGGCGAAGTAAGATAACAGACTGATCATCGAATTGCTCAGGCTAACATCAACATGATCAGGTTCGCCGAATCGCTCACGACGCATCAGTGCGGAAACAACGCCCAATGCTGCGTAAATACCAGCGACCATATCACTGATCGGCAGCCCGGATCTAAGCGGTGGATCATCGCCGCGACCATTGGTGCTCATGAAGCCGCTCATTGCCTGGGCAATGAAATCAAACGCAGGCCTATCGCGATAGGGGCCATCCGCGCCGAAACCACTTACGGCACACGTTACCAAGCCAGGCCTTATCTCTTGCAGGCGCTCGGGACTAAAGCCTAACCGACTGAGAACACCCGGGCGGAAATTTTCAACCAAGGCGTCGGCACCGGCCACCAGTTGGGTTAGTGCTTCGCGGCCTTCATCGGTTTTGAGATTTAGCACGATCGACCGCTTATTGCGGTTAAAACCCGCGAAATACCAGCTCATGCCGTCATGGCCCGCGCCTTGATTGCGCACGGTATCACCCTCTGGAGCCTCGACCTTGATGATGTCGGCACCGAGATCGCCGAGGATCATGGTGCAGTATGGACCGGACAGTACGCGCGTCAGATCTATGATGCGCATGCCGGAGAGCGGCAGCTGGAGGGGCGTGGTTTTTGTTGTCATTTATATCTCCCATATTACCACGACCTGGCACGATCTGGAGCGCGGCTTTTGGCTTTCTAGCAGATCTATCGCATTTGGGGGGAGGATAGGGTTCGCGATTTTCATTGACCTAGGCGAATTCATAGATTGCCCATCGTCTGCCAAATTTGTTTGATGAGGCCACTCGCCGGGCTAAAGTGGCTGCAGCCTGGACAATCGGCGCAAAATCGCCAAGCCTTACTGCTTGGCCTTGGGACAAGAATGGGACCGGGAATTGGAAATTACTGAGTATGGTCGCTGAGCGCTGACCAGGAAAAGAACAATAACCCCCACGTGAATATAAAAAGAGATGAGCACAATGGACAGAGTGGAAATCGTTGAAGTCGGGCCGCGCGACGGGCTGCAGAATATTTCGGAATTTGTCCCAACTGAAACAAAGGTCGCCCTGATCCGGGCGCTGATTGCGGCTGGGTTTAAGCGTCTTGAAGTAGGCTCGTTCGTCAGCCCGAAAGCTATTCCGCAAATGCGGGATATGGATGCGGTTGCTGAAGCGGTTAAGCCGATTGCGGGTGCGCAAGCGCGAGATGTTCGCGGTATGGTTTTGGTGCCGAACTCCAAGGGTGCGCGGCGCGCCATCAGTGCGGGGTATATGGATCTGGAACTAGTTATTTCAATGTCGGATGCGCACAACATGAGCAATGTGAAACGGCCAACGGCTGATTCCATTGCCGACCTAAAAGTGCTGCTCGAAGAAATAGATCCCGCTCATGAGCTAACCTTGCGTGTTGGTATGTCAACATCGTTTCACTGCCCATTTGAAGGCTTGCTGAAAGAGGCAAAGGTTCTTTCCATACTTGAGACACTGGTTGGACTGCGCGAGAGGATGGAGTTTGCCATTAGCGACACCACAGGCATGGCGCTGCCGATGCACGTCAAAAGCCTCTGCGGGCAGGCTCTGGCAAACTTTGGCGGACAAGCGACTTTCGCCTTCCATGGGCACGACACCGCGGGCTTTGGGGTTGCGAACGTGCTGGCTGCGATGGAAGCCGGCATCCGAACAATTGATGCCTCGGTTGGCGGGCTTGGTGGCTGCCCCTATGCTCCAGGCGCAAGCGGCAACGTATCTTCCGAAGATCTGGTTTATCTATTCAAGCGCATGGGAGTTGAGACCGGTATTGACCTGGAATTGCTGCTTGATGCGGGGGATATCGCAGCTGTGCTGCCGGGGGCTGTAACCGGGAGCCATGTGCGGAAGATGCCACGTGAAACGATTGTCGGGGCACGCTGCGACGCGCTGGCACTTAGTGCCTGAAACCAGCGCTCGCGGGTGACTTAGATTTTCTCAGATTGTTTTTGGAGACTGAACTTGCTGTAATTTTGGTTTTATCCCGCCGATTTCAGACGCGCTCTTTGGCTCACTCTAGGAACCACTGACGGTTCCCTTATTGGAGGCTCCCACATGTTGACGGTTAATCCCAACGAGGTTCAATTCTTTGGTGCGGGCCTCGCGCGGCCCGAGTGCGTTCTCACCACACGCTCAGGTGATCTGTTCGTCTCCGATCAACGCGGTGGCGTAAGCATGATCACGGCAGATGGAACAACAACGTTCATCGAAGCCAAAGCGCATGTCGATGATTTTCTGCCGAACGGCATTGCCTTGATGCCCAACCGCGATGTGATGATTGCCAATCTCGGCTCGGCGGGTGGTGTATGGCGGATGACGCTTGAAGGCGATCTTACGCTGCATATGTCTGAGGTGGAGGGGCAGACTTTGCCGCCGGTAAATTTCGTTGGTCTCGATAGGCGCTCATGGCTGTGGGCCACCTTCAGCACCTGGCAGGTGCCGCGCGACAAGGCGTTCGTAAAAGGCTGGGCTGATGGGTTTATCGTTTTGGATGACGGCCGGGGGCCACGCATCGTAGCCGAAGGCATCGGCTATACGAATGAAGCTCTCGTCGATCCAAGCGGGCAGTGGCTCTATGTCAATGAGACCATAGCGCAACGAACGATCCGGTTTCCGATCCTGGACGATGCGTCTTTGGGGCCGCGGGAGGTGGTTGCGGAATATCCACCGGCGACGTTCCCAGATGGGCTGACGTTTGATGCGGAGGGCGGTGTGTGGATTGTCAGCGTGGCGAGCAACCGTGTGGTTCGGGTCGCAGCAGATGGTGACATCCAGATCGTGCTTGAAGATGCCGACCCTAATCGACTGGTAGAGATTGTGGCAGCGTTTGAAGAAGGCAATTTCGGCCGCCAGGAGATAGATGCGGGGAAGGCGCGCCCACTAGGCAATCTATCGAGCATCGCGTTCGGTGGCGATGATCTGAAGACGGTTTATCTCGGCTCGCTTTACGGAACGCAGCTCGCGACATTCCGCTCGCCAATCGCCGGAGCGGAGCCTGTGCATTGGAATTTTTAGGCAATCTGAGGGCTGGCGCGCCATTTAAGACCCAAATCCTGGGCACTCACCCAAATCCTGAGCACTCAAATGGCGCGAGTGACGGGACTCGAACCCGCGACCTCCGGCGTGACAGGCCGGCGCTCTAACCAACTGAGCTACACCCGCATTCCCTGTCGCATGTGCGCTGTGCACTGCAACCAGGCGAAACGAAGTACGTCAACGGCGGCGGTGCGTCAAGCAGGTTTCGTGTTTCTGGTTGGTGTTTCTGCGAGAATGTCGCTGAGTAACCCGCGCAAACGACTTAATAACCCTTATCTGAAATACTCAGCCTAGAAGACTTTCTTTTAGAGATACTTTAAAAACAGGTACTTTGGCGCCATGCGATCAAGCTCCGGGCTATATTTTAGCCGTCTTGACCACGTTCGAGCAGCCGCTGCGTTTCTCGTCTATTTCTGGCATTTTGTGCATGCGCACGTCCCTTTTGAGACGGTGCCATCGCTGTTTTTGTTGTCAGTGCTTGAGGAGGGGCATGCGGGTGTTGCCCTGTTCATGACGTTGAGCGGATACCTATTTGCCAAAATCACGGATGGCCGTCCCATAGTTCTGAGGCGATTTTTCTGGAACCGGCTGGTTCGGCTAGCGCCACTACTGGGAATTGTGCTGATCTATTGGGCCTGGCGAGGGCGTTTATCACTTGAAGATTTCGCTTGGGGGTTCATCCGGCCCAGTTGGCCGGGCGGGGCATGGTCTATCGTGGTTGAGATCCATTTTTATGCGCTTTTTCCTATTATTTTGTGGTTTCAACGGCGCTCTCGCATAGGTTCTCTACTCGCTTTGATGGCGCTGGCCATTGCATTGCGCGCAGCTGTTTGGGGGCTACATGGCAGCGTGCAGGAGCTTTCCTACTGGACGATTGCCGGATGCATCGATCTGTTCCTAGCGGGCATGCTGTGGCATGAGCTTGGCAAACGATCAGAGCTGCGGGAGCGGGCCGCTTTGCTCCTGGTTGGTGCCGGACTATCGTTTGCAGCGTTCTGGCACGGCTTCAATGTGTTTGGCGGATTTTATGGGCTTGGTGGTGCCTACCCGTCGCCTTCGGCGCTGTGGATCATCATACCAACGGTTGCGGGGCTATCGTTCGGGGCTATGATTGTTGGCTATGAGGCGTTGCCGGTTTCCCTGCCGGTGCTGCTGGACCGCTGCCTGGCAAAAATCGGCGAGGCATCCTATTCGCTCTATTTGCTTCATTTTATCATTTTTACAAAACTTGCAAAAACGATCGCGGAACTTGGCGTCCCGCTTGAGCGGTTTGATGTAGGAGCGCTGGTTGCGGTGGCTACCTTCCCGCTGGTCGCCATCATCGCAATAATTAGCTATGAGATGGTCGAGAAACCATTTCTGTGGCTGCGGGAGCGCTACCAGCCGGGTGACGGCCGCAGCAAGGTGCCTAGCGAGGCTTCAAGAGCCGCACCGAAGCTTCAAGCTGTGAGTTGAGAATATATCGGCCTGACAAGGTGGCGTGGACGCCTGGTGGGCGGTGAGAGGGTCGAACTCCCGACATCCTCGGTGTAAACGAGGCGCTCTACCACTGAGCTAACCGCCCGTCCGTTCGCTGGTTCCGGCGTTTGTATTTTGTGGACATGTGCTATGCCCTGAACGCCCAAACTTCGAAATCAGGTTGTCCTTATAGTGTGTCGTTTGCGGCTCGTCCACCTAAACTCGCGCGACAATCAAGCATGCGCATTTTGCGCGGGCACGCTTGCGCCTTTCATCTTGGGTTTTACCTTCCTGGCAGCTTGGGTTTCGCCTTCCTGGCCGACCAAGACGTGCCAATGAGGCAGCACGCTTGGTTCGGAAGATTTTAGCGATTATTTCTTTTTCTTTTTGTCAGGGTTCACGTGTTCCTTCAACTGCTTTGAAGGGGTGAACTTTGGCACGTTAGAAGCCGCAATTTGAATTTTCTCACCCGACATAGGGTTGCGACCTTCCCGGGCCTCACGATGTGTAACTTTGAATTTGCCGAGGGGCGTGAAGTTTACTTCATTGCCAGCAGCCAGGGAGGCAGAAATATAATCAGTCATTGCTTCAAAGGCCGTGCCAGCCTTGTCCTTGGTGATTTCTGCACTTTCAGCGATAGCGTCGATAATTTCTTTTTTGCTCATTTGCTTCTTCCTTTGTTCCTTGGCCTCTTTACATCGGCCTATGTACCTGTGCCTAGGTCCCGCTGCATATATCCCTCCGCCATATCCACCAGCTCAATTCCTTGGGCTTCGTTGCATGGCAATATTCAATTGCGTCGTTCTCCAGGCCGTCATCGGCGGCATTTGAGTAACTCTCATCTCATCCGACCTTTTAACCAATCGATCGTAGATCCTTTAATCAACGACTTTTTGATCTTGGGCGAATGAACTCCCATTCGCTGCCGATTCACCGGCAACAGCCCACGCACACAAGGCCCGGAATAGTCCTCCGTCAAGCACAAACCTGCTAAATATCCCCGAAAACAGGGGGAAAATCGTCGAATTGGCAAAAAAACCAACGCCCCCTGCTATGAAATTAGCAGGGGGCGTTGGTTTTTCGTGCTTAATCTGGCCGTTTTAACGACTCAGTGAGTGGTAAGCAGAGACCCCGCTGGACCCTTTTTGTCACCCGAAACAGCCGCCGAATTATCCTCTTCCGTCCAGACAATCGGTTCAGGTTTTCTGACCAAGGCGAGTTCAAGCACCTCATCCATCCGCGAGACCGGGATGATTTCGAGATCGCTCTTTATCTCGTCGGAAATGTCCGCCAGATCCTTGGCATTCTCTTCAGGAATAATGACACGCTTGATGCCAGCACGAAGTGCCGCCAACAGTTTCTCTTTCAGTCCTCCAATCGGCAGCACGCGGCCACGCAGCGTAATCTCTCCAGTCATGGCAACGTCCTTACGCACCTTGATACCGGTGAGCACCGAGACAATGGCAGTGACCATGCCAACGCCGGCGGATGGCCCATCTTTCGGGGTGGCGCCTTCGGGCACGTGGACGTGGATGTCGCGCTTTTCAAACAAAGGCGGAGCAATGCCGAAATCAACCGAGCGAGAACGCACATATGCGTTGGCTGCCTGGATCGATTCCTTCATCACATCACGTAGATTGCCGGTGACCGTCATTTTGCCTTTGCCTGGCATCATGACGCCCTCAATGGTGAGGATTTCACCGCCAACTTCGGTCCAGGCCAAACCGGTTACAACACCGACCATATCCTCCAGTTCCGTTTCACCGTAGCGGTACATCGGTACGCCAAGGTAGCTTTCGATGTTTTCTGCTGTGATGTGGACAGAAGTATCCTCGGTTGACAATATCTGCTTGACCGCCTTCCGCGCGAGTTTCGCAAGCCCACGTTCCAAGCTACGAACACCAGCTTCGCGGGTATAGCGACGGATCAGGATCATCAAAGCTTCATCGTCGACCGACCACTCACCATCGGCCAAGCCATGGGCCTGCTGCTGGGCGGAGATCAGATGACGGCGCGCAATCTCTTTCTTTTCAACTTCGGTGTAGCCAGAGAGGCGAATGATCTCCATCCGGTCCATCAGAGCAGGTGGAATATTTAACGTATTCGCCGTGGTAATAAACATCACGCTCGAAAGGTCATAGTCCACCTCAAGGTAGTGATCATTGAACGTGCTGTTCTGTTCAGGATCAAGAACCTCAAGCAAGGCGGAGGCTGGATCTCCACGGAAGTCCGAGCCCATCTTGTCGATCTCATCGAGTAAGAAAAGCGGGTTGCTCTTCTTAGCTTTGCGCATCGATTGGATGACCTTGCCGGGCATGGAGCCGATGTAGGTACGGCGATGACCACGGATCTCTGATTCATCTCGAACGCCGCCCAATGACATACGGACGAACTCACGCCCGGTGGCATTGGCGATAGATTTCCCCAGCGAGGTTTTGCCGACGCCTGGCGGACCGACCAGACATAAAATCGGGCCCTTCAACTTGTTGGTCCGATTCTGAACAGCCAGATACTCGACAATGCGCTCTTTTACCTTCTCCAGACCATAATGCTCCAGATCAAGCACGTTTTGGGCTTCATCAAGGTTTTTCTTGACCTTACCGCGCACGTTCCACGGAATTGACAACAGCCACTCCAGGTAGTTGCGGACCACTGTCGCTTCGGCCGACATCGGGCTCATTTGACGCAACTTCTTTAGCTCGCCCAACGCTTTTTCGCGCGCATCCTTGCTGAGCTTCGTATTGTCTATTTTTTCTTCAAATTCTGAGATGTCATCACGGTCATCGCCATCGCCGAGTTCCTTCTGAATGGCCTTCATTTGCTCATTCAAATAGTACTCGCGCTGTGTCTTCTCCATCTGACGCTTGACGCGCGAGCGGATTTTCTTCTCAACTTGCAAGACTGATATTTCACTTTCCATCAGCCCGAACACACGTTCGAGGCGATCAGAAATCGTGATGACTTCAAGGATCTCTTGTTTGTCGGAAATCTTGATTGCAAGATGGGAGGCTATGGTATCGGCGAGCTTGGAATAATCCTCGATCTGGCCGATTGTGCCAAGGACTTCGGGTGAAATTTTCTTGTTCAGTTTGACGTAGTTTTCAAACTGCGAGACCGCCGAGCGCGCTAGCGCCTCAACCTCTTCCTCAGTGCCGATCTCTTCCTTGATCAGCTCCGCCGTGGCCTGAAAGTAAGCTTCATTCTCGACGTAGGTTTTGATGCGCGCGCGTGAGGTACCTTCGACCAACACCTTCACAGTGCCATCCGGCAACTTTAGAAGTTGTAACACAGTCGCCAAGGTTCCGACTTCGTAGATGGCATCCGTTTCCGGGTCGTCGTCGCCTGCGTTTTTCTGTGCCGCCAAGAGGATAGGCTTGTCAGCCTTCATCACTTCTTCGAGCGCGTTGATAGACTTCTCGCGCCCAACGAAAAGCGGAACGATCATGTATGGAAAAACCACAATGTCACGAAGCGGGAGGACTGCGTAGAGCTCCTCGCCACCGCTGGGTATTGCCGTTACTTCTTCGCTCATAAGGCTCTCTCTCTTCTCGCGTAGCGCTCTGAAGGCACTCCGCTTTCAATCATTCACTGTCGCTAACCACCTGGATAATCCCGAACCGGCAAAAATTCAGGCGAACGCTTTTGTGCAATGCCATTCTATACCACACAGCTTTATAGCACGCCGCTAAGCAAGCCTCCCAGAATAAACCTAGGATTCTAAACCGGCTTGTGCGACTCGATTGGCTGCATAGAATGCTAAGATGGGGTGTGGAAGGCATTATGCCAACAGCACCATCCACGACAAAATTCATTTCAATTGATGTTCTGCCTATTTCCACTTGCGTACGCGGCAAAATAGTGGCCCGCCCAGACCTAACAGGCACAATAACTGCGGTGGTGGCGAGATGCCGCACTGCTGCAAGTTGCACCAATTACTGGAACTCACCGTGCGCATGCGGTTGCGCACGGACCATTAGTTGTCGCGGGCTTAGGCTGCCAGATTGGCCGGCACCCGCTATTTTGTCCAACCGGCTTCAAATTTCCGATGACCAGGAGACAGCCTCAGGCTGGAGTTCCTTTCTCTTCGACGCGCTCTGCATAGATTTTTAGAGGCCGTGCGCCACCATCAACCACCTCGGGGCCGATTACAATTTCTTCGACACCCTTCAGGCTGGGCAGTTCAAACATAGTCTCAAGCAGAATAATTTCCATGATCGAACGAAGGCCACGAGCACCGGTCCGACGCTCAATAGCCTTGCCTGCAATCGCCTTCAGCGCATCCACCGTGATGGTGAGTTTTACGTCTTCCATCTCGAACAGACGCTGATACTGCTTGACCAGTGCGTTCTTCGGCTCACTCAGAATTTCAACAAGAGCATCCTCGTCGAGATCCTCAAGGGTGGCGAGAACTGGCAGACGGCCGATGAATTCAGGGATCAAACCAAACCGCAGCATGTCTTCTGGCTCAACACCACGCAGCACTTCGCCAGTGCGGCGATCGTCCGGGCTGGCGACGGTGGCTGCGAAGCCAATCGATGTGCCTTTGCCTCGGGCTGAAATGATCTTATCGAGGCCTGCGAATGCACCTCCGCAGATGAACAAGATGTTGGTTGTGTCGACCTGAAGGAATTCCTGCTGGGGGTGCTTCCGCCCGCCTTGGGGAGGAACCGATGCGACCGTGCCTTCCATGATTTTCAACAGAGCCTGCTGGACCCCTTCGCCCGAGACATCACGGGTGATGGACGGATTGTCGGATTTACGGCTGATTTTGTCGACTTCATCGATGTAAACGATACCGCGCTGCGCACGCTCAACATTATAGTCAGCCGATTGAAGTAGCTTAAGAATGATGTTTTCGACATCTTCGCCGACATAACCAGCTTCGGTCAATGTCGTGGCATCGGCCATCGTGAATGGCACATCGAGGATGCGCGCCAAGGTTTGCGCAAGCAGCGTTTTACCGCAGCCGGTGGGGCCGATCAGCAAGATATTGGATTTGGCTAATTCGACGTCGTTGTTTTTGGCGGCGTGGTTGAGGCGCTTATAGTGATTATGGACCGCGACAGAGAGTACCCGCTTGGCGTGATTTTGGCCGATAACGTAGGAATCAAGAACAGTTTTGATCTCTTCTGGTGTCGGAACGCCATCTCGCGACTTGACGAGAGTATTCTTATTCTCCTCGCGTATAATATCCATGCAGAGTTCAACGCACTCATCACAGATGAATACCGTTGGACCGGCAATCAACTTTCGAACTTCGTGCTGGCTTTTGCCGCAAAACGAGCAATACAGGGTGTTTTTCTCTTGGGTTGTCATTCTATTTTCTTGCCCTTCATTGCCACTCGACTGGTTGCCCAGCAATTAGACTTGGACCAACCTAGACGTGAGACGGCTATATTTGCGATATATTCGAGGCGGCGCCGCGCTTCGGCACTCAATTTCAAGTTCGTTTTCAAGTTCTATGCCCAATGACATGATCTGAGCATGCTCTGCCCAAGTTGATCAAGATTGGATTAACAAAGTAACAGCGTCTGGCGTGCCTTTAACACCGTATTGATGGGCCGATTGTGGCAATTCCGACTCAGATTTGGTGATCTCCGGCGGAGTTCAAGCCTTAGAAACGCTGGCTTAGAGGCTTTCTGCCTTGGATGATTCGCTGCAAATCACCGCGTTCAACATAAATACTCATAACAGCAGCACAATCGACTTTTTTCCGCCTTGATGGCCAAAGTGGGGCATTAAGCATAAGAGCGCTACCACCCCTCGCCGATTGCCTCGCGGCACATGCGTTACAATGAAACCGACGAGGGTGAATATAGAGCGCTGCCGTCAGCGAGGATGCTTGGGCACCTTTTGGTTGCATATCATATATTGCCAGAATTCAAAGCTCTTATCTGGCTGGCTTGTCCGTATCGGCGGTTGGATCCATTGCTTCGCGCTTATCAAGAACCTTATCGATCAGGCCAAACTCCTGAGCTTCAGTAGACGTCATGAAATGATCCCGGTCGAGCGTCCGTTCAATCGTGTCATAGTCGTTGCCGGTGTGCAGGACATAGACGTCATTCAGGCGCCGCTTCATCTTCACGATGTCCTCGGCGTGGCGCTCAATATCTGAGGCCTGACCAGAAAAGCCGCCTGATGGCTGATGCACCATGATGCGCGCGTTTGGCAATGCAAAGCGCATATCTTTAGTACCAGCGCATAACAGCAACGAACCCATTGATGCGGCCTGGCCGATGCACAAGGTCGCTATTTTGGGGCGAATGAATTGCATCGTGTCGTAGATCGCCATGCCGGCCGTTACCACACCGCCGGGGGAATTAATGTACATGGAGATTTCTTTGTCCGGGTTCTCGGACTCGAGGAATAGAAGCTGCATGCAGATCGATGCCGACATGTGGTCTTCGATCGGGCCTGTGACGAAGATAATACGCTCTTTCAGCAGGCGCGAAGGCAGGTCGTAGCCACGCTCGCCACGGGCGGTTTGCTCAACTACCATAGGCCAAAAGCTTGCCTTGGTTGTGGTATCGACCGGGTCATGCATCATGGTCATGCTCTTCATGTTATGGCCTTTCAAAGGCTTTGGCCGTCGAGTTTCTGGCCTAGGATATTGCCGGACAGGCGGGCAAACGAGAGCTCGTGCCGTGGCACGCTTCAAATTGGCTCTGGGAAGCCCGACTACTAAGAATCGCTTGGATGTTTTAACACAGGTTTATTGGGTTAAATCTCTGTCCGCAGCCTCAAAATGGCCCCGAACTGCATGCCAGGCCGCAATTCGAGGTCATTTTGATGTTGTCGCAAGCGCACTTCGGTTCATCTCGTTGCAAGTGAACTCCGGCTCACTCTGAATCGGCCGGCTTTTCCGTTGCGGTTACATCATCCGCGTCATCTTCATCACCCTCAAGCGGGGCGACAAGTTCGTCGCGAGTGACTTTACGATCGGTCAACGTGACCTTCTCCAAGATGTGGTCTACGACCTTGTCTTCAAAAATTGGGGCCCTCAACTGTGAGATCGCGCCGGGTGTTTTTTCATAATATTCGTAGATTGCTTTTTCCTGGCCAGGGTACTGACGAGCCTGGGCAACAAGCGCCTCGCGGAGTTCTTCCTGGGAGATTTCAATCTTTCCGCCTTCGCCGATCTCGCCGATTACGAGGCCTAAGCGCACGCGGCGCTCGGCAATTTTTCGATATTCTTCGCGGGCGCCGGCTTCAGTTTTACCTTCATCCTCGAAGGTTTTTTCCGACTGCTTCATGCCATCGGTGACTTGCTCCCAGACAGTCTCGAACTCGGAATCGACCAGAGATGGAGGCAACTCAAAATTATGCTTCTCGTCCAGGAGATCGAGAAGCTGGCGCTTCAATTTCATGCGAGAAACTTGTTTGTATTCGCCGCCAATCTGAGAGGAAATCAATTCCTTCATATTGTCGAGCGATTCTGCACCCAGCGACTTGGCAAACTCATCGTTAATTGTAGGATCAGTTGGAACTGAAACTTCCTGGACGACAGTTTCGAAAATTGCCTCTTTTCCCTTGAGGGTATCAACGGGGTATTCCTCGGGGAATGCGGCTGTAATAGTGCGATTTTCGCCAGCCTTGGCGCCCTTCAGGCCATCTTCAAAGCCAGGAATGAAACCGCCCTGACCAATGATCAGATCAACGCCCTCTGCCGTGCCACCTTCGAAGGCTTCACCCTCGAGCGTGCCTACGAAATCGATCTTCAACTTATCGCCTTCATCTGCCTGTTTATCGGCCTTGGGTTCATAGGCCAAGTTGCGTTTGGCGAGATCTGCTATGGCTTCGTCAACGGATGCGTCATCAACGTCAGCAATCAGCTTTTCAAGCGAAAGTGTCGAGAAATCCACTAATTCGATGGCTGGGATGACTTCATACGTCATTGAATAGGTGAGATCTTCCTTGCCGGCGATGACGCTTTCGATCTCGTCTTGATCCTCGGGTAGATTAATTGAAGGCTGGGCTGCGGGGCGCTCTTTACGATCGCTCAGGGCTTGGCGGCTCGTTTCTTCAACCGCTTCTTGGACGACCTCGGCCATGACGCTACGGCCATAAACCTTTTTGAGGTGGACCTTGGGAACCTTGCCCTTGCGGAACCCTTTTATTTCCACCTGATCTTTAAGATCGTCAAGCCGCTTATCACAACGCGCATTGAGGTCGCTCGCACCAAGAACAACCTTAATTTCACGCTTCAAGCCGTCAGAGTTTGTTTCCGTTACCTGCATCAATCCAAACCTAAAACAAGAATCCAAACCAAAACCAACCGCTATGACGGCGGCATGTACCAAAGAAAACGGCGCTTGGTGAGCTGCATCAACAGATATGCTTAGCGATGATGGTGCGGGCGGAGGGACTTGAACCCCCACGGCGTGAGCCACCAGAACCTAAATCTGGCGTGTCTACCAATTCCACCACGCCCGCATTTTTCACCACTCCGCCACTTCACAGTGCCGATATCACCAAGAGGTGCATGTTTTGCCTTCAGTGCACCATAAAATCAACCGCCGCGGCACGTCACCGTGCGCGGCGTATTCAACCACTCTGTTGCAGCTTATATCGGTCCTCTGTGCAGAAGATCAATGTGGAATCGTTACAATCTGTTGATCTGCATCATCGGCTACTGCTGATTTGGCCTGAAAAGACCTCATCCTATGGTCCTGTTCGATGGTTTTTCAACTACGTAACAAGAGGAACATTCCTGCCAAATACATGGACGGAAGCAGCAATGCCCAGAGGCCTGCTGGATATTCTGCACTCAGTTACGACCCTTGGAGCTGCCGAAATGATATCGGAGACCAACCTTGAATTCATAGACTGGCTTGAATTCATAGACTGGGATGTCATCAACAACAGCGCGGGGCACAACAACGCGAGGATTAACAGAACCGGTTGAATCGAAACGTCCGGAGGTTGCTTTACCCATGCTTATATAGCGGTAACCAATATCGCCGAGGAAGTAGCAGGGGTCTGCAGCACAATGCGGAACAACTGGGCCATTCTTGAATGAGCTACGATAACCATTGAATCCGCCAGCGGACGCCGACAGCGAGATGCAAGCCGAAATCACAACAGTGGCAATCGCCAATCCCGTCTTAAAGTGAATGGTCATGTGCGTTACCTTTTCTAATAGGCACTCGGCAATGGCCGGCCTGCGGACCTCAAGTTGCCCTGCGAAGTTAAAGCGTCGCGGTTAATTCAGCGTTAAGCGATGTTCGTTTTTGGGAATTTCCGCGCAGAAATATATGCTTGGCCTGAGGAAACACACCGTGTGGGGATGGGAAGCACCTCTTGCGGGGATTGGCTTTGGTGGCTTACGGTTATTGCTGCCAAGATACGGGGTGAGTTGGTTGACTGCCGCTCATGTCGCATGGGGTTCAAATGGAGATCCAGATGGGGATTCAATTGGAAATTCAATTGAAAGCCGCCGAGAAAAGGAATGAGCTGCCGTGATATACGCGTCACAAGTCGCTGAAGCCGTTGGACGCACGCCGGTGATCCGTCTCAAGCGTGCGTCTGAGGAAACTGGATGCACGGTTTTGGGAAAAGCCGAATTCATGAACCCGGGGCAATCGGTGAAAGATCGCGCCGCGCTGTTCATTATCGAGGATGCGGTTGCCAAGGGGAAGTTGCGGCCTGGAGGCACGATTGTTGAGGGAACCGCCGGCAATACAGGCATTGGGCTGGCGGTGATCGGCACAGCGCTTGGTTATAAGACGGTCATTGTCATTCCAGAAACACAAGCGGAAGAAAAAAAGGATGCGTTGCGTCTTCTCGGTGCCGAGCTGGTCGAAGTTCCGGCCGCTCCATATCGGAACCCAAATAATTACGTGAAGTACTCAGAGCGCCTTGCCACGGCATTGACTGAATCTGAACCGAATGGCGCCATCTGGGCAAACCAGTTCGACAATGTCGCCAACCGGCAAGCTCATATAGAGACAACTGCGCCAGAAATCTGGGAGCAGACTGGCGGCAAGATCGACGGATTCTGCTGTTCCGTCGGCTCCGGAGGAACGCTTGCCGGTGTGTCAATGGGATTGAAAGCCCAGCGCGATAATGTGCAAATTGCACTGGCTGACCCGCCGGGTGCTGCGCTCTACAGCTACTACACCACAGGTGAGCTCAAATCCGAAGGCAGCTCGATCACCGAAGGTATCGGGCAGGGGCGAATTACAGCTAATCTCGAAGGAGCGGTGGTTGATCACGCCTATCAGATCTCGGATAGAGAGGCCGTGCAAACGGTCTTCCAATTGTTGCAGGAGGAAGGCCTGTGTCTTGGCGCTTCATCCGGCGTTAATGTGGCGGGGGCTGTCCGTCTCGCAAAGGAAATGGGGCCTGGGCATACCATTGTGACCGTGCTTTGCGACTATGGTACGCGGTACCGCTCGAAGTTGTTTAATCCGGAGTTTCTCCGCACGAAAGACTTGCCAGTGCCGAATTGGCTTGATGGACCGGGACGTGAACTTCCCACAGTTTTTGAGCCCGTCTCCGAAAACTGAATTTCCCTATGACTTAACATAACTGGCTGAGTTGCTGGAGAGATCATGACGGAAGCGCTCTATCGATCTGATTCTTACGCAAAGGAATGCTCAGCCAAGGTGCTGGCCATCAACGAACGGGGTGGGATTATTCTTGATCGCACAATCTGCTACCCAGCGGGTGGTGGACAGCCTGGTGATGGTGGTGTTTTGCGAGGCTCCAATGGTGAGTGCCTGATTGCGACAACGGTGTTTGACAGTGATCGTCGCACGATTGTGCATGTGCCGACTGAAGGGGCGTTAATGCCAAGCGTTGGAGAGGATGTGAACCTGACGCTTGACTGGGGGCTGCGGCATCAATTTATGCGAGTCCACACGGCACTTCATCTGTTGTGCAGCCTGATCCCGTTTCCGGTAACAGGGGGGCAGATTGGCGCTGGTGAAGGGCGGCTTGATTTTGATATTCAGGAGGCTGGGGCAATTGATAAGGAAGCACTCACGACCGATCTGATGGCGCTTGTTGTAGCCAACCACCGCGTCACAGACCGCTGGATCACGGATGCTGAACTCAATGCCAATCCTGGGCTCGTCCGGACGATGGCAGTTAAACCACCCATGGGCTCCGGCAAGGTTCGCTTGGTGGCTATTGGAGAGGATGGAGCCATCGACCTACAGCCCTGCGGGGGCACGCATGTGTGCTCAACTGGTGAGATTGGTAATGTCAGAATTACAAAGACCGAAAAGAAGGGGAAGCAGAACAGATC
>Ga0209345_10002449_pt1 | contig 20474 bp, 33 predicted proteins | sample Cruoilmetagenom7_FD_187294 | JGI IMG/M metagenome (GOLD analysis project Ga0209345, IMG submission 187294) | Oil polluted marine microbial communities from Coal Oil Point, Santa Barbara, California, USA - Sample 7 (SPAdes) (version 2) | ecosystem: Environmental > Aquatic > Marine > Oil seeps ... | reverse complement strand
CGCTCACACCAGGTATGCCACCCCATAAACTTGCCCATTTTGGTTCTTTGCATCTTTTTTGATCCCAAAAATCTCCGTTGTCGGCTAGATACTGAATGAGCTCTTCTTTTGTTTCGAAAGGCGGACTAACTGGTGTACCTTCTGACACAGTTTCATAGGCTTGCCACCAAGTTGGTTCTTCATCTTTATAGTCAACGTAATCATCACGGTCGGGATGGGAGCCAGCCCACTCCCAAAACGGCAATTTTTTATCATCATCTTCTGCATGGGATGGGAAATCCCCTGCGCTCCATTTAATAAACTCTTTAATCCAATCCGCTGCATCATCATCAAAACTACATTTATGTTGTGGCTTGAAAGCGTTTTCATATCCGCTCGTACCTAGTCGCACCATTTTTGGGTGTTCCCAATTTGCTGGCACTCTTCTGATTTCTCTACCCATTTTGCTGTTTCCTTAATTCGTTGGTTTGGTGTTCAACTTCGGCGGTTGCCAGAATTGTTGGTTTGAGCTCTGCCGGTGCATTGTCGTAATCTCGCCACCTGGACAGGCGGGGGAGTATGCCGCGTGGGATTAGTTTCCAGTTGCTTGGATCCGTGTTTGATTTATCGGCGTCCAGACATTTGAGGACCATGCCTTCAGGTATCGGCCCGTGTTTTTGTTCCCATAAATATCGATGCTTGTGGACATAACGCCGTTCGTATCCGGTGTGGGGATTGGTTTCCTTCACAGAGATATGAATATATCCATCTTTGTCGGTGCGCTCATGTCCCAGGTGCTTTGTGTTGTGGGGGCATTGTCCTTTTTTGAATTGAGTTTTGGCGCTGTTGGCGTTGAAGGGCATCTTTTTGCCCTTGTTGTCCGGAACATTTCCTTTTGAATATTGGCCGGTTCGCCCAGTTTTCCAGCCCTTGCGGGTGCAGAGGCTTTTGATATCATCCATCTTAACATCAGCCCTGTCGAAGCGTTTGGTAAATTTGGCGTGGAGCTGTGCGTGGGGTAAAGTACAATTAGCCTTCACCCAAGCTAGTTCTTCGGTGCTGTATTTAATTGGTGGTCGAGATGGCCGGCTAATCCACCTGTTACGGGTGCACAGGGCATTCAAATGAGTGACGTCGATATCCGTCCGGCAAAACCTAGAGCAAAAATCGCGGTGCATGGCTTTGCGCGGTCGGGTATAGTTTTCCGAAACCCAACATTCTTCTTCTTGGCTGAACACCCGTCTTTGTCTGGGCGCAGAGTTGAGCCACCCTTTGCGGGTGCAAAGGCCTTTAATGTGATCAACTGTAATTTCACCGCGTCCAAATTTTTTGCAAAAACGGGCGTGTAATTCGGCACGGGTTAGGTGAGAATTTTCTTTAATCCAGGCGAGCTCGATGTCGCTATATTTTACTCGCCACACTTTCACTGGGATTTACCTTCGAGCATAGGTAGGTTTGCAATATGCCTGTCGCCGTGTTTGGCTACCAGTTGAACGGCTTTTAGTTGCAAGCTTGCACCTTTTACAATCTGGTCGGAAATTTTGACGATCGCTTCGGAGCGGGCGATTTCAATTTCTATTTTTTCTTCGTCCAGCCCTTCTTCGCTCACGCGTTCTAGCTGAGCAAATAGATGGTTGTTTAGGTCGGGCATTTTGTTTTTCATGTTCTTAGTTCCAGAGTTGGTGTTGATGTTGTGGATTGGTTGAGCGTTGTGTTGCGTTTGCGTCCAGGCGGCGGGCTAGCTCCATTAATTTGTTGGCTTTGTCGCGCCGTTCTTCTGCGAGTTCGCTAGGTCGTTTTGCTAGTTGACGGTAGCCGATTGCCATATCGCGGCAGGTTTCTGCGCGGCGGCGGCCTTTGGGGCATGCTTTAAGAACGCCTCTGACAAAGTCTTTGGTGAGTGTGATGGTCATGCTGCTTGTTCCTTGATTAAATCAATGTTCTCGATTACCGTCCTGAAGGTCAGGGCGATGATTTGGGGGTTTGAGTTGTAGAGGTCATCCGGATGGAGTTGGTTCCACAAATCGCGATAAGCGGCCAAGTAGGGATGTTTGTCGGTATAGTTGACAGGCTCCATGCCTTCTGCTCTGGCATCGGCCTCACTTGTCTCGCGTAGATATTGTGTGCGGACATTTGTGATGATCAAAGTCACGCGGGTCAGGCGGCGCGGTAAAAACATACTTGGCCGTAGGCGCCCGGATTCGTTTGGCTTGCCGGGCTGACCTAAATGATCGGCCTCGTAAAATATCGGAACATCGAAGAGCTCGCTTGGTTTGACCAGATCGTTTAAATCGTCTGAGCGCCAAGGCTCTCGCAAATAAAGCCGATCGCCGGCCCGGACATTCTGCAGCGGGCTTGTCGCCAGTCTTCGGGTTTGGGTTTTACTGCCGTCGATAATGAGCCGGGCATTGGCGGCCGTGAATAAGATAGGGCGGTCTGTCATGATTGTTTTCTCCAAATAAGCTGTGCTTCTTCATGGGTCTCGTGGTGTGCATTTCCGTGGCCGGAGGTTTGTGTTTGGAAGTAATCAATGGCTTCGGCCGCCGTATTGATGGATTGTTGATAATATTTTTCGACCCAAGAATGATCAAATATAGTGCGGCCAATTGAGGGTGGTCTTTCACATAATCTCATTGGGTTGGTTGTTGGAATAACAATACATAGGACATCTAACTTCCGAGCTTTCAAAAGGCGGTTGATGCGGTCTCTCTCTTTTTCACATAAAAAAACAACACGGTCTCCGTCCTTTAATTTGGCCAGCATTTGATTTGTCCTGCCCGTCGCTCGTGCAGTTTGGGAATATATTTGCACCATGGTTTTCATGTGTTGCTCGATACCAAATTCATCGGTTCCGGTTTTGCGCGGGTCTGTCATGATTGTGCTCCGTCATTTGTTGTTGCGGCGCGGGACGGGTCGTTGTTTTCGTAGAAACTTGGCGCGTCTTTGTCCGTGACTGCAGAAGTGGGAGAAGGTGGTGGCGTTTCCTCGCAGGCGGAGCACAGTCCGGGGCCAATCCAGTAGCAAGCGCCGCCCTCGGTATCGGTGGCGCAGGCCTGCGTTTCCGTGCAACCACACTTAAGACAATGGTCGTGTGCTGCAGCGGCTTGTTGTTCGGTGTGGACCAGAGGTGCGAGACCTGCTTGTTTTAAAAAATCCGCAGTGGCTTTATCCTGCGCAATGCCGAGCTTGTCACACACTCTGAGGTGCAATTTAAACGCGGCCAGAAGTGTACCAGGAATGACAGCCTCGGCCTGAATGTTCGGACTGGATTTTAGGTAGTCGATAATCATGGACTCTATTGCCAATGAGAGATCTTCGGTCTCTGCCGTCCAGTTGTTAAAATTTGTCATGTCAACCATCGTTGAGCTCCTCTAGTTTTGTTAAAAATTCTTTGGGTAGGGATGGTCTGGATTTCAGTTTAGAAGTTGCCCTAGACCAGGCCAGAATTGGCTCGAGTTTGTGAAACACCAGGTGCCAGCTTAATTTCAGATGTTTGCCCTTTGCCCATCCGGCCGGCCTAATGGTGGCCACACCTTCGCGGGGTAAATACGAGACCAGTTCGCACGGCCGCAGATTTTGGGATCCTGTTCCGTTGTGGTAAAAGTGTTCAGACATATTCAGTCACCTCAGCAGGGGTCACCACATTTCGAGCTAATGTTCTAAATTTGGCGGTTGGTAAAATCGGATGCGACGTTAGAATATCGAGTAATCTTTGGCCTGCTGGAGTTGGTATGAGCCCCTGGTCCATGCCGGCCTTGGTGGTCGTCATTAACGCGGTGTAGTCTTTGTTCCATTGCGTCGCCGGGTAGTCACTTCGCTCCAGCAGGCCGCGCCAGGCTTTGCCCATTGCAACTGCAGCCGCGCGGGTAGGGTAGCCACCGCAAGCCACACCAATGCTTGCGGGGCCTCGGTTGGTTTGCACGTCAAATGCATAGAGCTTGCGGCCGTCATTGAAATGTGTGCGGGTACGGCAGATGCTTGTTGGGCGTGTCGTGGTTACCATTGACCACCTCCGGACATCTCTTCTGCTTGTTTGGTGGCAGTGTCGCGGGCCAGTTTTTCATCGGCCAACTGTGCAGTGCGGGTCGCATCTTTTTTGATGCGGGCAGGGTGTTTGGCGCGTTCACGAGATTTGATTGGTGCGGCCGCCAAGGGAATGTCTATGGTCTTGCCATCTTTATCTTTGCCGTTGAGGGCGTCCATATAAAGATCGGTTAAGGCGTCACGTTCTTCGCGCACGGCCTCTTCCATTTTGCGGAGTTTGATGATGCGTTTTACGATTGGCACATCGAAACCGAATGCTTTGGCTTCTGCATATATTTGTGTGCGGTCATAACGTAGATCAGCAAGCTCAACCTCGACTAACTCGACCCTCGCAATGAAGCCTTTTAGAACGTCGCGCGTGGATTTACCCATTCCGGCGCTGTCTTTGTCCATAGCTTCAGAGGCCATGCCGGTGATGGCTTCGGCAATTAATGCTTCGGATGCGGGTTTGTCGTCGAAGTCTGCAGTTATAGTTTCACCATCTCGTTCAATGCTGATTGTGGCTGTTACACCATCTGGTAAATCTGAATGTTCTGCAGGGCATTTCATTATCCGTTGCCGCCTGCTGCATCGAAGCCGTTTGCTAGTCTGGCGCAGTGTGCATTGGCGCGGCCAAGGTTGAGTTGAAGTGCATCAAGGCGGCTCTGCTCGATGATTGGTGCTTTGGATATTTCGTCAAGTTCGCGCTTGGCGAGCTCAAGGCTCATAAAGGCAACGGCGCAATCATAAGCTGTTTGGCCTGCTCTGGTTTTTGGTTTTGGGTTTGACATAAGGCCTCCTATTTTTGGAAACCCTTAAGGGCGATAAATCGCCTTGTCAAGCTAAAAGGCGATAAATCGCCCAATATTGTATGAACTGCAGAATTGTAAGGGGGCAAAGAATATGCTTAAGTTGATGCAAATAGGTGGTTTATGGCTAAGCAAGAATCAGGGGTAGGGTGCATAGGTGCTGGATTGATTGCCGGTGTCGTCATATTATTAGCAGCTCTCGCCATTGGTACTTTATCGCCAGACAGTCCGGATAAAGATGCTGCAATGTTTTGTGCGAGCGGGTTGGCGCAATCTCAAAGGCTTGGATATCACCAAGGTGCTAAAGTAACCCTGGGTGCTTCTTATTCCGATATCAGCAAAATATACCAATGTCCTATCAAGGAACAGGACGGATCCATCGAGGTGATAAAAGTGAAAAGAGCTTGCTCGGATGCTTGGGACAGTTCTTGCGCCGTATTAGTTGACTGAAGCTGCGTTAGTTTTTTGGCTGCATAAGATCAATAGGACTGACATTGGCCAGTACGACATTTTCAATCGGCGGAGCTGACGGGCTGGTCAAGGTGTATCTACCTTGCGCGGTGCCGGGCGTTAAAACCTTCACCATTTTCCGGCCGTCTTCCAAATGGCAAACCACCATTTTATAAAGCCAATCGTTGATGCTGCTTTCCAGGCGAGACCAGAACACCAGAGAACCGTCCGGTAATAGTGGATAAAAGCTGGTCCCACGGACGATTGCGCCCACAGTATTGGGCTTTGCACCAACGGGTGTATCTACATAATCGAGCCCGCCGCCTTTGGCATGGTCGTCAATTGGATTGATATGGCCACCGGCCCCAATTTCACCAACAACCGGTGTTTGCGCAGGGGCCTGGCTGATATCAACCGGCAGGCCGTCCGGGTCAAATAGCTCTGGAGTGGCGAGTGCGGATTGAATAAAGTTGAGCTCGTCCACACTATTGACATAGGGCTCGAGCTCTTCGTGGTGGATCTCGCCCCAAAACGCTTCGTCCTGCAGGTCGGCTTCGTGGTCAAAGGTCTCGCCGCGTTCGCGGGCCTCGAACCTGAGCCGCTCGGCGGTCGCTGAACTATCGGCCAGGGACTGAGTGTCTTCTCTGGTGGCGAGTAGGAATCCAAGTGGCAAACCAAGTGTTCGCTCCAACCTGTCAATGGTTTCTGCGCGGGGGTTTTTAGATTTTGCTTGAAAAATGTTTTTGATGACAGTCTCATTGAAGCCGGCAAACCGAGAAACGTGGCTCGCGGCCACACCCTTTTGTTGGAGAACGCGGCGCAGGCGGGTGCGCAGGATAGGGGATTTGTCAATTTTCTTGCTCATTTTGTTTGTTTATTCCTGTCGTTTTTAGTTTGCACGGGGGAAATATCGCCTTAACAGTTGACAGGCGATAAATCGCCCGTTATGGGTCGGGCATGGAAATACGAAAAAACATACTTCTGCGCATCACAACACACTTGGAAAAGCATGCCATTTCCCGTCGTGCGTTTTGCCTGAATATTGGCATCGATCACCGCACCGTGCAGTTTATCGAGCGAGACCAGGGTGTCAATTTGAGCACCTTGGAAAAGATTGAGAAGTATCTTGATCATCATGAAACAAACTTATCAGCGGCCCAGTCTCGTGTAACGGGGATTCATTCGGAAAATTTCCCCGAAGACTGCGAGCTTGCATCAGGGGCTGCAGAATGAGCCGGCAATTCGCAGGCTCGGTTTACCGCGGGCTGAAAACAGCGACCAAAAGGGTCATGGATAGTTGTGGCCCTTTAAAGGTCTTGGCGTCATTGTCCCGGATTCAATCTGACAGCACTTTGCAACGGTTTGGATCACAAAGCGCGGATTGCGCTGATAGATTTATAACTGTTGATGTGGCTGTGGATTTCATGAAAGCCAGTGGCGATTTTAGCCTACTGGAAGTTATGGCGTACCATTTGGATATGGATGTTGTGGCCAAGCCTTCCACTATCAAAAATCCTGCTAAGGCCGCCGCCTCGCAAATTACCGGACTGGCCGAATTGATCGCTGATCTTTCAGTGGTCGCGGCCGACGGTAAAATCACAGCGCAAGAGATTGAAGACAAAGACCTGGTCAAAGATTTGGCCAAAGTGATCAAAAAAGCCAAACGCCTGAAGGCATCACTGGAACAAACATTGTTTGTGGATGCCAAATGAGCGGGCCGGATAACACATCCGGCAGAATGTCGGCCCGTATGTCAGATGGGGATTTTGAAGCGCTGAAGGACGAGATTAAGGCGCGGGTTAAATTATCTGAAGTTATCGGCCGCCACGGCGTAAAGCTCAAACGGAACGGCCGTGAGTTTCAGGCCTTGTCCCCATTTACAAATGAGAAGACGCCGTCCTTTACCGTGAACGATGAAAAGCAGTTTTACCATTGTTTCTCGAGTGGATCCCACGGCGATATATTTGCCTGGCTGATGTTCTCGCAAAATATGACTTTCGGTCAGGCGTTGTCCGAAGGGCGCAAATTGGCAGGCCTGTCCCAAGGACCTTTGTCCATCAAACAAGTAGAGCAGCGCAAGCGCGAGAATACGCGCCGTTCAGAGAGCCAAGCCAGTTACCAGAAACGCATGATGGATCATGCCTTCGCGCTTTGGCAGCAATCAGTACCTGCAGGCGGGACATTGGTCGAAACCTATCTGCGCGGCGGTGTTGATTATTTGGCTGGTGGAAAGTGCACGGTTTGGGGTCGGCATATTGACCTGGATTTGATTGGCGGCATTCCGGCCGCGATACGATTTCACCCGAATGTACGCAATCCGTCCGGAGAGAGTTTTCCAGCAATGGTGACCGAGGTCACAGGGCGGGCAGGGGCATTCACCGGACTGCACATTACATTCCTACGATCTGATGGCCGCGACAAGATTGATGTCTCGCGGCCCCGAAATCGAAATGGGCCAAAAGGCAAGAAGCGGTTGGCGAAACAAATCCTCGGCGCGTATTTTGGTGGATCGGCGCGGCTGATTACACCAGGCGGTTCACCATTTGCTGCTGGCAATAATATCCTGTCTGTGGGCGAGGGGGTCGAGTCGGAATTATCGGCCTATCAGCTTTATGTAGAAAACGGCAAAGCGGGCGGCCAGTCTGGCGGCATGTGGTGGGCGGCTCTGTCGCTTGGCAATCTAACCGGAGCGCAAGCGCAGGACAAATGGGGCAAACCTAAATTCAGCATCACGCGCAAAGGACCAAAGCGGATCCATTTGGGCAAGCCGGTTGGCACCCCTGTTCCGGATATCAACCGTCCAGGCTTTTTGCCGCCGAGCGGGTGGAGCGGAAATGTTCGCAATCTTTGTGAAGACGATTTGAAGGACGATCCCAAGCGCGGTTTGACGGGAAGCGAGAGGGCAGAGCGGGCTTATGCTTTGGCCGCGGCCAAGTTTAAACATTTCGTCGGCGGGCAGACCATGAATTCATGGCCAGGGGCAGGCCAAGATTTCAACGATATTTTACGTGAACGGGCGAAGGCAAAGGCCTTGGCAAATATCGCTTACGACAACGCCAGCAATATTGGCATCCCCAAAGAATTTCAAACGGAGAGAGTAGCATGAGAAGTGGACATATAAACATAATTGCGGCTTTAGGTGGTTTTGGGCTCATGGGTGGAGCACCGATGGCAGGACTTTCCCCAATTGCGCAACCTAAAGGCTGGCAAATCGCACCAAGGTCATCACCCGGAACCAGGCAGCGCAAGCGGCGGCAAATGCAGCGCCGCAATAATGGTGGCCGGTCATGAGGGAATTGATAAACACATTTTTTTTGGCAGGTGGGTTTTGTTTCGGCATGGCGTTCATAAGAGCTCTTCCTTCAAAACCGACGCCTGCAGTCGTGGATTTTGGGCGGGTTTGTTTTGCGCGGGTCTTGCCTGAGACGACGACAGCCGACGGTGGTTTGCTTGCCGCGTCCCTGGCTTTCAAGGGAACGCTCGGGCGGACCGATGTCGAATTTGTACCGCAAGGTACCACGCTTGAGAATTTGAATGCGCGGATTGATGAACTGGCGGCAGGTCGGCACTGCGGCGTTGTCATCCTGAAGTCGGGGGAGATTTAACCTTGGCTGATGCAAACCGAAGAGGGTGGACAAAAGAAGAGAGCCGCGAAGCCGTCCGGCGCTATGCGGCCGGTGAGGATGCTTTACCTTTGGCCAGAGAATACGGCGTCACGCGCAATGCGGTAATGGGGGCGGCACACCGCGCCGGTGTAAGACGATCGAGAAACGGGCCGTCGAACAGGAAAAAACAAGCGGCGGTGAACAGGGAGAGGGCTCTGTGCTTGCAGCGGAAACGCCGCAAAGTACAATCGGTCAGGCGGCAAACGCCCAAGGCTCGTCCTGCTCCCAAACCATGCCTGCAGGCACATCCAGTTAACGACGGGGTCGGGATTTCATTTATGGACTTGGAAGGTGGCCACTGCCGCTGGCCGGTATCCGGAACCGAAGCCGAGACCAGGTTCTGCGGCGATGCGCAGAAAATTTTACCGAACGGTAAAAAGGCGTCCTATTGTCCCGCGCATTGCCAGCAAGGTACCGAAGCCCGCAAGCGCCGGCCTATCCACTCAGAGTATGATGCGCCGATGGTAACCCATGCACCGGGGGGGTGGTAAATATGGGTTATGCTTGGAAAAAAATATGTGCACGGAAACTCCGTAAAGCGGCCAACAAAATGGATCCGTTAGTCAAGGCTGTTATTCCCAAAGCTACCGCCGCGGAACTGGATGCGCTGAACGGGCTTTCGGGTATTGGCCAAATCTCGAACGTGTTCGGGTGCGGCGACGGTTTGTCACGAATGTATACGGGTTATGGTGGCAGCTTTGCCGTTGAAAACGTCTTGGACAAATCTCTGCGCGAAAAAGGTTTTATCTCGACAATGGGCCGGATCACCTTCGCCGGTCACCAGACTATGGAGATGGGCGCGTGAGTGCCGTGTGTGACGATATTGCCAATCCGCCCAAGGCGCGTGTGCCGCTGCAATGTGGGCAATATAAATTGGGTAAGTTTCGGCGTCGTTTTGCAGATACTTCGGATGCTGTGGTTGCTTTGGATATCCACGCAGACGATTTTGACAGCCTCGCAGCTAACCTTGTCCGGCGGTTCGAAGAGCACAAGTCCGACTTGGAGGCCATTCTCTCACTGGGTGCACAAGTGGCCAAGGACGGAGGTGGATCGTGACGATAAAGTTTGACCTCGATGTAGAAAATATGAGCCGGTCAGAATTGGAGAAGGCTTATTTCGACGCTGTCTTTGTGCTTGAAGAGTTGGGTATTGGTGATGACACGACGATGAAGCTCCGGGCGCGGATCAGGCCAATTTTTGGGCGGGCGCGATACTCGGGACAGACATTACTCGGTGATCAGTCGATTTTATTCCTAAATATATTGATGTCCGGCCGCACCGTTTCTCATGCATTGTGTGCAGACATTGTCCGAAAGACCGAGGGCGCAAATTTAAAGAACATCGCAAAGGTGTTGGCCTGTCGTTGGCGCTCTGCACTTCGGCCTTGGGGCATTGAAATCCAAACAATATGGGGCGTCGGGTATTCGATGCCGCGTTCCTCGATCGCCACATTGAACAGACTGTTGGAGTGCTCGCCATCATGACCCATTTGCAGGCTATTGGTTATAATATAAGCGTCGCCGGTGTTCGGTACACTGCGGCCGTTGATGTGCGCGGCCGGATGTGGCTTTGTTTGCAAAGGTCGGATTCTTTGTTCTTGGGAAGTCGTGGTAAATTGGGAAGGCATGTACTCGTGCCGTCTTTCGGCCCCGTTGATGTTAGCACCAGGCTTGACCCATTAGCACCCACCAACATCCCTTATATCAAGGCGGGCATGCAAGCGCTCGCTGCTCGTCAGGCTAATCGGGAGGTGGCGTGATGCCTGAAAAATATACTAAGTTCGAATATGTAATTGCTGAATCAATGTGGAATGCTGATGTGCGGCCATGTTTATGGTCTGATTTGGACCAGGATGAGCAGGCGGAATGGGCTGTAATGTCCAGGGCTGCTATAGTTACAATATCAAATCATTTGTCGCAATTTATTGCAAAAGATTACGCAGATATATTGCGAATCGCAAACCAAGAAGCTGTGAAAAAAATGGTCACACTGTTTTTGCGGCAAGGCACGGAGCTATGAGCTTCGCGCAGGATAAATATACTGAGCTGCGGGAGAGGACGGCTTTGGTGAAGGCTCGATTTTCGATGATGGATGCGGTCGAGATGTGTCCGGTGTCGGGTCAGGACTTCTTTGGTGAAAATATCGATGATTTTTGCCCGTGTTGCCGTGAGAGTGGCATGGTTATTCGTGGTGAATTTTTCCGCTGCGGTAATTGTAATGCTGCGGGCGGGCCGGTGACCTGGGTCAAGATGGTGCGCTCGGTCTCGACGTCTGTGGCGCTCGATCTGATCGAGAAGGCTCCGGTGTATTTAAACAAGCGGAGATGAGGGCGGGTTGGCCGTCAAGAAATCGGCAAATGCCGATTTTAGGGCATTAGCCCGAATTGTGAAGAAATGCGGCTGCGATTTTGCGGCAGTAAAAAAAGGAGAGTAAAATGTCAATTACAATAATTGTTGGTCCAATGGCCTGCGGGAAAACCCATAATAAGGAAGCGCTTAAACGTGCTTATGGCGCAAAGCGGATTGTGGATGGTTTTGATGCCTTTCGAGGAAAACTAAGGAATGGCGATATTGCTCTCTGCTCAGAAATTCCGAGAGGATATAAGACCACCGGAAAGGCCAAAATAGTGAAGTGGGGTGATGCTGCCAAAAAACTAGGATTGCCGGAAATGCCGTCCTATGCGCTCACAGGTTTCGCCGGTCACAAGTAGGTAATCGGCCATGAGTGAACATCCGAATGCTCCTGATCATTTTAGCCGGCGGCGGGGGAAGTGGTCGCGGCAGAAGTGTCGGTATTATTTGGCGAAGGAAATGCGGGAATGTGGGCGGCCTTCTTTTGGGCGGGTTTATTGTAAAGACTGCCAGATCAAGACGGTCAACCCGTCCGATCGGTCGGCATTTAGCGAGGGAATTAGATGAAGGATTATAGTTGTGAGCGTGGAAATGGCAATGTTCCGTTAAGTGTGTTTGTTAAATTAACTATTCAAAGTGCCTTTGGTTGGCCACTGATTGAGCTGAAGGGAGTACGCGGTAAAATAATAAATGCGGGCGCGCCGCGTGCGCTCCAACAAAAGGGCGCACTATGACTGGCTTATCCTCGGCCGCATTGACGGAATCAGAAAAACAGGAAACACCTACGCATTTCACTGAAGACGCGGTGCACACGCCGCCGGATGATTTGATATTGGCGAATTTGCCAAAGTCGGACCTTGGCAATGCACGGCGGCTCTTGATGCGGATGGGAGACGGATTGCGATTTGTTCCCAGGCTTGGTTGGCGGTCTTGGGACGGTCAAAAATGGGCTTCGGATGATGAAGGTGAAAGCGGAGCGCAGCGGGCCGCCCATGATACGGCGGATGCGATCTATGCCGAAGTTGAAGCCATAGATGCAAAGGGTAAATACGAGACTGAAGAGCCCAAGGATTTTGAGAAACGACTCGCGCTACATCGGCGATGGGCGGCCGACAGCGGCAATGCCGGCCGCACACGGGCTATGCTTGCACAATTGGAGAATTATGTTCGCTTGCCGCGCGATCAATGGGACAAAGACGAGTTGACCCTGAATGTGCGGAACGGGACTTTGAAATTTACCAAGACCGAGGACGGTATGGATACCGTCCTTCATAAGCATTGCCGATCTGATTTTTGTACGCAGATTGCGGGCTGTGATTATGACAAGGACGCCAAAGCACCAATGTGGGACAAGCATTTAGAATTGTGCATTCCGGATCCGGAACGTCGCGCGTATTTTCAGAGGTTTATGGGGTATTGCCTGACCGGATTTGTCAGCGAGCAGATGTTCCTGATTATGCAAGGCGGCGGTGCGGACGGTAAGTCGACCACCATCAATGCGCTCGCCCATATGATGGGTGGATATTCCATGCAGGTGGATATTAAATCGTTTATCCAGAATGATTTCAGGGGCGGGGCGGATGCTTCGCCGGATATTGCCCGACTGGCCGGGCCTGCGCGGTTTGTGTCGCTGTCCGAGCCAAAACGCGGTGCCAAGCTGGACGAGAGTGCAATCAAGACAATGACCGGTGGTGACAAGATCACTGCGCGAAAATTGCGCCAAGATATATTCGAGTTCTTTCCCGTCTATAAGATGGCCATGCCGTGCAACCCGTTGCCGATTATCACCAGTTCAGATCACGGTACCTGGCGGCGTATCAAGTTGATGGAATGGGTACATAGAATTTCCGATGCCGACAAGGACTGGGATATAGATGCGAAGCTGCGGGCGGAGGCCCCCGGAATTTTAAATTGGGCTATTGAAGGGCTCTCAGATTGGCTACACGAGCGGCTGAATGAGCCAATGTGCATCCGCCGGGCCGTCCAGACATATAAGGGCGAGAGCGATCCGATCACATTGTGGATGGAAGAGAGATGTGAGGTCGGTCACAAAGCGGGCAGGGAAGAGCTGTCAGTTCTTTATGATGATTATGAAGCGTGGTCCGAGAAAAATAGCCTCAATGCTATTCCGTCGCGGGCGTTCTCGGCCAACTTAACAACGCGGCAGATGAAGTCGGACCGTCAAGGCGGCAAGACATTCAAGGTCGGGATATCGTTCAAAGATGGTGTGACGCCTGAGATATCCCTGAAAAAAAATTCTTTGCAGCAGCCGATTGATGATGGGGAAGATCCTGGCGACCTGCAGGATACGCCGCCGCCGGAGGCTTATGATGAATAACGGGGCTGATTTAATGCGAAACATTCAAGAATATGCGAACGCGTGGTGCGTTTGCATGGTGAATTATATAAATAAAACAATGGGTTAAGTGGCGGGCATGCAAACTATGCAAACTCTATAGGGAGTAGTCCCATGTGTGCGCCTGTGTGCGCGGGGCTAACCCTGAATAGTTTGCATAGTTTGCATATTTGAATAATTAAACAGATAAGGATTGGATATGGCTAAGGGCTATGTGAAGGAAAAGAAGAAACCTACAGAAGCGGAATTGTTGAGCGACCTGCCGCGAGCGAAACCTGAAATGGATCGGGTCAAGCATTCTCGGAACTGGCGGGCAGGGGATGGTGTGACAGTTAAATTGTCGCCATCTCTGCCGTCCAGCATTTTGAGGATGTATAAAGCGCGGACATTAACAGCCGCGCAGTGCCGAGCGGCTGAAATATTCATAGCAGATCATGACCAGGGTTATGGTTCTGGAATTGCGACAACCCAGTTTAAAGAGAGAGTTCAAGGCGGCGGCATTGCCGGTGACCATGTTAGTGCAAGTGTCATCGATGCTCGCGCTCGGCATAACTCTGCCAGAGATGTGATGGCGGCCAAATCAATCATGGATGTTGTGGTTGGCGTTTTAATAAATGGTGTAGTTCTTACTGCAGCTGGCGACTATTCAAAACGATATAGTAGGGCTGAGAGCCGCCGAACCTGTGCATCTACACTGCTTGGAGTTGGGCTTTTGATATTATCTGAACATTATGGGTTGACGAACACACACAAAGATGATTAGCAATCTGTATTCCTGACAAAACCGTTAAATTTTTCGCTCCATCTCGGCGCAAGATCGTGGGGTCCTTCCTGCGGCCGCAGCGTATACGGGGCGGCATAGCGTTTGAGTTTTTTTTACGGTGATGTTTTTAATAAGGCTGACAAATTGATGATTAAAGGTGACAAATCAGTGGACATTTTGACAAAAGGACAAGCCACCTAATATATGGCTAAAAAACCCGCGGCACCCAAAAAAGCCACAACCCCCACCATGATGACCCAGGCTGCCTACGCCCGCCACCGAGGCGTCAAACGTCAAACAGTCGGCAAGTGGAAAACCCGCGGCGAGATCGTGATGACCAAGAATTCCAATGGCCGCCCGAGAGTGGATGTTGCCAAGTCAGACGCTCTGTTGTCCGCCCTTCAAAACCCATTAAAAACCGCCGCGATGCACCCGGATGATCAACCAGTAGAAACCAACGTCACGCCGCTAGACAACACAGCCACCAAGATTGCCACCTCCCGCGAGGAAAAAGAACGCGCCGACGCGAACATGTCCAAGCTGAAATATCAGAAAATGGCCGGCAATCTTATCCCCCGCGAAGAGATAGAAGGCATCGGCCCCGCCGCCGCCGCCATGCTCCAGCAAGCCATGTCCACCCGCCGTGAAACGCTGGCTCGCCACTTGTCCGGCTGCCAGACCGAGCGCGAAGTCATCGCCGCCCTCAGACAAGACGACTTCAACTTGCTCGCCGTTTTCGTCGAAGAGCTCCAAGCCTTTGACCAGCTGATCAACCCAACCCAAGACCAGGCGCAATCCGCATGACCCGCGCAGACCTAACAGCCTACCTCGCCCAGGGCCGCGCCGTCCTGAAGGTCGGTTTCAAAGATTGGGCCAAGCGCCCGAGCTTCACGGCCGTCGCCGTCCCTGCCACGATTGCACTCGCCTCTCTCGCCACAGCCTTAGAGCCGCCAGAGAACATTGACCCTGCCGACTGGACGCAAAAATACAGATATGTCTCAGCTGACAGCGGCTCGCCATATCCAGGCAAATGGGATCACATCCGCAGCCCACAAGTCATAGAGCCACTCCGCTCACTGAGCGCAGATGACCCGTGCATGGGCGTTGTGCTGAAATGGTCCGCACAAACCAGCAAAAGCGAAGTTGGCGTCAACTGGTTTGGCTATGTTGGCCATATCGAGAAACTACCGATGATGATCACCCAATCGGGCATTGTCGAATTGGGCAAGTTCAACCGTTACAAAATCCAGCCGACAATCGACAGTACGCCCGTCCTCAAGAAATGCATCGAGGGCGAGAGCGACAAATCCGGCAAAGGCTCAACAACCTTCATCAAGGCCTATCCTGGTGGTGGTTGCATTCTGGCCTCTGCCGGATCCTCATCCGCCCTGCAAGGCGTGACCCGAGCGCGATATTGGGGCGACGAAGTCAGCGAATATCCGGCTGAAACCGGACACCGCGGCGACCCCGTCCAGCAGGCAATTAAACGCATGGAGGTATACAGGAATTCAAAATATCTGTTGACGTCGACCTGCCAGATTAAAAACTCATGCCGGATCAGCCTGGCCTTTGATCAATCCGATCAACGCAAATGGTATGTGCCATGTCCCCATTGCGGCGACTTCCACACCTTAGAGCTCGATAATCTCCACTGGAGCACAAATCACAATGAAATGCGGGTGCCGGTGTTTTCCTGCCCGTCCTGCGGTACAGATATTGCCGAACGCGAAAAAGACGCAATGGTCGACGCCGCCATCTGGGTGCCGTGCTTTAAATCCAAAAACGCGACAAACCCACAACCACCCGAAGTCATATCCCCCGAAAACATAGAGACCTGGGCCGCTCGCGATTGCGAAGGCATCCGCACCAAAGGATATCATTTGTGGAAAGCCTATGCCAAAACCTCTGACTGGGACGGCATTCTGCTAGAATACGAAGAAGCCGAAGGCGACAGCGAGGCCATGAAAGTGTTCTGGCAACAAGTCCTCGCCGAACCTTGGGACGACAGCGGCGAAGCACCGGATCATGTGGATCTCGCCAAGCGCACCGAATCCTATCCTGACTGCGAAATTCCGCTCGGTGCCTATTTCACGACAGGCGCAGCGGATGTACAAAAAGACCGCATCGAATGGGGCGTCTATGCCTGGGGGCCAAACCTCCACGGCTGGCTTATCGACAAAGGCATCTTCAAAGGCGCAACCGATCAACCGGAAGTATGGCGCGAATTCATAGAGTTCACACAAACCGCCGCCTATCCTTATCAGAACGGCCTGACATTCCCGGTCGACCTTTGGGGCGTGGATAGTGGCTACCGCTCACCGATCGTCTACCAAGCCACCAGAGGCCTTGCTAATGTTTACAATCTGGATGGCCGCGGCCGTGACAAACCGTCCGCACCGCCGCTGTCCTCACCAAAATCAATCCAGCACAAAATCGGCGGCACTGTTGTTGGCCGAACCACTAAATACGATGTGGGTACCTACGGCCTAAAAACCCGCATGTACGGCATGCTGCGCCAATGGCAGGACGGACCGAACGACGAAGGCGAATGGCCAAAGGGCGTGGTCCATTTCCCGAAAATTGCCGACGAGGAATTCTTCGAACAAGTCACCGCCGAAGTCCTTGTGCCTCATGCCCGTCGGGGCGGCCGCATTGACTATTACTGGCAGAAGATCAAGAACCGTCCGAACGAGCACCACGATATTCTGATCTATAATCTGGCGCTTGCCTGCCATTTACGTTGGGACACCAAGAAGCCGGAACAATGGCACGACCTGATCGAAGAGCGTGGCGTCAACCCCGAAGCCGAACAAGCAACGCTCGAAGACCTTTGGGGTCCGACTAAGATTGCCACACCAAAAGGCGTCACAGAATCCGAAGTAATGCCCCGCAGCAGCCCCCGTGCCAAGCTACTGGCGCAACTCGCCGCACTGAACAATTCACCCATTGATGGAGATGATGCATGACCGCAGAAGAATGCGCCGCAACCCTCGCCAGTCTCCGCGCCGCCAAGACCGCGCTGCTGACCGGCGCTCTCAAGACCGAGGTGCGCTACGCCGACAAATCCGTCAAATATGCGGCGACTGATATTGATAAACTCAATCAGGCAATTCTCGACACCGAAGCCGAATGCGCAGCCATCACCGCAGGTTCGACCACGGCCCGCCGCCACGGCTATTTTAGCGGGGGAATATAATCATGTTACCATTACCCTCGACAACAAGCCCCAAAGCAATCACCATCAATGCTGCCCCTGAAAACGTGTTGTCCATACCCGCTTCAGGCGGATCTGTGCCTGCGATTAAAGGCGCTCAGGCTCTCACCCCTTGGTCTGCCGGCCGTTATGACGGCGCGGCAACCAACAACCGCGTTCTCGAAGGCTGGAACGTAGGGCTCGATGCGCCCGAACCACCCGGCGCAGAATATGAACGCGGCACATTGGTCTCGCGCCTGCGCGACCTTGAACGCAATGACCCTCTGGCCAGATCGACAATCGAAAAACGCATTGACAGCGTCATCGGATCCGGATGGAGCCTGACCTCGAAACCCAACCACAAAGCCCTGGGCATTGAGTTCGATGCCGCGGTCGACTTCGCAGAACAAGTTGAATGCTTGTGGGAAATGTACATCACGGATCCACAAGGCAAATTCACCGAAGAAGAAACCTATACCTTCAGCGAGATCATCGGCCTGGCTTACCGTTGCGGCTACCGCGACGGCGAAGCATTTGCTTTGGTGACCTATGATGATGATAATGGCCGCCTCGACACAGGTACCAGACTGCAATTGGTTGACGCTGACCGTGTCTCCAATCCGCAAAATGCCGCGGATACAGAAACCCGCAGACGCGGCATTGAACTCACCAATACCGGCCGCCCGGTCGGCTTTCATATCCGCGAAGGACATCCGGCCGATTGGACAACCCGCGGCAAGAACAACAGCTGGCGTGAAGTGCCAATGCGCACCGAGACAGGCCGTCCAAATATCCTGCATTTCAAACAGATCACAAGACCTGGTCAATTACGAGGGGTTTCGCGTCTCGCGCCCGTCATCAAAGCCTTGCGCTCGACCAATGTCTTCGATGACGCCGAGCTCCAGTCCAAAGTCGCCAATGCTCTGGTCTCGACCATCATCACATCCAATTACGATGTGTCCACTGTCAGTAATAATATCACAGCTGAAGAAGTCCTCTCCGTCGAAAAAGACCGGATGCAATATTACAAGGACAATCCGAGCGCCCGTAAAAACCCGCTTGGTGGCCGCAGTGAAGTTTTGCCCTACGGCGATACAAAAGAAGCTATCGATACCAAGCGTGAAACCGGTGAAGACTTCATCGATCGTGTTCTGCACAATATCGCTGCCGGCGCCGGCATCAGCTTCGAGCAGCTGACAATGAACTGGTCAAAGGTAAATTACTCATCGGCTCGTGCCGCTTTGCTTGAAGTTCACAAAAACATGGCCCGCGATCAAGAGCACTTTTCAAACAGCTTTATGATGGGTTGGTTTTATGCCTGGATGGAAGAGCAATTCGCCCGCGGCAATCTGGTCGCTCCAAAAGGTGCGCCTGATTTCTGGGACATGCCGACCGCCTATTGCGCTGTTGAGTGGATTTATCCGGCGCTCGGATGGGTTGACCCGGTCAAAGAAGTTCAGGCCGCTGGCATGCGGATGAATTTACAGCTTTCAACCCAAGAAGCCGAATGTGCCGTTCAGGGCAAAAACTGGAAAAAAGTCCTGATGCAATTGGCAAGAGAACGCAGAACCCGTGAAGAGCTCGGCCTGCCAATTATGGATTACAGCCAGGCCATGTCCACTAATGCCCGCGAAGACAAATCCGAAGCTCGCGAAACGGACGACAATGAACATATGAGGGAACAAGAAAATGCCTAGACATTCCAATTTGACAGCCTACCTCAACCGTCCGTTATTCCTTGCGCCCTTCGGCCAACAGGACTTTGTCAGCCAAATCACAGGAGATCTCTCCGGCGCAATCGACCAGGCCGGCACGGGTATCATCGCAGGCATCAAATCCGCTTTCACACCCGGCGCATCATCTGCGGCCGAGCGTAAACCCTACACACTCACTCCGGCAATGTTGAACGGTAATTGTGACAGCGAAGCCGAACCTGCCCACGGCGATAAACTTTGGGACTGGACAGACGGATCCACGGCCATCATACGCATCAACGGCCCACTCCTCGACCGCGCTATCTATTACTGGGACGGCGAACTGTGCCGCGATGGCTATGACCGCATTGCGGGCGCAGTTGCCCAGGCGCAAACCGACCCGATGATTACCGGCATCATGCTGCAAATGGACACACCTGGCGGACTGGTCGACGGATGTTTCGAAGCTGTCCGCTCAATTCGCGAAATGAAACAGGCAGGCGGCAAACCAATTTGGGCCAGCGTCTGTGATTGCGCAGCATCGGCCGGCTACGCCTTGGCATCTGCCTGCGACACCATCATCGCCACGGAAACAGCGATCACCGGATCCATCGGTGTGATTATGCTCTTTACCCAAACAACAGTGCTGCACAAAAAAATCGGTATCGAAACAATCCCTATCCAATTTGGTGATTACAAGACGGACGGCGCAGGCTGGAAAGAATTCAGCGAAGACGAAATCGGGCGCTTGAAATCCATGATCGGCGAGCTCGGCAATGTCTTTGTTCATCACGTCGCCGTTGGGCGCAACTTATCCCCCGAAGCCGTCATCGCTCAGCAGGCTGGCATTTATGCCGGTCAGCAGGGCGTGGCGGCAGGATTGGTTGATGCAATCGGCACCCGCGCCGAGGCCTTAGCCGCACTTCAAGAATTCACCGGGACATCATCGGTGCAAACTCCGGAAACGGCTTCGGCCGTCCGGTCAAACCAACCGGCAAAATAGGAGATATTATTATGCCATTACACGAACAGATCGAAGCTTATCTGAAAGCCCAAAAAGCAAACCTGTCTTTATCGCAAGTCGCGACAATGCAACAAGCAGTCCGCATCGCGGCGGCTCTGCCCGCTGCCGAAGGCGACGACGACGACCCAAAAGTCGAAGGCGACGACGACGACCCAAAAGTCGAAGGC
>Ga0209345_10002448_pt1 | contig 20481 bp, 25 predicted proteins | sample Cruoilmetagenom7_FD_187294 | JGI IMG/M metagenome (GOLD analysis project Ga0209345, IMG submission 187294) | Oil polluted marine microbial communities from Coal Oil Point, Santa Barbara, California, USA - Sample 7 (SPAdes) (version 2) | ecosystem: Environmental > Aquatic > Marine > Oil seeps ... | reverse complement strand
TATTTTATATATGATAATGATTATTATTATAATATTATTTTAAGCTAGTTCTTCTTATAATACTGATAATAATTATCAAAAAGGATAGAAGATGTCAGTTTTACTTATTGGCGGAGATAAAGTTAGTAGGATTACAGAGCTACTTAAAAGTTTCGGTGCATCACATGTTATTCATTGGGATTCAAGAAAAAACTCAACTTCACATAAAAAGATTCCTAAAAATACGGATGTTGTTATTATGCTTACAGACTTTTTAAAGCATAACTCTATGAGTTATTTTAAAAAATCTGCCAAAAAGAAAAACATTCCGTTTATTTGTACTCGAAGAGGGAGTGCATGTATCAAAGACGGATTTAATAAATTTATAGAAGGAGGAGAGTAATGTTTGAGCTCAATAATAAAAAAAGCATAAAAAGATTTACTGGTAGATCTTGCTAAATTTTCGAACAATATTAACTTTAAGGAGTAAGATGACAAAAAGACAATTTTAATTTTAAAAGACACAGATGAAGATACAGATGTATTGTGTCAACTTATATATTTATGATGAATACTCAGAGGTATTAATATGTAAGTAACAATCGAAATATATAGCTGAAAATATTCTCCTATTGTAAGCTAAATTTTTAAACAAGATACAAAGTTTTATAAAGGCTCATTTCATACACAGGTGAGTCTTTAACTATCAAAAGGAAAAATTATGCGTAAAATTGGTTTTACACAATTCAAAAACTCAACTAAAGAGATTCTACCAAAAACTTATAAAGTTAATGAAATAACATGTAAACGTAAGATGTTTTGTACGATGATAAATCAATACTTACCATCCAACTCACAATTTAATCTTCGTAATTCCCATATATTTAAAACTGATTTATTAAATATTTTTGAGGACAGGATTATGTCATTTTTTCAATTTTATAAATTTAGACCAGAAAAAACGCAAAGGCTTATCTATGTCTATAAAAATGAGTCTTTAGTTTTTAATCAATATTTTATACAGAGTAAGAATAAGAAGATGCAGTATATGACAAAAGCAATACATTTTAATCCAGAGTTTAAAATGTTAGATGTATATTCTCATCCATCTATTGATTTGATTCAGCTGATATTTAATGGAAAAGAGATTGAGATGATGCTTGATTTAAATGAAATCTTTACCAGAACAATCTTTAATCGGATAAAAAAAGAGGAGAATAAAACTGTTACATTAGATAGCCCATATATTCATATCACCCAAAATGGGGTGATTACTAGGCTCTATCCAAGATGGAAGCATATAAATCCAAAAAATTTACAGCAAAGAGATACCGATATAAATGCAGGATTTTCACAACTTAAAAATGGAGAGATAGATCAATGTTATTTAGTATATCCTAAGACAGACAGCTTCAAGCGTCATATTACATTAAGAGAAGAATCATCACAAGAAATCAAGATGATTCCATATTCATTTACATTTTCAAATAGGGGGAGCAAACAGTGCCAAAAATAGGATTATTTTATGCCAGCACTACAGGCAATACGGAAGATATAGCAACGTTAATAAAACAAAAGATGTCAAATAGTGAAATTGATCTTAAAAATATTAGTGATTGTGTTAATGATGCTATGGAAAATTATGATTTAATTATCATGGGAGTGTCAACTTGGGGTGAGGGTGACCTACAGGATGATTGGGAAGATTATATAGAAAACCTTAATGAAAATAATCTACTTCATAAAACCGTCGCTATTTTTGGTCTAGGAGATCAAGAAAAGTATTGCGATAATTTTTTAGATGCTATGGGGACTATTTATGATATAGTCATTGAAAATGGAGCAACCGTTGTAGGTTCATGGTCAACAGATGGTTATAACTTTGAGGGCTCAACTGCTTTAAGAGTTGGCGAATTTGTAGGCTTAGCACTTGATGAAGATAATCAGGATGAGCTCAGCGAAGAGAGAGTTACTCAATGGATAGAACTTATTACTCCTTATTTTACAAAGTAGTATTTAATCTGCTACAAACCCAATTTCTCTATAAATTATAGAGAAATTCCTTTGCGTAAAAACCACACTATCAATTAACATTGAGATTCATCAATGTTAAAAAAATGATATAATTAACTTATATAAATTATAAGGTATATCTTGAAAATAGTTTTTATTTTATCTCTTTTTATTTCATTTTTATTTAGTCATCCACATACTTTTATAGATGTTTATCCTACAGTAAAAATAAAAAGTGAAGCTACAACAACACTCAACTTTAAGTGGATTTTAGATGATATGACTTCTAGCATTCTTGTTATGGAGTTAGATAAAAATGGAAATGGTAAGATTGATGAAAACGAGAATAGTCACATATATAGTGAATATTTTTCTATTTTTAAAGAGTATGATTATTATACCTATATCATAGTAAACGGAAAAAATATAAAGCTTCCAAAACCAGAAAATTTCAGAGCAACGATTCAAAACAATAAAATATGCTACTCTTTTGATATAAAGCTGAATAATAACATTAAAGATATTGTATTTGAGTTTGGAGACAGTTCTTATTATGTAGGGATGATTTTAAAAGCAAAGTTTGTAGATGCCAACGGTTTATCAATTAAAATTTCGAAGGTAGATAATGATATCTACTATGGTTACAGACTGGAGCTTAGATAGTGGAGATATATAACAAATTTTTACATACTCTTGTGGAGTGGCAGTATGAACTCAACAGTTACATCTCAACAACAATAAGAAGTCTAAATGATGAAAGCAGTTTGAGTACTTCTATTTTTATCTTAGGTATTGCTTTTATATATGGACTGATTCATGCAGCTGGACCTGGACATGGCAAAGCACTAGTAGCACTCTACTTTACATCAAATCAAAGTGCTTATACAAAAGCTTTCAAGATGGGTTACATGATTTCAATTATCCACGCAATCTCAGCCCTTATATTTACTTTTGGAATCTTCTTTATTTTAAAAACTATGTTTAGAAATAATTTCAATGAATTTTCTGATATTGCAATGCTAATTAGTGCCATTATGATTATATTAGTTGGGCTATACTTAATGTATGAAGCATATAGTGGACGGAAATATAAAGAGAGAAAGGTAGAAAAGTCTTCTAAAAGTGAAGTAGCAGTTGCGTTTAGTGCTGGTATTGTTCCTTGTCCTGGAGTTATGACTATAGTGCTTTTTTGTATAGTTTTAGGTCAGTTTACGTTAGGAATTTTAGCTGCAATTGCTATGAGTGTTGGTATGGGACTGACTATCTCATTAGCGGGAATATTTAGTATCGCTTTGAGAAAAAGAGCTGGAGGTTTCTTAAATGAAAAAACTTATATCCTAGAGATGATAGGTGGTTTAGTTATTTTTTCATTAGGTGTTTTTTTGCTTTTAGCCACTAGCAGTTTATTTAGTAGTAGAATCCATTACTAGGTAGTTCCCCTCCTATACTTTTTGGTTTATTATTTTTTAGTATGTTGTAAAAGAACTCTAAATCAGCCTTTGACTCTTTAGCGCTTATACTTTTTAGTTGTGCATGTTCGATACTATCAGTAACTGCATCTGCGTTTAACATGCCAATACGTTTTTCAACGAGTTCTCCCGCTTTTTTTGGATGCGTTTTATACCATTGAAGAGACTTAGTGTACTCTTCATTAAATCTTTTTATTATATAATCATTTTTTTGACCTATCATGGCCATTCCAGCTAGAGGAATTTTTCCCTCAATTTTGAAAACTTCTCCCCACTCTTTTTGTAAATCTGAACTTCTGTATAGATCAGGTGCTATTAGTTTAAGCGGAAAAGAGTTGGTCTTTCTAAGTGCCACAGAAATAGCTGGTTCGGCAAGCAGGGCATGGTCGACTCTTCTTAAAATTAGCATTTGCATGGCATCTATAGGGGAGCTAACATATTTTAAGTTAAAGTCCTTTTGTGGGTCGAGTCCTTGTTTTTTAACTATCTCTTCAAAAATGATGTCTGGCATGTCCGCGCGAAATGGCATAGCGATATCACAGCCTTTAAAATCAGCAAGAGTTTTTTTCTCTTTGTCTCTCGTAATCATTTCGAGTATTCCCCATACTGAGACATTAAGTAGTTGTATATCTACTCCTTTATTATAAAGGTTTGCTGCTACATTGGTAGGAACGGCAATAAAGTCGGCTTTACTGCGGAGGATTAAAGCACGTAGCTCATCGGGATTTTTCCACATTACAAACTCAATTTTATCTGCTACATCTGAAAGAGAATTTGTCTCAATCATATGTAAAAGTGGATGTGAGACTGAAGCCATTGGACCACTTAGTGTCAGCGTATCTATTTTTTTAAATTCATTTGCATTAAGTGTTAGGATAATTAGCATTAATAAGAGTATTTCTTTTAACATTTTCTTTCCTGTATTGTATATTTTTTTGAAGTGTAGGAGGAGTTTACAATATACTTAGTGCAGCTTTATGTATCTGTTTTTTTGGAACATCTCTATACCTCATAGAAATAATCTTCATAATAGGACATAATAAATTTTTAGATTTTTTATATCCAGACTTTTTAACTAGGGATTCTATTTCTGATTTTAACTGCACATCTGACATATCATTTTCCTTGAAGAGAAGCTTATCATTTGTTGATAATTATTCTCAATATGAAATTTTAACAGAGCTAGTCTTAAATCTTGATTAATTATGATATTGATTATCAATAAGTGTGGTTTAGTCCATCCAATGAGTGGGGTCATATCCATTAGTTGGGCGGATGACCTCTTTTTTCTCTAGCTTTTTTTGCAGTAGAAAACTTTCATCTATCTTTTCAAACCCATATTTTTCATAGAACTCCATTGTATTTGGCTTTGCACTAATATCGATACAGAGAGTTTCATATAAGGCACTCGCTTCTTGTAAAAATTGATCCATCATAAATGCACCAATACCCTCGTCTTTAAACTTAGGGATGATTGCAACACTTAGCCTTGGAGGCTCATCTGCATCCAATCGTCTAGACCAGATAGCACCTGCAATTTTATTATCTACGAGAGCGTAAAGACCTAAGTCTTTGTTTGTAAAACCATAAAATTCTGTATATTCTGGCAACATTTGAGGGTCATTAGGGTGTGCGTACTTGAACATATCTATAACTATTTTTTGCTCACTTGACCTTAAAAAATATAACTCTCTGCTCATCCTAACCCCTCTATTTTTGTCTCATACTCTTCATTTATCTCTTCAAGTTCCATAGAAAACTCTTCAAACTCTTCAAACATCTCTTCAATCTTTTTTTCTTCATCAGATACAGTTTTAGATAGCTCCATTAAAATCGCACTATCTCCTGCGTTTGAAGCTTCTATAAGCTCTTGATGATGTACTTCTAATTTCTTTTCAAGTTTCACAATTTCGTTTTCGAGTTTTTCTACTTTTTTCTTTAGGGGAGAAGTGATTTTGTTTCGCTGGCGTACAAGTTCAGCTTTAAGTTTTTTGTTCTCTTTGTTGTTTGATTTAGGTGCTTGTTTGATTTTCTCTTCTTGCTCCTCGCCACCCAGGTGGTCCCTCTCTCGGGCTTTGCCCGATTCACCTTGATCTTCCCAGCCAATCTTCTCTAAAAAGTCATCATAGCCACCATCAAAATACTCTGCACCATCTTTTGCAAATATTATCAGCCTGTCACAAACGCGACGAAGTAACTCTTCTGAGTGGGTAACGATTATAGCAGCCCCTTCAAATTTTTGTATCGCCTTTGTGAGTGCTTCTATGGAGTCCATGTCGAGGTGATTTGTAGGCTCATCAAGAAAGAGAAGATTTACATCTCTCGCTAAGATTTGCCCTAACATTACACGGGATTTCTCCCCACCAGAGAGAAGCGATACTTTTTTATCTGCACTCTCACCACTAAACATCATAGCGCCACAGATACTGCGAATGATTTGCGTAGAGAGTTTACTGTTTGCTGAGTGAATCTCATCTGTTACAGTTGCGTTTGCGTGGAGCCTGTCTATGTTAGTTTGACCAAAATGAGCAAACTCCACAGATGGATGAGAAGATATCTCTCCACTTAAAGCTTTGAGTTCACCAGCTAAAGTGTTGAGCAGTGTAGATTTACCCTTACCATTCTTACCGATTATCCCAAGGCACTCACCGCGTTTAATGTTAAAAGATATATCTCTGAAAAGTATGTTCTCAGGTGAATAACCAAAGCTAAGGTTATCAACTTCAAGCATAATCTTTGCAGGTGTCTCTTTGAAATTGAAGTTAAATTCTAAAGTGTTATCAAAAGCAAGATCATCTAGTAAATCCATCTTCTCTAACTGTTTCACTTTTGATTGGGCAAGTGCTGCTGTTGAGGCACGGGCTTTATTTTTAGCTATGAACTCTTCAAGCTCTTTTACCTTTTTATCTTGTGCAATTTTTTGCTTAGAGTATAACTCATCATTTGCAGATAGTTGCTCATAAAATTTGTGAGTATCTCCTGGAATTATCTCTATTTTTTTACGGACTATTCCCATAGTATGCGTGCAAACACTATCCATAAAGTCACGATTGTGAGTGATTAGAATCACCTCACCCTCAAAGGCTCTAAGAAAGTTTTTTAACCAACGTAGAGAGACAATATCTAAGTAGTTGGTAGGCTCATCCAAGAGGAGCAGGTTTGGTTCAGTCACTAAAAGTTTGGTTAGGTTTATGCGGATTTGATACCCACCTGAAAAAGAGAGCGGGTCTTTGTCTAAGTCCTCGGCAGTAAAACCAAGTCCAAAAAGAATCTTCTCAACTCGGTAGACATCATACTGCATCTCATCTTCTAATGCCAGAGCTGCTTCTTCACGAAGTGTTGGTTCACTAAAAGTGAGATGCTGTTTGAGCGTTCCGATTTTGTAGTTTTTAGGAATGATGACATCACCGCTATCAGCACTCTCTTCACCTAAGATAATTTTGAAAAGAGTAGATTTTCCACTACCGTTTCGCCCAACCAGTCCGGTACGATTCCCCGCATTTAGCTTGAGATTTAGAGCACTGAAAAGTTCTTGAGATGCGAAATTTTTTGAGATATTTGTTAATTGAATCATGGGTGTAATTATACCTAAGTTGTTACAGTTTGGACGTAAAGAGTAGAGGTTTAGGATTTTCATAAATATAAAAAAAAAGAATTTATGGTACAATAGGTGTAGATAAGTAACATAAATGGGGAGGAGGAAGTTATGAATGTTAGCAGTTATATATTCCAGTCACCTTACTCAAGTCAGGTGCAGGTAGGTCGCCCAGATCCCAGTGTTAAACAAAATGATAGCTCGACACAAGGCAGTGATGTCTCTTTTTCTGCAGTCAATACTACAGTTGAAGAAGCACAGACCGTTAAAGCCACTCAAGTTCAAGAAGTGAAACCTGCGGTAGAGTCCGCACAACTTTTAGATATTTACGCTTAAATAGATATCTACTCAGTTCTCGTAGTTATATCTATCCCTTTTGCTTTGAGTGCATTTCCTAGTTCAACGATTCTATTTTTATACTTTTCAGACTGCATAAACCCCTCATAAGCATCTAACTCTTTGTCTTGTACCATTTGAGCGAGTGTATCCATGTTTAAAAGTACCTCTTGCAACTCTGATTCTAAATCTTCTACTGTATCGTTGTTCACTTTATATCCTCTTTGATTTTTTCTAATATCCATGGCCATTCGCCATAGCCACTCTCTGCATTTATATGCCCTGCATTCTCTAGCATAGTCATCTCAACTCCAAGTGAAGCCTGTAGCTCGTTTGCCTCATCAACACTCATATAGGGGTCGTTAGTAGAAGTGATTAGAAACGTCTCTTTTGCATGAGCGTTCTTTGGCATATCTAGAGGGAAAAAACTCTCCAGTTCAGGAATATCACACTCTATGCTTGGAGGTGCTACGAGATAGAGCTTTTGTACTTTTGTAATTGCATCTGTATTGCAAAGGTGAAACCAGAGCGTGTTTGCAAGTGAGTGACAGATAACTATGTCTGGTTTGAACGCTTTCATCTGCTCTATAAGCTCTTTTTTCCATACACCAAAATTAGGAAATTCAAAATCACTAAACTCTAAAAAACTGACAGTTCCATACTCTTTTGCAATCTCGCCAGCTAACCAACTTTGCCAATGTGGAAAATTACTCCCACCCCAGCCATGAAGAAGTAAAACTCTTTTTTTCATTATGCAACCAGTTTTTTGAAATTTTTCAGGGTGAATAGTTTGAGCTTTTCTCCCTTAAGTGCTTTGAGCTCACTTGAAAATCCATTCTTAGAAACTAGAACAAAAATATCGGCTTGAATATTTGCTTTTTCGCATAACTCTTGAAGTCTTGTAAGTTCACTCTTTTTAACTTTTGAGTTTGTGTATTTACATAAACCAACAACTGTTTTTCCACTTTTTGTTTGAGCGTAAATATCGAGTTCAATGCTGTTGTCCCAATAAGTTGAGATTTCAGTGATTGGGTCATCATCAAAGCTTAGTTTTAGAAGTTCATGGGAGAGCTGAGTAAATGGAAGTTGAATAAATTCACTTGCTCTGTTTGCAAATCTTTGGCGAACCTCTTTGTAGTCACCATCGCGAATCCCTTTAAATATAGGGGATACAAAGGCAAACCAAAATCTTAAAAAAGGAGAAGAGAAAAAGAGTTTATTTGAAACACTCTCACTCTCGCTCCATGAAGTAAAGACTCTGTTAGACTTTTGGAGTCTGATAATACCAGTTTCACATAGTTCGCCAACCGCTTTTTCACCAACTTCTTTGGCAACATTTGCACGTTTGTATGCTGTGTGAGTCTTACCATCACCCATAGCAACACCAGTCAAAATAGAGTGATAGAGTGGCATACCTTCTGTAAGTTCAGTGACATCATTACGGATATAGCTAAAATCTGGAAGAATCACTGTTTCAATGAGTTCCATGCTTGGTTTTGAAGTATCTATGTCACCCCAACCAACGCCACCGAAGATAGCGAATTTTTCGAGAGCATCTTCTAAACTCTTGGGTTTATGTTCTTTGTAAAATGATTGAAATTGCTCTAAAAGAGTCTCTTTGCTTAAAATGATGGTTTTGCCTTAATTATAGTATATGAAATTATACAAGCTTTTTTACTATAATGCCATTAAGAATTAAATAGGGAGTTTGTAGATGTTAAGCGGACAAGAGAAAAAAAATATAAAATCTGGACAGAGTGTTGCTATAGTTTTAAAACAGGATCAAGATACGGGTTACTTGACAGACGGTATTGTCAGAGATATATTGACAAAATCACCAAAGCATCCCCATGGAATCAAGGTGCGTTTAATGAGTGGAGAAGTTGGTCGAGTTAAAGAGATTTATTAATCTGTTTTTAGTACACAAAGACTACACACTTTATCTGTAGAATACTTCCAGAACTTAAACTTTAAAGGACAACAGATGAAAAAATCAAATTTAGTAGCACTTTTACTTGGAGTAGCACTTTTTGTAGCAATGGGAGCAACATCTCTCAGTGCCGAAGGTACGAAATGTGGAGCTGAGAAGAAAACTGCAAAATGTGGAGCTGAGAAAAAAGCTTCAAAATGTGGAGTAGAAAAGAAAGCTGCAAAATGTGGAGACGCTAAAAAAGCTGCAAAATGCGGTGATGCTAAAGAAGCGCCTAAAAAAGCAGGTAAATGTGGCGTAGGAAAATGTGGTTGATTTGACCTCAATTTATATCTAAACGTAGAGACTACTGTCTCGCGTTTATGCTTTTAACTTTTTATTCTAGCTATTTCAAAAAAACATCCTGAACATTACATACTATACCATTGATAGTTACAAAGCTAAGCTTGTTTGTGTGACTAATGTCACACAAATGTAACACACCTCTGTTATACTTTCGCCTATTTCAAAGGAGAACAATCATGAAACTCAACACATTATCAACAACTAGAATTCTTATGGGGCTTATCTTTATCTGGTATGGCACTTTAAAACTGTTTCCCGACTTGAGTCCAGCGGAGCAGTTAGCTACATTAACTATAGATAAACTCTTTTTGTCCATGATTCCTGCTAGTATATCTATAAAACTTTTAGCTATATGGGAACTACTTGTAGGTTTTGGGTTTTTACTTGGAAAATATACAAAGCAGGCGAGCATCCTTTTTTTAGTCCATATGACATTAACATTTACTCCTCTGTTTTTACTACCAGACCTCTGCTTTACACAAGCTCCTTTTGCGTTTACCTTAGTAGGTCAATACATAGGAAAGAACCTTATTTTTATAATGGTTGGCGTGATGATATACAAAAATGAAGTTACTGCGTGATTCGCATCACACTGCTAAAGAGCTTATTTTTATAAACTACTCTTGTGAATATATAAATACCACAAGGAGTACACAATGCAAGATATGCGTTTTTTTATGGATACACATGATGAGAAACAGGGAACATTTCCAGCGGGAATAACACCACAAGAGTTTGAAGTTTTTTACAAGTTGTACGAGCAAGCTTGTAAAGAAGAGGGAGTAATATCGGTAAAAATCCATGCAGGATTTTCAGAAGGAAGAGCATTTTGTCTAAACATGGCACCAAATACGGAAGCTGTATTTAGAGTGCATGAAAAAGTTGGATTACCATACAACGAGATAACGGAAATTACAACTATTTCTCCAGCAGATCTACTCAGACTTTCTTAACATACAAAGTTACGACTTATTTTAGCACTATACTAAAGTAGTCGTGGCAAAAATCGACAGTTTACTTAGTACTTATTATAAATTATGAGGACCTGCACAGGACCAAAACTCCCTAGTGAATCAATCACTACTTTTGGTAAATTGAAAAATATTTCAATAGTGGTGATAGCTATAACTCTTTTCCTTCACTTCTCCTGTTCGTAAATATTTATATATAATTTTATTTTTAGATATAATCACTTTATAAAAATCAATAGGGAAGTGAATGTATATGAAACGATTAAAGTTAAAGACTCTTTTGTTATTAGGTGCTGTAATGATTGCTGGCTGCGGTGGCGGTGGAGGAGGTAATGGTTCTGGTAGTGCTGTAAACAAAGCACCAATAGTTAATGCTGGAGCAGATAAAAATATCAAAGTAAATAAAGTAGTAACGATAACAGGCTCAGCAAGTGACAGTGATGGAACTGTCGTAAGTTATGAGTGGAAAGAGGGTTCTACAGTTCTTGCAGATACCCCCTCATTTGATTTTAGTAAATCAGCTATTGGCGTATATACATTAACCTTAACTGTAACAGATGATGATAATGCTACAGCAACAGGTACTCTAAATGTTAATGTTGCAGTTAATCAAGCACCAATAGCCAATGCTGGAGCGGATAAGAACGTTTTAGTGAATGATGTAGTAACCATAACAGGTTCAGGTAGTGACAGTGATGGGACTATTGTAAGTTATGAGTGGAAAGAGGGTTCTGCAGTTCTTGCGAATACTGCTTCATTTGATTTTAACGATACGGCTATCATTGGAACACATACCTTGACTTTAGCTGTAACAGATGAAGATAATGTTACAGCAATAGATACAATGGATGTAAATGTTGTAACAGTCCTACCAACAGTTACTCTTTCTGGTAAAATCACTTACGACTTAGTTCCTGCTAAGAGTAATAACATTGGACTTGATTATGGAAATATTTCTCAAGAAGCAGCAAAGGGTGTACAGGTTGAAGCAGTTGATAGTAGTAATCATATACTAGATACTACCTATACAGATGCTTCAGGTAACTACTCATTTTTAGTAGATGCGGATACTGATGTAAAAATACGAGTATCTGCGAAACTCTATCAGAGTGGAGCACCAAGCTGGGATGTACAAGTAGTTGACAATACAAATAGTAATGCACTCTATGTTATGGAGGGCTCTTTGTCTTCTGTAGGGACAAGTGACTCTACACGTAATCTTAATGCACCGTCTGGATGGGGAGGGAGTAGTTATACTTCTACACGAGTTGCAGCACCTTTTGCTATGCTCGATACGATTCATAGTGCTATGGAGATAGTTTTGAGTGCAGATGGTTCGGCTGTATTTCCTCCATTACTGGTGAATTGGTCAAAAAATAATGTTGGGACTGCAGGGGATAAAACACTAGGACAGATTACTACATCTCACTATACAAACGCGAATCTCTATATCTTAGGTGACGCAGATCAAGATACCGATGAGTATGATGACCATGTCCTTGCACATGAGTGGGGGCACTACTATGAAGATAAATTTTCACGCTCAGACAGCATTGGCGGTTCACATAGTAGCGGAGATATACTAGATATCCGTGTAGCTTTTGGAGAAGGGTGGGGAAATGCCTTTTCCGCGATGGCGTTAAATGATCCTATATATTTTGATACTTCTGGTTCAGAGCAAAGTGGTGGGTTTATCATAGATGTTGAAGCAGGAACAACAGCAAATCCAGGTTGGTATAGTGAAGACTCCGTGCAGAATATACTCTATGATCTTTTTGATGGTACAAATGATGATAGTTTAGATTTAGGTTTTGGACCGATACACAATGTATTTGTGGGAGCAGAAAAAACAACCCCTGCGTTTACAAGTATTTTTACATTTATCACAGCATTAAGAGATGAAAACCCAGGGGATATAGGAAGCATTGATACTCTTGTCTCTGGTGAAAGTATAGCTACTATTACAGATATATATGGAACAGGAAGAACAAATAAGGCAGATTCTTATCCTTATCATGATTTAACTGTAGGGAGTCCTGTATCTATACATACAAGCAATGTTGATGGTAACACAGTTAATGATTATAATAAATTAAGCATTCGAAAGTATGTTAAGTTTGAAGTTACTTCGACTGCAGATTATACTATCAGAGTGGCACAAACTAATGGTATAGATAGTGACCCTGATTTCACACTATATAGAAGTTTTCCACTATTCGCTAAACTAGGATCTTCGGAAGGAGCTGGAAGTTCAGAAGAAGAAACTGTAAATCTAACCATTGGTTCATACCTGCTAGATATAACTGATTTTAATAAAGTTACTAGAGCAGACTATAATGTCACTATAAATTAATAACTAAACAAGGAAAAAAAATGAAAAAAATAAAAATAGTATTACTCGTATCACTTCTAGTTGGCATCTCTGCTATAGCAATGACCTCTAAGGTAGAAAAACCGATAGGTATCAAACAGGGAACAAGTATCGGAGAGTATAGAAAGCCTGGAGCACCTGTAGATATAACATACACTACAGAGCATGTAGAAGTTGGTGATGAGAGTAAAGTGAGTATAGTTTTAACAAGTTCAGTTACTTCTGGGACTATGGAAGTAGTTGTAAATGTTGATAAAAATCTCAATGAAAGCACAAATATAGCCAAAGATATCTCTTTTGACATGAGCGCAGGAGAAAAAGAGTACCCAATAGAGCTGAGTGTCTCAGCAGAAGAAGATGGCTTATACTATGTTAGGTTACTGGTTTCTATTAAAGATAGAGGTATGAGAGCTTTTGCAGTACCTGTATATGTTGGAGATGAGAAACTCTATAAAAAGAGCAATAAAGCAATCAAAAAAACAGCTAATGGAGAAAACATTAGCGTTTCTCAAGCTGTTGAGACTATAAAGAAGTAAACTCTCTTTATAGCTCTATCCCCACTCTTTAGAATCTTTTTCATAGACTGTTTTTACACAATCACTACACGCTGCATGAGTACAATTCACCTATAATTTAAGAGGAGTTTATTATGAAAGTTAAAGAAATGTATATGGAATTTTCTCGCTTAAGTGAGTATGGGCAGTCACTCGGATTACTCTTTGCTAGGTTGACAATCGCCTATGGTTTTTATGAACCAGCAATGATGAAGTGGAAAGATATAAACTCGGTAGCTGAGTGGTTTGGTTCTATGGGAATTCCTTTTCCGACTCTTAACGCTTATATGGCTGCAAGCACAGAGGTCGCAGGGGTAGTTCTACTTACATTAGGGCTGTTGACTAGGGCTATATCTATTCCTCTTATTGTAGTGATGATAGTGGCTATTGTAACAGTGCATCTTCCAAATGGTTTTTCAGCAGGCAGTAACGGGTTTGAGATACCGTTTTACTATATGTTGTTTTTAATTCTGTTTTCTACTCATGGTGCGGGTAAGTTCTCTTTAGATAGAGTGATATTTGGTGAGAAAAATTAGGTTGAGAGTATGGAAGCGCTTTTAAAATTTACAAACAAAATAGGTGAATATAATTTTCCTATTTTGATGTTTTTACTGCAGTCAATCTTGGTTGTGTTTGTAGTTATCTCTATAGTGCTTTTTATCTATGACAGATATATCCAAAGAGAGAATCAATTACTTATTAATTACCCGTTAATAGGACGAATGCGGTATCTTTTTTATGCTCTTCGTAATCCTATGCGACAGTACTTTGGAGATGAAAAATTTTATGAATCATTTGACAAAGTAAAGTGGGTTTATGACTCCGCTGAGAGAAAAGTGGCTTATGCATCTTTTTCTCCAGGTCAGCCACAAAGTAGTGCAAGAATCTCTATAAAAAACGCAAACTGCGTCTTAAACAGTGATGCTGTAAGTGATGAATTTAGTGTTACCTTTGGCGAAGAGTCTCCTAAGCCATTTACAACGAACTCCGTCTTGGGAAGAAGTGCTATGAGTGATGGAGCAATATCACCAGAGGGAACGCGTGCATTTTCAAAAGGGGCTTACCTTGGAGGGTTTCCTATTAATACTGGTGAGGGAAGTTTGACTTCAAACTTTTTATATACACACGCATATAATGCAAAGGATAACTGTTACCTTGATGTAAAAGAGGGTACGCTCTTTGCAAAAACTATTTATAGAGTTGTAAAGTTTATTTTAAATCAGTCTATAGCTGAAAAAGTATATAGACATATGGTTGTAGATACAAAAGATGCAGAGAGCTATCTATTTGATTCTCAGGCTTTAGTCTGTTATAGAGTAAACTGGAAGGCAGATCTGTCTGCGTTTCCTAAAGAGGTGCCAGAAGATATTCCAGACATCATATTTCAGATGGGAAGCGGACTGTATGGTGTCCGTGATAGTAAGGGCTCATTTGATGAGGATAGATACAAAAAGACAATGTCTTTTGCAAAAATGACAGAGATAAAAATGGCTCAAGGTGCAAAACAGACAGGAGGCAAACTCCTTGGCGCTAAAGTGAGTGAAGCCATCGCTTACTATAGAGGTGTAGAGGCGCATAAAAACCTTTTTTCTCCAAACCAGTTTCCCTACGCTCACACTCTTGAAGAGCTTTTTGATTTTATTGGACGACTTAAAGAGTTATCTCAAAAACCAGTTGGAGTGAAAATAGTTATATCATCACAAGACTCCTTTGAAGAGTATGCAAAGCTCATAAAAAAATGCCTCAATGAGCAATCAATAGCCTACCCTGATTTTATTACAGTAGATGGTGGTGATGGCGGCAGTGGCGCTGCACCATTAGAGATGATGATGACAGTTGGCATGACAATAGCTAAAGCACTCTATGTAGCGGATACTACACTCAAAAACGCTGGTGTCAGAGAGAGAGTAAAACTTATTGCTAGTGAAAAAGTTTTAACACCCGATGATGCGATTGTACTTTTTGGCATAGGCGCTGACTATGTAGCTATAGCAAGAGCTTTTATGATGAGTGCTGGATGTATAAGAGCTAGAGAGTGTTCAGGCGCACACGGGAGAGACTGCCCAGTAGGACTTGCGACACAAGATAAGAAAAGAAGAGCTTCTTTCTTAGTGGAAAAAAAGGCTAAAAATGTAGCATCATACCATGCTCAAATGCTCTCAGGTATACGAGGGCTATTAGCTGTAATAGGTGTAGATAATCTCAGTAAACTCAATAAAAATCACCTCATGTTTAAAGACCATACAGGGAAAACTTATATGAATGTAAATAAATATTTTGAAGAATCTTTAGTAGAATAAATTAACTAAATTATAGTATTATTTGTTATATAGTATCGGAGGATTTGCTTTTGAGTATCTTAGGTCGTCAGTGTGTTAGTAATGATAAGTATGAAATTTTTGCTTATGACATCTTATATAGAAGCAACAGTACTGACATCTACACTACAGATTTAAGCACCTCTGCATCGTCTGTAGTTTCAGTCTTAAATGACTTTGGCTATGAGAATGTGATTGGAAACTACAGAGGTTTTGTTCGAGTTGATACAGAGTTTTTGTCCAACGACATCATCTACTCAATTGCCAAAGAGCAATTTGTATTAATGATTTTACAATCATCACTTTTAGATACAAAACTCCCTCCTAAACTCAAAGAACTTACACTAAAAGGCTACACCTTTGGTATAAATGACGTCATTATTAATGAAGAGTCCATAAAAGCAATAATATCTTTACTAGATTATGTAGAGAGTATTAAAATAGATGTTTTGCAATCAGATTCTCACTGTGTAGACACTCTTATACAGATTTTAAAACAGAAAAATAAAACAATTATTGCATCCAAAGTAGAGTCAGATGAGCTCTATCAAGAGTATAAATCTAGGGGAGTTGACTACTTTCAAGGTTATTATATTAAGCGACCAAATATTATACAGAGTACTTCTTTTGATGCCTCGCAAGAACAGGTTCTGCAAGTGTGGAACCTTATACAAAACGATGCAGAAACGAAAGAAATTGTAAAAGCATTAGAGAACAATCATGCACTGGTTTTAAAACTTATGCAGTTTATTAACTCATCATTTTTTTCATTTAGAACAAAGGTCTCATCGGTGAGTCAAATTATAAACCTTTTAGGAAGAAGTACTCTCTCAAACTGGCTACTACTCTTTATGGCAACAGGTAAAAATAAAGATGCTCCTACAAACCATCCACTGCTCTTAATGGTTATTAATAGAACGGAAATTATGACAGGTTTGTTAAAACTTGTAAGACCGGATGCCTCTCAGAGCGATAAAGATAAAGCTTACCTTGTTGGACTACTCTCTCTTATACATCTACTTTTTGAGATAGAGCATAGAGAGTTCTTACATAAACTTCGTGTAACAGATGAGATTGAAGAGGCAATGTTTGAAGCTACAGGTTTTTTTGGACAGCTTTTAGTCATCACAAGATTTATAGAAAACGCAGAGATGGAACATGTTCATGAGTATATAGAGAAGTACAATGTAGATGTAAATGATCTTAAAAGTTTAGTCGCTCAGGCTATGATACGAGTAAATATTTTTGACGAAATGCTTAAGGAAGGATTTTAGCTACACAAAGAGTGCACACTTCCCCGATATAATTAAGTATAGAAAGGAAAAGGAGGACGTTATGTGTATGCCATATGGAGCTATGGGCTCAATAGATAGTGGTTTTGAAAAAGAAGACAAACCAAAAAAACACATTATTCGCGTTTCTCAAAGAGAGTTTGAAAAAGGTGATCCTAATTTCGTAGATGAGCGAATAAGTGAATATAAACCAAAAAAGAAAGAGAGCTTTTTAGATATGCTCATAAAAGAGCTGGCTGGATAGATTATTGTTTTTAAATTCAAGAAGAGATTTTTTAAAAGGCTCAGCCTTTGCCACGAGTGGTTTGCTACTATCAGGGTGTAACCTTTTTGGCGGGGCAACACCAACACAAACGCTCTCACTTGTGCAGAGTGACCTTTTTCCTTACGCAGAGATACTTGGTGTTAACACATCAGCTTACGCCACCCTCATACTTAAGCACACAAGAGTTACGGATGCGGATAAAGCTTTTTTAAAAAATGGCATTAAGTGGTTAGATGAAGAGGCAGAGGAGATGTATAAAGCTTCATATACAAAGCTCTCTGCAAAAGAGCGCCAAACTGTTTTAAAGTCTATATCACAAGTGAGATGGGGAGAGAGCTGGATAGATACAGTTCTTACATACATAATGGAAGCGATGATGAGTGACCCCATTTATGGCGTTAATAAAAATGAAGCAGGACAGAAGTGGGTGCATCACATCCAAGGTTATCCTCGTCCAAAAGAGCCTCTATTATGAAGTATGACATTTGCATAGTTGGTAGTGGAGCGGGCGGCTCACCCATAGCATATGAACTCTCAAACGCAGGTTTTAATGTAGTAGTTCTTGAAAAGGGAAAGAACTACACAGAAGATGACTTTTCAAAAGATGAACTTGCCGTCTCTCGTCGCAATAAATTTACCCCTCTTTTAAAAGAGGAACAACACGTTATAAATGAGCGTCAAAAGGATGGAACTATCGTCCGTTATGGAGGTGCAGAGTATAATTGGAGTTTTTGGAATGGTTCGATGGTTGGTGGATCATCAAATCTGATGAGCGGATATTTTCATAGAATGAAGCCAGAGGATTTCAGACTCAAGTCTGTTTATGGAGAGATAGAGGGAGCCAATGTTGTTGATTGGGCTATCAGTTATGAAGATTTGGAGCCCTACTATACAAAGGTTGAAAATGTTGTGGGTGTTTCAGGTGTCGTAGCAAAACATAAGTTTGCAGAGCCTCGCTCAACACCTGCATTTCCTTATGGGGCTTTAGAGGTAAATGGTGTTACAAAGTGGTTTGATAAGAGTTGTGAAGATTTAGGCTTTGTGAGTATCCAGACCCCACGAACTGTTTTACCTGTAGATGCACTCAAACGTAGAGGATGTTCTTACTCAAACTTTTGTGGGAGTTATGGCTGTGCAACAGGAGCAAAAGGGAGTGCTAGAGCAGCTCTACTTCAAAAATGCAGTGCAAAAATAATCACCGAAGCCTTTGTTTATAAACTTGAGAGTGATGCTAAAAAAGTTACCCATGCACACTACTATGACAAAGATTTAAACGCACACACCATAGAGGCGAAAATATTTGTTCTCTGCGCTCAAGCGATAGAGAGTTCACGTCTGCTTCTTAACTCTAGTAACAAATATTTTCCAAATGGTCTTGCAAACGGAAGTGGAGAGGTTGGTAAAAATCTTATTTTTTCAGCAGGTGGCTCAGGTGAGGGTAGATTTAAGTTTGAAAACCTGAGCCAAACGCAACAAAAAGAGCTTATGCAACCAGGACTATTTTTTAATAGAAGTCTGCAAGATTGGTACGCTTTTGAAGAGAAGGGCAGAGTCTATAAAGGCGGGACTATAGACTTTTTGTTTGAACATGCCAATGTAGTCTCCCGTGCTTCACGAGCATTTTACAATGATGAGGGAGATATAGTCTGGGGTGAAGAGCTGAAAAATAAAATTCAAAAAACCCTGACAACTTCTCGCGTTTTAACCTTTGAAGTCTTTAACGATTGGCTTCCGACTGATGAGTGTTTTGTAAGTGTTGATGATGAGATAAAAGATAAGTACGGGATGCCAGTTGGAGCTATAAACCTCTGGGGACATCCACAGGATATAAAAGTTGGTGAACATTTGGCTCTAAACGCAGTCAGGGTTTTAGAAGAGATGGGTGCAGAGGAAGTATCTTACTCTATATCTTCTGCGCCACCACCAAACTTAGTTGCTGGTGGGTGTAGATTTGGAGATGATGAAAAAACATCGGTTTTAGATAAAAACTGTAAAGCACATGAGCTTGAAAATCTTTATGTCACCGATGCCTCTTTTATGCCAACGGGAGGGAGTGTTCCTTATACCTGGACTATCTATGCCAACTCATTTCGTGTAGCGGATATTATTAAAGCAAGTATCTGAACTTAAGAAGTATACGATGAGTGAAGTAATACCCTAAAAAAACAATATCATTTTTTGGTGGCACATCATTCTCTAGTTAATGGTGCTTTACATATAGGACTATTAACATGTTTACCATCAAAAGAACTTATTTGGCATACAGATAGAGAAAGCCAACAAATGGCTATATGTTACCTTCTTCTTAAATTAGGTAAGTTTAACAGAATCATTACTCCCTAAAAACTCACCGACTAAACAACATCCACAATAGCTTTTTCAGGGTTATTGTCAAAGATTTCTCTTTCTACACGCAAGGGTAAATATAATGCATTAGGCGAACGCCCATCCACTACCTCACCTGATAGTTTATGTATATAACGTGCATCATTTCCACTCTCAGGTTCATCATGTACAACAGCATCATACGAAGAAACATCCGGTGTCTTATGAGTATCTACTTCAGCAGGGTCTCTTGCTGAGTTATGAGAAAGAGCATCTTGTATACTCTCTCCCTCTTTTGTATTCTCATACTCATACGCTTTTGTCTTATGACTATTAGCAAACTCAAAATATGCTTGTAAGTAAGAAGGAAGTGTTTCATCATACTCTTTAAGAGGAACCTTATGAAACTCTGCCTCTTCATACATAAGTTGTAAAGTAACAAGAGAAAGTTCATTATTTACTTTCTTATTAAGTGTTAGTTTATAGGGTTTCATCTCATCACTATTAATATCACCAACAATACCTACCAGCTCAACAACACCCACTATTTCAAGATCTTCTATATACCATTCATACTCATCTAAAGAGTCCTCTATCTTAGTATTAAGCCCCTCTACTAAAGCCTCTGCTTGTATCTGTGCTTCATCCTTAGAACGTGCTATTATCTGCCTAGTGTAGATAAACTCCTCTACAGACTCAGGAGGATACCCACCACCAA
>Ga0209345_10002447_pt1 | contig 20502 bp, 21 predicted proteins | sample Cruoilmetagenom7_FD_187294 | JGI IMG/M metagenome (GOLD analysis project Ga0209345, IMG submission 187294) | Oil polluted marine microbial communities from Coal Oil Point, Santa Barbara, California, USA - Sample 7 (SPAdes) (version 2) | ecosystem: Environmental > Aquatic > Marine > Oil seeps ... | reverse complement strand
CTGCGCCAAGCTGCGTGGCATAGTCTAAAAAGGCTTTAAATTTAATTTCTCGATTACAAAGAATATCTGGATTCGGTGTACGACCAGCGGCGTATTCACTTAAGAAGTTTTCAAATACGTTATCCCAGTATTCCGCGGCAAAATTAACTGTTTTTAGCTCAATGCCCAGCTTATCACTCACTTGTTGCGCATCGTCTAGGTCTTCTTTTGCCGTGCAATACTCACTGCCGTCGTCTTCATCCCAGTTTTTCATGAATAGGCCGGTAACCTCATGCCCTTGTTCGAGCAAACGTAAGGCAGCAACAGATGAATCAACACCCCCAGACATACCAATCATGACTTTATAATTATTCATTTTAAATCAAAGTGTTATATGGGTTACTTTAAGTAATACTTTATGATATCTAAAGGGTAACGTTTGCCAGCAAGGTAGTCTTTTAGGCTTTCCAAAATGATAGGGCTACGTAAGCGACCTTCATTTTCAATAATTTCTTCATGGGTCATCCATAAGGCACGAATAATCCCATCATCAAGCTCAGTTGCAACAACTTTAGTGCATACGCTACCTGAGTAGGTAGATCGATAATACGTGGTTTCATTATCGTCGTTATGCCATAAATAGGAGCCAATAATAGCCTTTGGAGTAAAGCGATAGCCGGTTTCTTCCATTGTTTCCCTTATAACAGCATTTTCCATGCTTTCATTAGGGTCTAGATGTCCAGCAGGTTGGTTTAATACAGGTCCAGTGGGAGACTCTTCTTCTACCATTAAGAACTTACCGTCTAATTCAGCAATAGAAGCAACGGTTACATTGGGTTTCCAGATCATTCAGTGTCATCAATATTATTGGAAGTGAGTATTATAGCTGAATTGAGTTGACGCTTTAATTACCTTAACCTAACTTATATTCTATATTAGCTAATTGATACCAATTATACGCATCATTGAAGGGTCGGCTATGGGTTTAGCTGAGCTGGTAAACCTCTAAACGAGTAAAGTTTACTTTGAAACAGTATCAATGAAATGCACTTCGAACCAAGTTATCGAGTAGACTGGCATTGATATACACTCTGGCTGTTGTAAACTGCGTCCAGTTAAGAGCAAAAAATCTGTTTTTGTCATGGTGATAGCGAAAACAGAATTATATTTTTCACCATATAATTATAGAGAGCTTAATATGAGTAAAGGTACAGTGAAGTGGTTTAATGCAGACAAAGGTTTTGGTTTTATTACTCCAGAAGATGGTGGAAAAGATTTGTTTGTTCATCATTCAGAAATTCAAGCAGGTGGCGAATACGCAACATTGAATGATGGTCAGGAAGTTGAGTTTGAAGTAGGCCAAGGCCAAAAAGGCCCTTGTGCAAACAAAGTTCAAGCTTTGTAAGCAGTAATTTTATGCTGAAAACCTTGGGTTTATATTAAGTACGTTTACTCAAGTTTTCAGCATATTTTTAAGTATAAGTATTACCTAGCCCTAAAAAAACTGGGGTCAATGAGCTCGATAAAGTTTTTAGCGGGTAGCGATAGCGCACCTTTTCGTTTCATCGTCACACCATAGTAGTAGTCAGGAAAGTATTTCGACAATGGCTTGGCAACCAGTTGTTCTTTTCCTGTTAAAGCGACACTAGTAACGATTGAAATACCAAGACCTAACTCTACATACTTTTTAATAATCTCCCAACTCCACGCCTCTAAAGAAACTGTATAGCCGAGCTTATGTTTCTGTAAAACATCATCGACAATACGCCAAGTATTGAGGTGTTGAGGTGGCAAAATAAGCTCGTACTGCACAATATCGCTCAAACTAATATCATCAACTGACGCCAATGGATGACCAAACGGCATAATAAGCACCGGTACAAATCGGTACACTTTTTTGTAGAGTATATCTGCCGGTACTTCAAGCATAGGACCTACGGCAAAATCAACATCTCCGTTACGAATAGCATCCACACCCGACTTGCCGGATACGCTATGCAAGCGTATATGGACATTTGGATATCGCTGCTTGAAGGTTTCTATAATATTCGGTAACAAATACAAAATGCTGGCTTCGCCTGCCGCAATATTGATTTCTGCTGTTTCTTCAGGGCGATGCAATGCTGTAAAGCGTGTCGGTAAGCTATCCATTTGATCAACCAAGGGCTGAGCAAGCTCTAAAAGTTTTTTACCTGCGTCCGTTAGCGTTATTTTTGGACCATTTCTTATAAATAACTTCGCTTTAAACTCTTTTTCTAGACCTTGAATTTGTAGCGAAACAGAAGGTTGACTCAACTGTAATAATTCTGCAGCTTTTGAGAAACCACCAACTTTTGCAGCCATACAAAAAGACCGAAGCTGTTTATGCCGGTTGGATTTTATTAGTTGTTCATTCATAAATGAATTCTATCATTAATTTTACTTATGATAGAGATAGCTTGATAGGGATTGTAGGGGGGTAGAAAGTTATTATAATGCATTGCACAAACCACTTAATCACGACCTTGGAGATTTAAAATGAAATCATTAACGTTTAAAGGTGAGATGACAACTGAATACGCCAGCATTTTTAATGCTGAGGCGAATAACTTTGTAGCGGCTCTTGCTGAAGAGTTTGCTCCACGAGTACGCGAACTGTTACAGGCGCGCAAAGACAGGCAAGCAAAAATTGACGCAGGAGCATTACCTGATTTTTTAACTGAAACGAAATCCATTCGTGACGGCGATTGGCGTATTTTAGGGGTGCCAGCTGATTTACAAGACCGCCGTGTAGAAATTACCGGCCCTGTCGATCGTAAGATGATTATTAATGCCCTCAATGCCAATGTAAAAGTTTTTATGGCAGATTTTGAAGATTCTTTAGCTCCTACGTGGGAAAAGGTAGCTCAAGGCCAAATTAACATGCGTGACGCGGTAAATGGCACGATTAGCTTAGACGATCCTAAGTCTGGCAAACATTACGAACTAAACGAAAACCCTGCGGTACTAATCTGTCGTGCGCGTGGTTTACATTTGCCCGAAAAGCACATTCATTTATATGGTCAAGATATTCCAGGTGGGTTAATAGATTTTGCCTACTACTTTTTTCATAACTATAAAGCTTTATTAGCAAAAGGCTCTGCTCCGTATTTTTATATTCCTAAGCTGCAATCGCATAAAGAAGCACGCTGGTGGGCAGATGTAATGGATAAAGCTGAAGATTTGATGGGTCTAGAAAGAGGCACCATTAAAGCGACCGTACTGATTGAAACATTACCTGCCGTATTTGAAATGGAAGAGATCTTGTACGAATTTCGTGATCACATTGTGGCACTGAATTGTGGCCGTTGGGATTACATCTTTAGCTATATTAAAACGCTTAAAAATTACCCCGATCGCGTGCTTCCAGATCGTCAAGTAGTGACAATGAATCAACCCTTTTTAAGTGCGTACTCACGCCTGCTCATTAAAACTTGTCACAAACGTGGTGCGTTAGCAATGGGCGGCATGGCGGCCTTTATTCCAGCTAAATATGCAGAGGCGAATGCGGCGGTTTTAAAGAAAGTAGTGGGCGATAAAACCTTAGAAGCTCAAAATGGTCACGATGGTACCTGGGTTGCCCACCCTGGCTTAGCCGATACCGCAATGGCTGTGTTTAATGAATACATAGGTGAAGGAAACGCAAATCAAATGAACGTATCGCGTGCTGATGATGCTGAGGTAACAGCGGCTGATCTTTTGGAACCTTGTGACGGTGACAGAACAGAGGAGGGCATGCGTGCTAATTTGCGTATTGCTGTTCAGTATATCGAAGCATGGATTCAAGGTAATGGCTGCGTCCCGATTTACGGCTTGATGGAAGATGCGGCAACGGCTGAAATTTCACGCTCGTCAATCTGGCAGTGGATTCACCACGGTAAAGACTTGAGCAATGGAAAAAAAGTTACTGTTGAGCTATTCCGCGAGTTAATGAGCGAAGAAATGGAAACGATAAAAAACGAAGTTGGTGAGGAGCGATTTAACGCCGGTCGTTTCGACGACGCTGCAAAAATCATGGATCGTTTTACAACATCCGAAGAGCTGGTGGATTTCTTAACCGTACCTGCTTACGACTACCTGTAATTTTTAGAAACTTAACCGAAAGGAGATAACAATGTCATCTTATATAAATGATATCAACGCTGTTTCAGAACTTAAGGAAGAAAATGGTTCATCTTGGGACGCCATTGGCGCGGAAGCTGTTGCACGTATGCGTGCACAAAATAAATTTAAGCATGGTCTTGATATAGCCAAATATACGGCCGATATTATGCGTGCTGATATGGCTGCATACGATGCTGATAGTTCGCAATATACGCAATCTTTAGGGTGCTGGCATGGATTTATCGGCCAACAAAAAATGATTTCTATTAAGAAGCATTTTGAAGGTAAAACAGATCGTCGTTACCTTTACCTATCCGGTTGGATGGTGGCCGCGTTACGTTCTGAGTTCGGCCCCTTGCCTGACCAGTCTATGCATGAAAAAACCTCTGTTGCTGCCTTAATTAAAGAGCTTTACACCTTTTTACGCCAAGCAGATGCACGAGAATTAGGTGGCTTATTCCGTGAATTAGATGCGGCTCGTGAAGCAGGTGATACGGCGGCTGAAAAACGCATTCAACATGATATTGATCATCACGTCACTCATGTTGTGCCCATCGTTGCGGATATAGACGCAGGTTTTGGTAATGCAGAAGCCACGTATCTGATGGCTAAACAAATGATTGAAGCAGGTGCGTGCTGTATTCAAATTGAAAACCAAGTATCTGACGAAAAACAATGTGGTCACCAAGACGGCAAAGTGACGGTTCCCCATGAGGATTTTTTAGCTAAAATTCGTGCTGTTCGTTATGCCTTCTTAGAGCTCGGCATAGATAATGGTGTGATCGTAGCGCGTACTGATTCTTTAGGTGCCGGCCTGACTAAACAAATAGCAGTAACCAATGAGCCAGGCGATTTAGGCGATCAATACAATGCATTCTTAGATTGCGACGAAGTATCCCCAAGCGATATGAACAATGGTGATATTGTACTTAACCGTGATGGGAAATTATTACGCCCAAAACGTCTTCCGAGTAACTTGTTTCAGTTTAAAGCGGGTACTGGCGAGGCACGCTGTGTGCTTGATTGCATTACATCGCTTCAACATGGCGCCGACCTTATCTGGATTGAAACTGAAAAACCACATATTGGTCAGATTGCTGGCATGGTCAACGCAGTTCGTGAAGTCGTTCCTAATGCTAAATTGGTTTACAACAATAGCCCATCTTTCAACTGGACATTGAACTTCCGCCAACAGGTATTTGATGCATGGTCTGAAGCTGGAAGAGACGTTACAGCCTACGACCGAGATGCCTTAATGAGTGCTGAATACGATAAAACGGATTTAGCGAAAGAAGCTGACGAAAAAATACGTACTTTCCAAGTTGATTCATCACGTGAAGCGGGCATTTTCCATCACTTGATCACCTTACCCACTTACCACACAGCAGCGTTATCTACAGACAACTTAGCCAAAGAATATTTTGGCGATCAAGGTATGCTCGGTTATGTTAAGGGTGTTCAACGTAAGGAAATTCGTCAAGGCATCGCTTGTGTTAAGCATCAAAACATGTCCGGCTCAGACATGGGAGATGATCACAAGGAATACTTTGCCGGTGAAGCTGCGCTTAAAGCTGGTGGTAAAGACAATACAATGAATCAATTCTCATAATATTAATTCGCTTACTAGCCTAAGCTAGCTTGAAAAACTAAACCCGAGACTCCATATATTGGATCTTGGGTTTTTTTATATGTATTCAAAAATCCCTTTTACATTAGTGACTGATTTGAATTAAAAACATGAGTCGAAGTTAGATTTTTATATAAACAAAGCAATCACTTTTCTGTCAAAATAACTATTAGACAACTTATTAGATTATTTAACCGTATGGCCGACTTACCTTTTGATGACAACAATGATGATGGCAGCCTAGCCGTACAAGATGCCAAGCCTCAGTTACAGAAACCACCGATGTATCAGGTGTTATTATTAAACGATGACTTCACACCGATGGATTTTGTCGTCTCCATTCTACAAAGTATCTTTTATAAAGATAAGGAAGAGGCGGTTAGAATCACTATGAACGTCCACACCAATGGTATTGGTGTCTGTGGGATTTATACTAAAGATATAGCAGAAACAAAAGTTCAACAGGTTTTAGCGTATTCCCAAGAAAATCAACACCCTTTGCAATGCACCTTAGAAGAAGTGGAGTAAATAATGCTTAACAAAGAATTAGAACAATCTTTAAATGATGCATTCAAAAATGCACACGAAAAGCGCCACGAATTTATCACGGTAGAACACTTATTGTTAGCGATGATGAGTAACAAATCAGCGTGTGAGGTATTTCAAGCCTCAGGTGGTAACGTTGAAAAAATGATAACTGAGCTAGATGCTTATCTGGAAGAATCAACGCCTCTTATACCCAGTGATATTGAGCGTGAAACACAACCTACACTTGGTTTTCAGCGCGTATTACAACGGGCCGTCTTTCATGTGCAATCGTCGGGTAAGAAAGAAGTCACGGGGGCTAATGTATTAGTGGCTATTTTTAGTGAGCAGGACTCTCAAGCCGTTTATCTTATGAATCGGCAAGATGTTACGCGCCTTGATGTAGTTAATTTTATCTCTCACGGTATTGCTAGAACCGACGATGATGACATGAGTGACTTTGAAGGAATTCCTGCATCTGACACCGAAGAATCAGCGAATGACCCGTTGAGCAAGTATACGGTTAATTTAAATGAACAAGCAAAATTAGGGAAAATTGACCCCTTGATTGGACGTGAGAAGGAGTTAGAGCGTACGATTCAGACACTCTGTCGCCGCCGTAAGAACAATCCCTTATTAGTAGGTGAAGCGGGCGTGGGTAAAACAGCTATTGCCGAAGGTTTGGCGTTAAAAATTGTGGAAGGCAATGTGCCCGAGGTATTAGAAGACACGACTGTTTACTCATTAGATATGGGTAACTTGGTCGCGGGGACTAAATACCGTGGTGATTTCGAAAAAAGACTAAAGGGCTTAGTCAGCCAGTTAAAAACGCAGGAAAAAAGCATTTTGTTTATTGATGAAATTCACACCATCATTGGCGCCGGCTCTGCATCAGGTAGCGTGATGGATGCTTCAAACATGATTAAACCAGCGTTAGCTTCAGGTGACCTTCGCTGTATTGGTTCGACCACCTATAAAGAATTTAGAGGCGTTTTTGAAAAAGACCATGCCTTAGCAAGGCGTTTCCAAAAAATTGATATCAATGAACCCTCAGTCGATGACACCGTTCGTATTTTAAAAGGTTTAAAACCACGATACGAAGCGCATCATGGTATTGAATACAGTACGGATAGTTTGGAAGTTGCAGCAAAATTATCAGATCGTTACATTAATGATAAATTTTTACCGGACAAAGCAATCGATGTCATAGATGAAGCGGGCGCAAAACAACGCTTATTACCTGAAGACGAGCGTCAGCCTATTATTCAAGCCGATGATATTGAAAAAATTATTGCGCAAATTGCCCGCATACCCGAAAAAAGTATTTCCTCTCAAGATAAAGACAAGCTTAAAGATTTGGCACGCAATTTAAAATTAGTTGTATTTGGTCAAGATGAAGCAATAGAAAAGTTATCCGATGCGGTTATTTTAAGTCGTGCTGGCCTAGGCCAAGAAGAACGCACCATCGGTTCCTTTTTATTCGCTGGCCCAACCGGTGTTGGTAAAACAGAAGTTACCAATCAATTAGCAAAAATAATGGGCGTGGATTTAATTCGCTTCGATATGTCTGAATATATGGAGCGTCATACCGTATCTCGCTTAATTGGTTCGCCACCAGGCTATGTAGGTTATGACCAAGGCGGCCTGCTAACTGAAGAAGTGAATAAGCACCCGTATGCCATTTTATTGCTAGATGAAATTGAAAAGGCACACCCAGATATTTTTAATTTGTTATTGCAGATTATGGATCACGGGACATTGACCGATAATAATGGCAGAAAAGCAGATTTTAGAAATATTATGTTGGTGATGACGACAAATGCGGGTGCTCAAGAAGCCAGCCGTGCATCAATGGGCTTCACCGAGCAAGAACACTCATCCGATAGTATGCAAATTATCGAGAAGTCATTTTCGCCTGAATTTAGAAATAGGCTGGATGCGGTGGTTCAATTTAAAGGCTTGAGTGAAGAAACCATTATTCACGTCGTCGATAAATTTATCTTCCAGCTTGAATCACAGTTACATGAAAAGAATGTTTCATTAACATTAGAACCAGAAGCCAGAGCATGGCTAGCTAAAAAAGGTTATGACCCCAAAATGGGAGCAAGACCGATGGATCGCACCGTTCAGGAGTTCATCAAAAAACCACTCGCTAACGAACTGCTATTCGGGCAGTTGGTAAATGGTGGAGCAGTTAACGTGTGTGTTAAGGATAATAAAATCGATTTTATTATCACTGAAACGCGAAAGGGTTTGATCGAACAGAATTAAAGCTTATTTAACTCGGTAGGTAATGCGGCCTTTGGTTAAGTCATAAGGTGTCATTTCCACCTTAACGCGGTCACCAGTTAGGATACGAATGTAGTGCTTACGCATTTTTCCTGAAATATGTGCGGTAATGATGTGCCCGTTTTCTAACTCAACTCTAAACATTGTGTTTGGAAGCGTGTCTTTTACAACGCCTTCCATTTCAATTTGATCTTCTTTTGCCATGTTTTCCTTTAAAATTTTAACTAACAGCAGCGCTTTAACAAGCGAATGCGGCGCGATTTTACACTATTTGAGCGAGTTTAGTACGAATTGCCTTAAAAAGTTAAGGGGGAATCTAAAGAAGCACTTTGCTCGGGGAGTAAATCGTCCTTTTGGTAAGTGCGCCAATCTCCTTCAATCAACAGCTCAATAGGTCTAAATTTTGACTTATAGCTCATCTTAGCGGAGCTCTTTATGTAATAACCTAAATACAAATGGTTTTTTTTAGTCTCTTTTGCGATTTTGATTTGTTGCAAGACACTGTATGTACCAAGACTTCTAGATGAATAGTCTGGGTCAAAAAAGGTATAAACAGCCGATAGGGCTTGAGAGAAAATATCGGTAACAGAAATGGCCAATAGTGTGTCGCCCAAGCGAGTTTCATAGATCAAGCTATTACCAAACGATTCACATAAAAACGTTTGATAATCTTTTTCAGTAAAATTTTCCATTGAACCGGCCGGGTGTTTAAACCGCTGGTAACGTAAATATAATTCATAGTGCTCTTCTGAAAATTCCGCCTTAACAGCTGAGAATGTCAGCTCTTTATTTTTATTTAAAAGCCGCTTCTGACTTTTAGAGGCCTTGAAATGATGTACATTGATCCGGCAAGAAATACAGGCACGACAAGTTGAACAATGCGGCCGGTATGCATAAGCACCACTTCGCCTAAAGCCCACAGCTATTAGGTATTCATAAATACCTGGCGTTACGGTGACATCAGGAGAAATAAAAATACTTTGCGACTGCTGACCCTTTAAATAATCACAGTCGTGTGCTGATGATATGTATAGTTCTAGTTGCCGAGAAGGCTGTGTAGTCTCTTTCATTAATCAATTAACCACGCATTTTTGTGTGTAGCTTGAGAACAATATAACTCGAGCTGGCGGACAAAGTCATTTCGTGAAATAGTTGCCGCTCCTAATGTTTCCAAATGCTCGGAATGTACTTGGCAATCAATCAGTTGATAGCTCCATTGAACGAGTTGTTGACATAAATAAGCAAAACCAACCTTCGAAGCATTGCTCTGAAGACTAAACATGGATTCGCCAAAAAAAACTTGCCCAATAGCAATTCCATACAAGCCTCCAACAAGTTTATCAGCCGACCAGACTTCAATCGAATGTGCGTGGCCTAATTTAAATAGTGTTTCGTAGGCATACATCATTGAAGGCGTAATCCAGGTGCCTTCTTGGCCTTTTCTAGAAGCTGAACACGCTAAAATAACATCGTTAAAGGCTTTGTCGAACGTGCAATTAAATTGCTTGCTCTTGATAACTTTTTTAAGGCTACGCGATAGATGAACCTCTTTAGGCTTTAATACCATCCTCGGGTTTGGCGACCACCAAAGAATAGGCTGGTCTTCTTCAAACCATGGAAATATACCGCAGCGATACGCATTTAGTAAACGTTGGGGGCTTAATGAGCCCCCAGCCGCTAATAAGCCGTCGGGGTCTTTTAATGCACTATCAAGTGTAGGAAAAGGCGCCGAGTCATCATTTGGGTCAAGCCAAGGTAACATGAGTCACTGGATAGAGATTAACTATCTGCCAAATGATCAAGGTAGCGTTCGGCATCTAACGCTGCCATACAACCAGAACCGGCAGAGGTAATCGCTTGCCGATAAATTGAATCGGCGACATCACCGGCTGCAAAAACACCTGGAATACTAGTTTGAGTTGCATTACCAGAATTTCCACTTTCGGTTGTTAAATAACCATGAGGCATATCTAATTGGCCTTCAAAAATTTGAGTATTTGGTGAGTGACCAATCGCCACAAAAACACCTTCTAAATCAATTTCTTTTGTCGTGTTATCTTGCGTGTTTTTAATACGAATACCGGTCACACCCATTTCATCGCCCAGCACTTCGTCTAATTGATTAAACCATTCGACCGAAATATTACCGTCAGCTACTTTTTTCATTAACTTATCAGACAAGATTTTTTCTGAACGAAATGAGTCACGGCGATGAATAACCGTCACATGATCGGCAATGTTTGACAGATAGAGTGCTTCTTCAACGGCTGTATTACCACCACCAATAACGGCAACACGCTGTTTTTTGTAGAAAAACCCATCACATGTTGCACAAGCTGAAACGCCTTTACCCTTAAATGCCTCCTCGGAAGGTAAGCCCAAGTATTTTGCAGAAGCACCTGTGGCAATAATTAATGCATCACATGTATACGTGCCCGCATCACCGATTAATTTAAATGGGCGTTGTTGTAACTCAGTAGTATGAATATGGTCGAATTGAATTTTAGTTTCAAACCGTTCGGCATGCTGCTTCATGCGTTCCATTAAAGCAGGGCCTTGCAAACCTTCTACATCACCTGGCCAATTATCTACATCAGTGGTTGTCATTAACTGTCCACCTTGTTCAATACCAGTAATTAAGAGCGGGTTTAAATTAGCTCTAGCCGCATAAATAGCTGCAGTATAACCAGCAGGCCCTGAGCCTAAAATAATTAATCGATGGTGTGAGTTTTCGCTCATGAAAGGCTCCTCTAGTAAGTGGTTTGTAAATAATTTTATGTTGACATTGTAAGGTGGTAAAAGAAAACCCAGTATTCAATTCAACATTAAAGCGAGGTAGTATGGCGATAAGAATTACTTAGGTAAAGTGCTAAACAGATGAATATAGGTATTCCAAAAGAGATTAAAGTTGCTGAAGGCCGTGTTGCATTAACACCAGACAGTTGTTCAGAGTTGATTGCCAGTGACCATCAAATTTTTATGCAGCAAAATGCTGGCTTAATGAGCGGGTTTAAGGATTCAGAATACCAACTGGTTGGCGTTCGGATTTGCCCATCCGTTGAAGAGTTATATCACTCCTGCCAGCTAATTGTTAAGGTTAAGGAACCTTTAGAAAGCGAGCTGAAGTACTTAACATCTGAGCATATTCTTTTTTGTTTCCTTCATCTTGCAGCAAATGAAAAGTTGGCTAACGGACTATCGCGCATTGGTTTAACAGCCGTAGGATTTGAGTCAGTGAAGGAAAATAATCAATTGCCCATTCTAAAGCCAATGAGTGAGATAGCCGGTAAATTATCTATTCAAATTGGCGCAACATTACTGCACCAATACCAAGAAGGTTCGGGCTTATTGTTAGGAGGTTTACCTGGGCTTGATATTGATAAAGGGCAAGTATTGGTTTTAGGTGCAGGTTCTGCTGGAAAACAAGCGGCCCTGTTAGCGCGAAACATGGGTGCTAATGTCTTTGTTTATGATCGGTCGGACGATGCACTGACAGAACTCAAGCAAATAGATCCATTAATCCATACCATAAATGATGAAAGTGATTGTTTGGCATTGCTGGAGTATACAAACTTACTAATCGGTGCATTGCATATAGCGGGAAAGAAAAGCCCTCATTTCATTAGCCGTTCAGACCTAATGTTAATGATGGATGGATCTGTGATCGTTGATATTTCAGTTGACCAAGGTGGCTGTATTGAAACAACCCGTCCAACAACTTATGACGAGCCAACCTTTGTAGAGGAGGGTGTTACTCATTTTTGTGTAGCTAATATGCCTGGTGCTGTCCCCAGAACAGCAACACAAGCCTTATCTTCAGTATTACCAGCGTATATTCATCGTCTTACAAAAGAAGGTTGGGGTGAACAAGATGCCGTTATGCAATCAGCCATTAATGTCAAAGCAGGAAAAGTATTAATTAACCTACTTTAGACACTAATGACGATAACATTTAACTTAAAGTGTACCTTCAAGCAGTTTTTTATTTAACTCAGCCCAACCTGTGCCAGATTTAGCAGCGCCTTCTAAATAGTCTGCTGGTGCTGATAGGTAAGGAGGGCGGCATGGGCCAGCTTTCATCCAACCGGCTGCGTTAATACGTGCTTTTTCTAACTGGATATTATAACGAGAGAACTCAGCAAACCCACCAGGAGGGAATAGGCTAGCAAGTGTTTGTGCTATTTGTGGGTAAAGTGCATCGGGTCTACTCCAGTCACCGGTCTTAACCGCTTCTTTAATACTATCGCGCCAATGGATAGTCAGTTCTGGACCAGTACAAGCAAGCGGTGACCAAAAAGCGGTGTGGAACTCTGGGTCCATTTTAGCTGCATCTGCATGGTCAACTTCTAATGTAAGGAATCTGATTTGCTTGCGAGACACCATTGTATGAAGGTGTAGTTGTGCAATATTGATGTATTTACAAGTAATAACTTGAGGAATGTTAGCCACTTGAGCCCAAAATGGAGCTGGGAAGTCAAATTTAAATGCCTCTGGGTTAGCATAAATAGCGATAGCCATTTCAGGCACAGCTTCAGCAACATCTTGGTAGAAACGAACAGCAGCCGGTACATCAATTTGCTGCCACATTGGTAAACCTAACATAGTGCCGTCAGCACCAATATCTCTTGCGTGCTTTAACTGACGAATTGTTTCGCGAGTATTCATAGTTGTTACGCCAACAAAAACAGGTACACGTCCAGCAGCTGTTTCAACCATGACTTCCATCATTTTTTTCTTTTCTTCCCAAGTCAGAGTCGCGCCTTCTCCAAAAGTACCTTGACACATAATAGCATCAACACCTGATACAATAAGGCCTTCAACAGCCTTTGCTACTTCATCATAATCAACACTGTCTTCTGTTTGCCATTGATCACCAGTATCAATCGCTGGAGTAGGGATGATTGCCCAAGCACCATTCACATCTTCCACTGTTAATCTATCTTGCCTTCTCGCCATAATTATGTCCGCCTATATGTTTATAAAATTAAAAATAATAATTACTAAAAAATTAATATACTAATGATTACCATTAGTTTTTACTAATGTATTATTTTAACCTTATATTGATATCAACATCAATCAAGTAAATCTGCTTCATTTAATACATTCAGTTTAATAGTCTAAATATCATCCATCTCGCCAATTAGTGCGACTAATAAATTTTTTGAAAACCTAGTAACAGTTTAATAATCGACCCGCAACAATTGTTAAGCTGCTTAACTTTTTAGAAAACGATTTATCCTATCTCAGTGATAAGTGGATAGGCTTTCATTTTATTAACAGCGAACTGGTCACACCTGAAGATGAGTTTGTAATGTTAAGTAAAATTTATGCTTATAAATATTTCAAAATTAAGAATAATTTTAGAGCTGACGAGAACGCCAAACTAAAACAAAGGTTGAACGCTTAAAGTCACCTAAAGCTTTTTTATACGACTAGAAAATTATCCATAACGTCTGAAGTGCTCACATTGTATGCCTTAGCCTGCCTTATATGGCTCAGTATCTTACTTCGTATAATGTATATTATGTTAAATTGATGCCTAAACGAGAACAATTAAATAGCCCTTTGTATATTTTTAATTAATTCCATTAATGAATTTACGGCCTTATACATCAACCTACAATTATTCGAGTACCTCATTGAAATATTATTATTTAACGACAACTATTTCTTTCCAATTGAAGACATAAAATTTAGGTGTTTTAAACAAGGGTGATTACCGTAACGATTTATTATCTACTCAGCCAACACCTATAGGCTGATACCAAAACAATATTAATTTGGTCGACTGCTTTCACCTAAGTTGAATCTCTTTTGTTACGTTTTGATCCTTTGGTTTTCAAACATGTAGTCTTTGCGATACCTAATGTTATGTTGTATCATCACTTTTATTACATGGAACGCACTATTCAACTGCAAACTTACACTGGATCAACCTACTTCAATGATGTAAGCAGTATTAATATAGACACGGCCATAGTTTGAAGCGACATACAGCTGCACCATTCTCATAAGTTGAAAATAAAAAAACCTATAACCTAAAAGGTCACTAAGATGAAGAATACATTACTTAAATTCATTGGCTTTAATCTAGTTCTCGTAAACTTTGCAGTACAAGCCGAAGAAGCTAAAAGCAGTTTAGAGGCTCATGTTCATGGCATATCTGAACTGATGATAGTGGCCGAAGGAAGTGCGCTTGAAGTTCAATTTAAATCACCCGCCATGAACTTAGTCGGTTTTGAGCATAAGGCAAGAATAACAAAAGATATCAAGACGGTTGAGAAAGTCGACTCCACGCTTCGTCAGCACGATGCTCTTTTCTTAATGTCTGATACTAATTGCAAACTGACTAATACGTCTGTCGATCTATCAAAAATTATCGACACAGAGCATCAGGGTAATGATCATGGCAGTAGTGCAAGTAACGACAAACATGCACACGAAGACGATGAGAGCCATGAAGGTCACGATGCGAATCACAGCGAAATAATGGTTACTTATAAATACCACTGTCAAGATAGCACCTCCCTGCCCTCAATAACCGTGAATTTATTTGAGTTCTTTACAGGTATTGAAGAAATCAACACCATGTGGGTTAACCAAACTGGGCAAGGCGCCATAACACTCCGACACAATAACCGTATTATTAATTTTTAGGCCATTTTTATGATTAAAACCGATAGCATCATTGAATATGCAGAACGTCACTGTAAAGGTCACGGCACCCGACTAACGGAAAAAAGAAAACAAGTCTTAACGGGACTTTTAGAATCTGACACAGCCCTTTCCGCTTATGAATTAATCGCTGAGGTAAAGAAAATATATAATCAAGACCTTGCCGCCATGTCGGTTTATCGCATTTTAGAGTTTCTAGAAAGTGAAAAACTGGTCCATAAGCTCAAATTAGCAAACAAATATGTCGCTTGCGAACATATCAGCTGCGATCATGCTCATGGCGTCTCGCAATTTTTGATTTGTGGAGAGTGTAACAAAGTGAAAGAAATCAACATTAAGCCAGCTACTATGGCGGAACTTCAAACGACCGTTGACAAAGCCGGATTCAAACTTATCAGCCCCCAATTTGAAATGAATTGCATTTGTGATGATTGCATCGCACATGCAGCCTGACAACATAGAGATATAAAATGAAAACAACACAAGTGATGACAGACAAACTAGCGATTGGCCTATCAGTGTTATGCACCTTTCACTGCCTAGCCCTCCCCCTTCTATTGGTCTTACTGCCCAGTATGGCCGCATTGGGGTTAGATAACGAGAACTTCCATCTCTGGATGGTCGTAGCTGTCATTCCAAGCAGCCTTTATGCTTTAACCTTAGGTTGCAAACAGCACAAACGCTATCAATTGCTCTATTTAGGCGCAATTGGATTAGGATTGCTCATCTTGGCATTGGCTTTAGGGGAAGATCGAATCGGTGAGTTCGGTGAAAAAACATTGACCGTATTAGGGGCTTGCTTTGTAGCGGCTGGCCATTGGTTTAATTACCGCCTTTGTTCTGCACTAGACCATGAAGATTGCGCCTGCCCTAACGATAAAGAGTCAGCTGTCAATTGAAACGTGACTACTTTATCGCCTTAGAGCAAAAAAGTAATAACACTCTATTAGAATTACCTGAAGTTATAGAGCAGCTTGCCTTTAACGAGCAGGGTTTAATTCCTGTTATTACTCAAGATGCAAACACCCAGTCGGTATTGATGTTCGCCTGGATGAATAAAGAGGCACTTGAGCAAACAATTTCAACTCAACGCATGACTTACTGGTCTAGAAGCCGCCAGCAGCTCTGGATTAAAGGTGAAACCAGCGGCAGTTGGCAACAATTGCGTGCTATGTCGTTCGATTGTGATGGCGATGTCATTCTTTGTGAAGTCGAACAGCAAGGAGCTGCTTGCCATACCGGTCGCAAATCGTGTTTTTATTTGCAAGTTGACGTTGATAATCAGCACGTTCGGGTCGTTGATGACAATGAGCTCTGAAAGCGTTAATATTCAAGCCGTTCCCACCAACATTATTACAGGCTTTTTAGGTGTTGGAAAAACCTCTGCAATTTTGCATTTACTTAAATGCAAACCACAGAGTGAACGTTGGGCGGTTTTAATCAATGAATTTGGAGAAATTGGTGTCGACGGCAGTGTTGTAGCGGGTCAGCATTCAACTGACGAGGGAGTTTTCATTCGTGAAGTCCCTGGAGGCTGTATGTGTTGTGCAGCAGGTTTACCCATGCAAACTGCCTTAAACCAGCTCTTAGCGAAAGCTAAACCAGATCGTTTACTGATTGAGCCCACCGGGCTTGGTCATCCCAAAGAAGTCCTACAAACACTCTCCATGGACTATTACCGTGAAGTATTGTCATTGCAAAAAACGCTGACCTTGGTGGATGCAAGAAACTTGTCTGACCCACGCTATACCCAGCATGAAACCTTTAATCAGCAAATTGCGATTGCCGATACCGTTATTGGAAATAAGTTGGACTTATATCAAGACACTGATAAGGCCAACTTAATTGCATACGTGAAACAACGAGGACAGGCGAACACTCGTGTTATTTTTACGCAGCATGGAGAAATACCACTTTCGGCATTACAGGGCTCAACATCCAGCTCACAGCAACCTTCCCTTTCCCATCATCATAAAACTGGTTCAAAACCACTTGTTTCAGAGGCTGAAATACCCGCCTGCGGATTCTTAAAGGCCATCAATGAGGGCGAAGGGTATAAAAGTATCGGCTGGCGCTTTTCTCCTCATAAAGTTTTTCAGCGCGAAAAATTACTGGTATTTTTAACTGGCTTGCAGGTCGCACGAATGAAGGCCGTCTTGATGACTGATGCCGGTTTTTTTGCCTACAACCTTGCTAACGATACGCTAACAGAGGTTGGGCTGGAAGAGTGTTTGGAAAGCCGTATTGAAATTATTTCAGATAGCCTCGATGACTCCTTGGAGCCTCAGCTAATGGCTTGTATCGCTGATTGATTTTTAATGATTTATTCCGAGTAAAGCTCAAATGATTCCATCTGCATGCTGTAAGCAGCTGTTGCCATATCATTTTCAACAAGCGATGTTTTTACAATACCCGATACCCAGAAAGGATCGTACAAAGCCTCCAGTTTTAAGCCTTTTGGGTAGTTTACAAAAATAATTTGATTGGGTGGCGGAGGCGGCACATGAATGCAAGCACCAAAAAAGGGTACTAGAAAAAACTGAGTGATGGTTTGCTCATCATCAAACTCTAAGGGCACAATAAAGCCTGGAATTCGAATCGCTTGTCCATCCATTTCCTGAACAACTCGTGTTGAAGAGAGCGCTTGTTGATAGGGGTCATCGCTGGCAGCGGCAAGCGCATTAGTAACCTGACTACTGATCTGATCTTCAAATGAACCATCTTCAATATCATTTATGTAGCTAGGCGGATTAAGAAGTATTTCTAAATCTTCTTTCGGCATCAAATCCGTCCATTCAACGGTTTTGAAGCTAGACTCTGATAATGCGGCCTGTTCGGGCTTATCATTTATTAACGGTTGTTTAACCGTCGAGGCTACTTCTTCTGGCCTAATGACTGGATCTGCTGGTTCGTTAGCAACGGCACTATCAGGCATATCACATGCTAAGAGCGTCAATGTGGCAAGTACAAAAAACGTTACGTTTAACAGTTTAGGCATTATGTTAAGCACTCAAAAATTTTAAAAATTGATTTCATTCTGCAATGTTACATTATATCATTTACGCCACTTTAATTGATGCATTGTTGAGGCGTTTAATGGCCATTGAGCTCACCAATATCCGCTTTCACTACCCAGCACAGCCTAACCAGAATATATTAAGCATTCCCCATTGGTCTCTAGCTAGCGAAGAACGGGGATTTTTGCACGGCCCTTCAGGTAGTGGCAAATCAACTTTACTGAGCCTGTTGAGTGGCTTACTGCTACCAAGTGGTGGAGAGCTGCAAGTTCTTGGGCAGCATTTAGGTAACATGAGCGGTCGACAGCGTGATTGCTTCCGTGCTGCGCATATCGGTTATGTATTTCAGCAGTTTAATTTGATTCCCTACCTCAGTCCAATCGAGAATACATTGTTGGCGACTCGGTTTGCAAAACGACAGCCCTCAATCGAACTCAACGAAGAAATTCAAGAGCTATTAAATGCATTGCATATCGCCAAGAAAGAATGGTACCGCCCTACCCGCGAGCTAAGTATTGGGCAACAGCAACGGGTTGCCATTGCTCGCGCCTTAATCAACAAACCGCGTTTACTGATGGCTGATGAGCCTACCTCTTCGCTAGATATGAAAAATAGAGACGCATTTATGGACTTGTTAATGTCGATAGTGGCTGATAACAACATAACATTACTCTTCGTCAGTCATGACCTGAGCTTATCAAGCTATTTTAATAACGTTGAATCGTTGAGTGATATCAACCAAGCAGAGAGTCCAGCATCATGCTAGCCAAACTAGCCATGCAAAGCTTACTCGATCGTAAAGGCTCGGTTATGCTCTCATTGATGGCGATGACGGTTAGTATTTTTGTGTTACTCGGTGTCGAGCAAATTCGTCAGCAAACAAAGGAGAATTTCTCTAATACAGTGTCCGGTGTTGATCTGATTGTTGGCGCTAGAACAGGCAGTCTCAATTTACTGTTATATTCTGTTTTTAGAATCGGCTCGCCGACCAACAATATCCGTATGGAGACTTACGAAAACATTGCCAGCAGTGAAAAAGTGAAATGGGCGATCCCGATGTCTCTCGGTGATTCACACAAAGGGTATCGTGTACTGGGTACCTCGAAAGACTATTTTCGCTATTTCAGCTATGGCAAACAACATCGTTTAGCGTTTACTCAGGGGCAGGCATTTGATCAGTTGTTTGATGTGGTATTGGGTTCCAATGTCGCACAACAACTCGGTTATCAATTGGGTGATAAAATTGCACTAGCTCATGGTATTGCTGCCACTAGTTTTAGTATGCACGATGATCGACCCTTTACCGTGGTTGGGGTTTTGGCTGCTACCGGAACACCGGTTGATCAAACCTTGCATGTTAGCTTGCAAGGTATTGAAGCCATTCATATTGATTGGCAACATGGCGTGAAAACACATAATAATGCCCTCACTCAAGCAGAGCTAGAACAAGCCAATTTAAAACCTAAGAGCCTTAATGCCTTTATGCTGGGCCTTAAGTCAAAAATGACCACATTCCAGTTTCAAAGAATGATCAATCAATACAAACAAGAGCCTTTACTGGCTATTTTGCCAGGGGTTGCTTTATCAGAACTCTGGCAAATGATGAGTGTTTTAGAAAACACCCTGCTGTTAGTCTCTGCCTTGGTTTTTATTGCTGCCTGCTTGGGGGTTAGCGCAATGCTACTGGCATCCATTCGCGAGCGCAGCCGTGAAATCCAGTTACTACGTGTTATTGGCGCACCACCCTATATTTTGTTTTTACTCATTGAGCTAGAAGCACTGCTGATTACATTGCTAAGTTGCGTTTTAGCAATCGCTCTTCTGGCTCTGTGCCTATTTTTCTTACAGGATTATTTAATATCGCATTTCGGACTACATATACAATTAAATTTATTGACTGAAAATAGCCTGTATTTGATGACTGCCTTGATCATTACTTCCATTTTTGTCGCAATGATTCCTGCGTTTAGCAGTTACCGAAAAGCTAGAGCATAAGTTATCACTGATACTGGAGTACTAATACAGCGCTTGTCATTGAGCCTGTAGACAGAGAGACAAGCCGAAAAACTTAATACTTCATCAGATCATGGCCAACACTTAAAGCACATCCAAATAAAGTATTTGGATGTGTTGTCTAGGACATTGCTCGGAGAGTCTGCCTCGCTAAGCAATTTAGCGTGTAATACTTTTAGCGTAGTGCTCTTTAATTGATTTAAAAAACAATAGATGTAATAAACGAAAAGGTACTAACTCATACTTTCATAT
>Ga0209345_10002445_pt1 | contig 20504 bp, 11 predicted proteins | sample Cruoilmetagenom7_FD_187294 | JGI IMG/M metagenome (GOLD analysis project Ga0209345, IMG submission 187294) | Oil polluted marine microbial communities from Coal Oil Point, Santa Barbara, California, USA - Sample 7 (SPAdes) (version 2) | ecosystem: Environmental > Aquatic > Marine > Oil seeps ... | reverse complement strand
GCGTGTCGCTGGCATCCACATCCGAGAAGTTGCCCGAAATGTCCACTGGCGTGATCGTCTCGCCGTCGATGTTGCTCTGATCCGGCTGCGCCGTGTCCAGCACCGGCGCATCATTGACGCCAGTGATGGTAATGGTGAACGTCTGGTCCGTACCGGTATCGTTGCCGCCATTGTCAGTACCGCCGTTGTCGGTAACTCCGACGGTAACTGTAACAGTTTCTGTCTCACCCTCAGCCAGAATATCGCTGGCGGTAAACGTGAGCGTGTTGTCACTGTCGGTCGCGTCGGTGAAGTTCGGCAGTATGTCGAACAGTTCCGCTGCAGTGAAGAGCGCGCCGTCGGTCACGGACTCTACGTTAAGCGTAACGGTCTGCAGATTTTCGTCCGGACCGCCGCCCTCTTCAACTGACTGCATGAAGCCGCTTACAGTTTGCGCTCCATCATCCTCGCCGATGACAAAGTTCTGAGACGGGATCGCCGAGGGCGGGTCGTTGACCGGAAGGACATTCACAACCATAGTATTCGCCGTGGCATCAAATGCCCCGCGGCTATCGCGGACCGAGAAGGTGAAGCTTTCGAAAGCAGCGCCGTTTTCGTCTGCCGGCGGCACATACGTCAGGTTTCCGGCCACGATATCGCTTTGGGCAATGATATCGCCGGAGCTTATGGCGATTCCATTGAGCTGCAGCGTGCCGACACCCGGCAGCGCATCAATACGCACGCCGTCCATCGCGTCCGCCTCACCACCTGGCTGGGCGTAGTTAAAATCTGCCACCATGAAAATATAGGTGCTGTCCTCAATCGCGATGACTGAGCTGTCGGATGCGTCGGGCGCGTCGTTCTGCTCGTTAATTGTGATCGAAGCAGACAAGCTGTCGGTAAGGGCGCTTGGGCCGCCGGCATTGTTGCCGCCGCCGTTGTCGTTATTCCCATCGCTGAGGGTGACTGTCATGTCGCGTGCACCGCCGAACGTGTCAGAGCTGCTGTTGTAGCGCAAAGCCTCGACGATCGTAGCCACCTGCGCCGTCGTTGCCGTTGGCGACAGTTGAACCACAAGATCGTTACCATTGGTGCCACCGCTCACGCTTGCGATACCCGCCAGTGAACCATCAGTGATCGTAAGCTGGTCAAACGATTGACCTCCGTCATCCAACGATACCGTGATCGTGCCAGCGCCGAACTGGCTCACTGCAGTGGTGGTGACAATGTCCGGATCCGATACACTCGCGCCGGTGACCAACTGCTCCGGATCGGTGCCGCTGTTGGGCGACGTGCTCTCGTTAACCGTCGCCGAGGAGCCTGTGCCGCCAAGGACGGGCGCGTCGTTGCGCGGGGTTACGGACGTATTCAGGTTGACCGCTGTCGACCAAATATCGCTGTTGCGGGTGGAATCGTCGCCCACAACGCTGGATATGTCTGTGTCTGCACTGAAAGTTTGTGTTGAATCGGCAAGGCGGACACCAAGTGCCCCGGGCGTACCATTGAAATCCGCTACCGGAACAAAGCGTAGACGCGCTTCAGTGGGGAGAAGAATGGCGTCGGTGTCTTCATTGGCACCCTGCGGAATATCCGTCCAGGTCGCTCCATTATCGATGGAATACTGCCACGTGCCCTCGGTGGCCGCATCAGCCGCACTGCCGATGATCGCAATCCCACCGAGTGTGGTGCTGGCATCGGCACCGCCGATTATACTGGATTGATCGTCCGTTGAGTCATCAAAAACTGAAGAGAACAGATTGCCCACGGTCTGCCCGGTTGACGTCGCGTTGTCCTCGTCGACTGCAGTGAGCGTGGTGTCCGACGCGGATGGCCTGTCGTTCTCGTTGGCGACGGTTGTTTGCACTACGATGCTGTCGGCGGACCAGCGCCCGGTTTCGTCCGTGCCACCTTCGCTTGCGAGATTTTTGAGGTCTCCAGCACCGGTGCTTGCGCTGATGGTGTCGATACTGTCGCCGTCGGCAAGGCGCACATTGAGTGTGCCCGGAGTGCCGTGGAAGTCGGCAGCCGGAACAAATCGGATCGCCTGACTGGCGTCGACAATCAGCGCGTTGCTGGCGCTTAGCCCCGTTGCCGGTACGTCGATCCATCCGCCGCTGCCGTCGCTGACCTGCCATGTGCCTTGGGTGGTATCATAGTTGGTTGACCCGGTAATGGCCACAAAGCTCACCGCAGTCGACGTGTTGCCACCTGTCGGGGTCTGGTCGTCTGTGGCGTCAGAGTAATTACCGGCCAGCAGGGTTGCCAGTGTTGTTCCGGTGATGCTTGGCTGGTCTTCGCCTGGAACGGTCACGGTAACTGGGCCGCCGGTCGCCGTGGGCCTATCATTGACCGAGATCACATTGATCACTGCGGACGCGCTGTCGGATTTCGGGCCTTCGGTTCCGGTATTGCCTTGATCATCAAGCGTTACCGAAATGGTATCGCCAGCAACGCCAGAGGTATGGAAATCGGCGTTCGGCGTGTAGACCAAGCCGTTGAGAGCGTTGTTGATCTCGCTCTCAGTCCCGGTGATGATCAGGGCCCCGGTACCATCGCCAGAAAGCGTTGCGCCAGAGCCAGTTGCAGCAGTCACCACGCCATAGTCAACTGTCACGGTGGCCACCATATCAGTACCGAAATCGTCGGGGTCACTGACGGTGAATACATTGCCGTTTATGGTTGAGAAGGTCAGGCTGGCATCTTCGTTAACCGACTGCACCACTGGCGGAGTGACGGTCGGACCATCGTTGATGCTTGAAATCTGGACATCAAACGTGTCGCTGGCGATCAGGGCACCACCGACGCCATTGGGCAGGGCCGTTCCGCCGTTCGCCATATCATTGAGTTCGACCGTGATCGGCACGGTGCCGTCAAAATTGGATTCAGTTGGCTCGAAGGTCAGGCCGTCAAGCGCGGCGTTGAGTTCGGCAAGCGTACCTATAAACACCAAAGTCTCGGCGCTGCCGTCCAGATCGACCAGCCCAAGTACGCCCGATCCTGTCAGAGTGCCCATACCGGCGGGTACACTCACGGTCAGCTGTTGAATGTCGACAAAGGGCGTGTTGTCAGAGTCCGCAGCATCCGAAACGGTCGGGGCATTTGCTCCACTGAAGGTGATAGAAGTGCCGCTGGCGAGTGTCTGGGTTCCTGGCACGGTGACCGACGGACCATCGTTGACCGGGTTGATGGCGATATTGGTGGGTGTGCCAATGACATCTGCACCCCCGCCCGAGCCATTGCTGCCACCGTCGTTTATCGTGATAGTCAGCGTATCGTCGTCAATATTGTTACTCACGTTGTTGGGGCTGTGGAAATGCTGGTCCGCGATATATGTAAGCTGTGCGAGGGCGGCGTTAATCTCGGTCGCGGTCCCTGTAAGGGTCAGGCTGGACGGGTCACCTGTGGTGGCATTTCCGGTCACGCTGAGATGGCCGTTGGAAACCGCCAGATCAACAGTCAAAACACTGTCAAAGGCGTCAACATCTCCGATCACATATCCTGACAGATCAAGAACGGTATCTTCATTGACTGTCTGGTCGCCGGGTATGGCGGTGATTGTCGGATCGTCGTTGTCGTCGGACGCGCGGAAGGTGACACTGATGGTATCGCGATTGTTGGTGTCGTTGATCGAGGTATCATCGGCGTTGGTCGTGCCGTCATCGTCCCCATTCGCCCCGGAGGTCAGCGCGCCGCTTGCGTCGCGCAGGCGGTCGTCAACGGTCACATCGAAAGTAAAGACATCGTTGTGGTCGACGTTCTCAAGCTCGACGTTCAGATTGGTCAGAGCGGCTTGCACGTCGGCAAACGCCCCCTGAAACACAAGGGTGCCATCGGAGTCATCCGCATCCGTCAATGTCAGCCCTGTGGTGCTACCAAGTGTGATACCACCACTAGACGAGAGATCTACGTTGCCACCCCCGCTGTCTGTCAAGGCAACCGTCACCTGAACGAAATCGGACTCGCCCGCACCTGCAACTATAAGTCCATCGTCGATATCAGAATCTATAATCGTCAGATCGGTTCCGAAATCGTGACTGTAAGTGCCAAACAGATCGATGCTACTCGCGCCATTGCTTTCGATCTCGGGCCGATCGTTGCGTGCCGAGTCAATAACAATATTGAACGTGGACGCGCCACCGGTGCCATCCGGGCTGAAAACATGATCCGCAACCGAGTCACTGACGATGAACAGGAATTGGTCGGCAAAAATTTCTGAGCCATCATGTTCATAGCTCAGCAAACCGTTGTTAATGTCTGCCTGTGTAAACGTTGACCCGACACCAAGTAGGTTTCCATTGAGCGTCAGAAGTCCATTTTCTGGAATTTGCGTCAAACGATACTGAAGCGTGGACGGATCCGTGTTGTCGGTATCGACAGCAGTCAGCATGGTGGAATCAATAACACTGATCGCACCTTCCGACGTGGTCAGCAGCACATTTGCCGTAGTCTGGGAATTTCCATCACTATCCGTGATTGTCGAGTCTGCTCCTGAGAAGTTTTCGGGCGCGATTGGGGCGTCATTCTGACCCGCCATAGTCACGTTAACTGTGCCTATGGTGCTGATATTCCCGACGGCAGCAGCGCCCTCGGTCGTCTCGCTCAACGAGCCAAATGTTCCGGGCGAAGTAAGGTCGTCACGAACCTGCATACTAAAGCTGTCGTCGTGGATCTCTGACCCATCGTGGATATAGCGCAGACCGCTGATCTCGCCATCCGCGCTGGTGGTGAGCAATGTTGAAGACAGCAAATCATCAGTGGTGACGGCAACCCAGTTGGCACCATCAAACCGTTCCAAAGTTCCATTGTCGGGCAGATCCGTGAACCGGAACATGAGGTCGTCAACCACGGCCTCTGCGTTCGGGTCGCTCGTGCCACCGTTCTCATCCGGTTCATTGTCCGTATCGACGTCACCTACACTGATATATAAACTGGTCACGCGGATCGTGGCACCTTCGGGGATTAGCGGAAGATCGGTGGTTCCAACTGTAGGCGCATCGTTGGTTGGTGTCGCTTCGAGCGTGAATGTGCCGTCAAAAGCCGCCCCCGTGCCGCCGGAGACGCTGAATTCAAAGCTGCCCTGATGAGCCTCTGACCCGTCGTGCACGAACGTCAGATCGCCCGCATTGACGTCTGCCTGAGTGAAAGTGCCAAAGGTGCCAAGCGCGCTGCCCGCGAGCAGTAGCGTGCCGTTGGTGGGGGCTGCGGTGATCCGGAAGGTCGTTTCGTCTGCAGGTACGGCAAGCGTACCCCCGCTGCCGTCAGAGGTTTGAAGATTGATCTCCAACTCGGTCGGTGTGATTACGACCGTATCGACACCACCAGCCACACCGTCGGCCTCCGTGACAAGCACGCCGGTAATGGTAGAACTCGCAATTTCAACTATGCCGGACCGACCGGGCGCGGGGCCGTCGGGCGGCGTGCCAACCAGCAAGTCGCCAGAAAGATTTATGGTAAAGGTATGTTCCGCAACGGTTCCGTCCGGATTGCGGTCAGCCCCTTCGACCCCCGGATCATTAAAGGCGCGCAAGGTTCCATCGCGCACTTCGAAATTGAACGTATCGATGTCACCATCGACTGCCTGCGACGTGCTGTTATAGTCGATCAGGCCCGCGTCGATATCAGCTTGAGTAAATCGACCGCCGACACCGATGACCTCGCCGTTGATGCGCAGCTCACCGCGTGTCGGCACTTCGGTCACCACATAGGAGATACTGCCAATCGCATTATCGGGATCGGTCACCTGCAAACTGGTGTCGTCAATCACCAGCGAGGTGCCAGAGGGGACCGTTATTGGGGTATTGATTGTCAGTTCCGGATTGTCGTTGTTGGGATTTACCGCAATTTCGATCGTTTGCGGCCCAGAGCTCAACGCGTTTCCGCTTCCGGCCCCGCCGCCAGCATCCGTCACCTCGATATCAAAGCTGGGGCTGGTCGCATCCACTTCGGTGCCATCATGCGCAAAGCGCAAACGGCCTGAAGCCAGCTCGGTGGCCGCAAAAGTTTCTCCGCCGGTCAGCGCTTCACCGGCATCCAGTTGGCCGTCACCGTCTGCGTCCCAGAACAGGACCCCCTCGCCGGCATTGTCAATGTTCGTGATGGTGATTTGCGAATCCGCGACGGCATCATCGCGGTCTCCAATGCTTAGACTGGCACCGATATCGGCAGTCTCGGTAACCACCCCGGGATTGCCGAATTCGTCTTCTGTTCCCTGACCTTCAAAGACCGACGGAGTACCACCAATGGTTGGTGCCTGATTAGCGGGTTGCAGATCTATCGTGATCACGGCCGGGCCGATATCACCACTGCCACCGCCATCGTTGACGGTGACCGCGAAGTCATCCGTATCACCTGGTGTCACATCGGAGTTACCGTGAACGTAAGTCAGGTTTCCATCGATAACATCCTGCAATGAAAACGTGCTACCGCCCAATAGAGCCGCGCCATTCAGCTGCACGAGCCCGGCATCTGTCAGATTGCTGGTGGCAATTTTGAAAACGATCTGGTTGGCCAGTTGTGGGTTCGTGTTCAGTGCAACATCCAGATCGGGGTCATTCAACCCGAAATGGGCTTCCGTCAGTGTTACTGTTCCTCCCTCCAAAACGGTTGCATTGGTCGGGGCCAAGGTCGGGGCGTCATTGACTGAGGCAATTTGTATACCAACGCTTTCGTTTACAGCGATGCCGCCGTCATCGACCACAATGTCGAGGGTGTCAGCGCCATTATAGTTGCTGTCGGGACTATAGATCATCCCCTCAAGCGCGGCATTTATGTCGGCTTCGCTGCCACTGAGCGTAACTGTCGCAGATCCGTCTCCGGATACCGTCAAGTTGGCCGTCTGAGAAAGCGTGATTGTGCCGTTGCCTACATTGAGAGACACATTCAGGGGATCGCCATCCGCATCCGCAACCGAGACACCACTGATTGTAACATCTGTGTCCTCTGTGACAGCCAGCCCAGCGTCCGGGATCGTCACTTCGGGCGGTGCCAGCAAGCCTTCAAACCCTTCGGCAACAAGGGCTGAGGCCTGAATCTCACCGCTAGCGATCTCGAGGTTCCAATTGCCACCAAGGTCAGCCGCACCGGTATCGTCGTTCGAAGCCGCGACATCGGCTCCGGTTGCATCAGCGAGTGCGGCGAGGGTTGCTTCATCCTGGCCAAAGTCGCAGCCATAAATCAGAATGTCGGCATTTTCCGACAGCGCGGCACCGATCGCAGAAAGTTCGTCAGCGTAGATGCCGTCAATACTGGCAGAATCGAGGCTTGCATTGCCCAGTTGAAGTTCGCCCGGTTGGCCATGTGACAGGATGTGGATTGCGTCGATGCCATTCCGGCCTTGCAGAACCGCCGCTATCTGCTCAACGCCGTCCGTATTGGCGTCAAGCAATATCACTTCCGCCCCATCAGGGATCGCGGCAATAATGCTGTCGGCATTTTCAATACCGGCGTCCACAAAATAGATTTCGTTGCCTTGCACTTCAGGCATCTCAATAGTCGCCAAAGCGAGCGCTTCAGCGGCCTGTTCCTGTGCTTGCTGCGCCGCGATTTCATCTGCGACAGCCGCGTCGTCATTGCTGTCTTGAAGATCGTCGGCTGCTTCTGCTGCTGCCGCACCGTCAAACAGGATGCGTTCTTCTAGAGGATAGAAATCATCTTCAGTTGAAGTCGGGCCTTGGGGTGAATCTTGAGCACCGCTACCGATGCGAACCAATTTGTTCATTCGAGCCAAACTCCCCGCACCAATTCCAACAATCTGTTATCAGCAACATTTCGATCGGCGCGGATCGAATTTGATACCTAGCGGGGATGAATCTCAACACACCACTCATAACAACACGCACAACCTTGACCGGCTGCTAGCCCTACCTCGCGATCCGCACAAACACATCAATCACAAAACAAACGTGATCTTGCGTACCTCATGACCCCAACCAATTCTAGTGCAGAAATCGCATAATTGCACCTTATATAGCGTGTTGCGACCACAGGTAATGGGGAATATTTCAGCCTGCGACACCGTTGCTCAAGTGACACTATGAGCGAAAAAGGAAACGCAAAAGCGGCGTTCGCGGCCGCTTTGAGAGAGCTTCTAAACGCCCGATATCAAACGGTCTGTCGGCTGTTTCGTCATTTAGATATCCCGGATCAAGGCGGCCGATCAGAAACCGCTCTCGCGAATGAGAACCCTGGCAATGCGCCGCCAAACCTCTCGCGCCAACGATTCGGGTTGGCTTTTCATTGCAACCTTACCGCGAATCGCAACGACGAATTGCGCAGGTGTTTTCAGAGACGCGGCCGCGACTTTTGCATTCAAGGGATACCATACACCTTTTGGGACAGGGCGATCATGATCCTGTGAGATAACCACGATCGCGCCCCCATTGGTGCTGGCAAAATATCCGTCCGGCAACCTGTCGATCGAATAGTCAGAGATTACAATCTTGGACAAACGGGCAAGGGGCAGCGAAATGTCATCAGCAACAAAGCGGGCCTGCTTGGTTTCGTCCAAGCGCTCAAGATCCGCCTCGTTGATCAGCCCCCGAACCACAAAATCCCCGGGGGCAATGATCCGGCCCAACAGCGTTTTTTGCTCGACCCACATACCTGCGTGCAGATCGACAGCCAACTCCTTGATCACGCCCGCCCCGACAGCGCGTACCACAAGTGATTTCTCACGGTCTCTGAGTGCCGACAGGTTTACTTGTTCCTCTTCTTGCAGACGCTCAAGCGTGACGCGCTCGCTGCGCTCAGCCGCATTCCCTGCCCCACTTAACAGCCGGTTCTCAAACATTTTCAACCGTGTGGCAGATTTTCCCAATTCGATCTGCAACTCGGGATCCGAAAATCGCAGCAATACATCGCCAGGGTTCACTTGCATGCCTTCGGAAACCAGTACTTCTTCCAAACGCGCTTTCGCTGGCGGAAAGACTAGGTACTGCTGTTCGTATTCCAAAACCGCCGGAACGCTGATCCGTGTGGACATCGGCCAGAACAGTGCCACAAGCAGCGCAACCAAAACCCCAAAGCTGATCCAACTGCGGCGTGACCTCCGAATTTCATTTCCCATGCCGTACCAAACTTTGAATTCCGCAAAGACAGGCTTGCCGATAAATGCAACCAGCGCGCCGATAAAAAACAAAACGCCAAGCGCCTTAAAAAGAAACGTATAGAGCAAAAGTGCGATGGAAAGAAAAAGGAAAAACCGGTAGATCCAAACCGCAACGGCATAGGAAACCATGAAGTGCGCCATGTTGTTGTTAAGCGTCTCGGGCACCGGTAAATCGACCTGAAACAAGGTGCGGCGCAGCGCCCATTTGCCCATCGCAAAAGCACGGGTTTGAAGATTTTGGATACCCAGAGAGTCGGCCAAAAGGTAATACCCATCAAAGCGCATCAAGGGATTTAGATTGACCAATAGCGAGAACACCCACCCGGTGGTCGCGGCAGCAAAAGCCGCGGTCCGAAATGCGCCATCTGGCAAAAAGCACCACAAAAGCGTCGCATAGACTGCCACGGTCATTTCGACCATCATTCCCGCCGCATCGATCATCACCTTGTCGCGCCGCTGTTTCAGCCGCCAACTGTCGCTTACATCGGTGTAAAGCAGCGGGAACATCGCCATGAAGGCCACCCCCATAACAGGCACTCGAAGCCCTCGGCTGACAGCTTGATACGCATGGCCAAGCTCGTGCAACGTCTTTAAAATCGCAATCGCAATTACATAAGTCATCAGCCCGCCTGGGGAAAACGCCAAACGCGCGCTCACCAGCAGATCGGCATATTGTCGGCTGACAAGATACAACGCCAGTATCAAGACCGCCGCAGTTATCCAAACGAAGCTACGGGTCATCAACGGGCGCACAAGCGGCAACGTTGTTTCGAGAAAGCGCTGTGGACGCATCAGCGGGATACGAAAAAACACCACCTTCTGGAAGCTGCGCAAAGGCGTTTTGGTTGCCAGCCGCTTTTCCAGACCATAAAGGCTGGCCGCAGAGCCAGCGGTGCCCTGCGCAAGAAGACTGTTCTGCCGCAAGAAGGACATCAAGCGTTCCAGCTCGTCATCCCCCACCCTGATGGCGCATTCTTTCAGCAGGCGGTCACGCAAGGCCGTTATGTTGCCCACAGACCAGCGCGAAAGGATCTCGATCGTGCGCTGGCCGATCTGGAAAAATTTATGCCTTATCGGATCGTAAATCACCCATGTCGGCGCACCCCAGATCAGCGGTGCCCCGGGCGAGATCTGCAGATCTTCACGCAGTTCCGGCAACGAAGGGACCTGTGCGGCCAACGCAGCCATTGATCAGAACCCAAAGGCCTGCCGCAGCCAACTCAGCGGCCGTCGGAAGACGATAAAGTACAAGTTGTGATTTGCGCCAAAAACCTGTGCAGTGCCATACGCGCCGATGCGCAGGTCTTTCATTTGTTCAGGGCTTGCGCGGGCGACCAAAGTATATGCGAAACTGCCATCCTCATGTGCTGTGGCGCGATAGCTCGTCCTCACCAATTCTCCGGTGATTGGCGACAGAGGCCGGCTGTCGAGAAATACGCGTACCTTTGCGCCTTCGGTTAGCACGATACTATCGTTGATCGGCAAGCGGATGGTGAATTCCTTTTCAACCGGATTAACAATCTCCATGAGCCTTTCGCCCACGGCAACGGGAACTCCGGTCAGTTTTCGGGCATCCTCGAAAACCGCAATGCCTTGCGTTCCGGCCAAAATCTCAATGCGAGAGGATCGCTCTTGTGCCAGCTTAAGCTCGGCAATGGCAAGCTCCAGCTCGGCTTCTGCGATCTTGATCTCGCCCGCAGCTTCGCGACTGGCGAATGAAGCATTCTGTAGCTTTGTCAACTCTGCGCGAGCGACAATAGCTCGCTTATCAGCAATATTCAGCGCGTTCTTCAACTCAGTGCTAACATAGCGGGCCAGCACGCTGTCGGCAGAGACGACCGAATTGGGTGAGACCAGAACCTCTTCGATCACGCCGTCAAGCGGCGCAGCAACGGCCCAGCGTTGCTGGCCATTGACTTCGGCTGGGGCCAGCACCGTGAGCGGAGCGCGAATGAATCCCATTAGGATCAGCAGCAGCGCCAACACCTGGAGCATGGAGCGGGCGGGAAGCCAGCCCCGCCGCTCCACGGCCTTGCCTGCCAGCGCTTGCCAGCTATACGCATAAGCCCCGGCCAGACGTTCGGCGAGCGGGAGTTGATCTTCCCGCCATGGACGTTCGCGCAACACAATGATGCCAGCGAACACTCGACCATTTCGTGACGCCAAAGGAACCCAGATTCCGTTGCGGAATGTGTGTCCTTTGAGCGCTGGCGGTGTATCGTCACCCTCAAAATCAAAACAAACCGGTCCTGTTCCTGCGGGAAGTGAGGCGATGAAACTCGTCATCTGGCGGTTGATCGGCGCATTGCGGTCGAACCCTGCGACCGATGAGACGGCCTCCAGCTTCCAGCGTCGTCGAATCCGGAATACAAATGCCTGCCGAAAACCCAAAACGGCGCGGCTTTCATTGGCCAGATGATAGATCAACTCCCGTTCACTCTCAATGCGTCGTAGATCGGCTTCAAGCTGCAGAAGACGCAGCAATGCAGCCCGCTCATCTTTCGATGATTTCGGGCTTACCGACCGTACAGTTGGTGCCGTAGCACCGTCTGCGGGCTGAATTTTCGGAGTTGCGCTCACTGGCTGGCTTCGAATTTGACGCGCCCGGTCATTCCAGGCAAGACTCCGTTCGCGTTACCTTGGAACGCCGCCGAAAGCTTCACCGTCCGGCTGACGGGGTCGACGACCGGTGCGATGCTCGTGACGACGATATCAAAAGTGCTTACTGCTGCTTCGAGTTCCACCTGTCCGACCATTCCCGGCGCGATCCAGCGGAGCCACGTATCGGGCGCAATAATCTCGACATCCGGCTTGCCCGAAGAGACGATTGAGAACAACGGATTTGAGGGTTCGACATATTCAAAGGTGTTCACGGCATAGTTTGACAATTTCCCGTCAAAGGGCGCGGTGATTACACACCCCTTCAACCTTACCTCAGCGCTCTTCAGTTTTGCGGTCGCTGCGGTTGTCATGGACTTGGCCACTTCGACCTCAGTTCGCCCCGCCCCGCCCCGCTTGAACAGACGCTCAAGGGCGATGCTGCGACTTTGCGCCGCCTCCTGCTCGGCGCTCAGGGCAGCCGCTTCGGCCTCTTGTAGTTCACAGTTCAGACGTGCCAGAATATCTCCTTCGCGGAAATCGCCACCCTCATCAATCGGTAGGGCTACAATGGTGCCAGCAATGACGCTCGACAAGGTCGCCTCGGCATTAGCGCGCGCTATCGACGGTGCCGTAACCGATTCGGCAACGGCAGGTGTCGTCCCAACAAGAATGCCCACGGAACCGATGCAGAAAAGATGACAAACCAATCGATACCAGTACAAATAAACGCCCTCCAAAAGCGACCCAGGTGACGAAGAGAATACAGTCCAGCGCAAAGATGTACACTTCTCGGGTTTCTTGCAACAAACTGACTGTCGATGAGAGGTTTCCGGATTGAGCTAATGGGATGAACCGCCCTACCACCAAATCGCGACTATTGTTGGGCAATTGTATACTTGACAACTAATTACTCGCAAGTTCTATCGGTTTGACTGAAGATATGTAGAGTTCTGATGTACCGAACATACGATGCGCTATTTATTAACCCACTTAACATGAGATTTATCAGTGTGTACGTTGTCTGGGTTTTTGGCACCAAAGGCGGCTTGAACTAAGGGAGAGTTCAACTCAATCGGTTGATTGCATTTGCGGCGCGGTACCTGTGATGCAAGCGTCGCCCTTCGAGCGTCTTTCGTTTGGTCCTTTTTCGTTATTTTAAAATGGCTTTGTCTCGTGCAAAAAAAGTCCACGTTGTAGCCTAGACGGTACGGTGAGACACCTATGGTGTCATGTTAGCCGTTCTCGCAGGGCTTCGTAAAGCGCGGGCAGGTTTCGATGCTATGGGGATTGTGCGTTACAGGTGCAATCTTGGTTAACCAGCCGGTTCAGTCTCATCGCATTGAAGAGCACAGGTGCTGCGCTTTTTGAGGTTAACTTTTTTCGGTTTGCTACCCTTTTCGCTTTCATTGGCCTGTTTTGCGGGCTGTTTCATAGGGCCGGACACAGTGATTGGTCCGACGCCTCTAGATGCAAGTGTCAGGTGTGATCGTCGTGTCATGCGACGTCCTCCCATGCGCATTGCGCTTTCGTCGCCCGTGATTGCCAGCCGTTTCAACCTACCGCTCCCGGTCTTTGTTCCGATTGCTCGGCCCTTGCTGCGGCTCACTCTCCGCATCCTTGGCACGATCCGTAGCACCATGCTCCCGCACAGGCCCTTTAGTTGTTGCAAGGCCCTCAGAGCGGCCCCATATGGGAGACAAATCCAGAACTGTCAGGTGGCGGCTGACCGAAGTGCCGGGTGGCACAAACCTATCTCTGTCCAATCTGTCTCGCCCCAAGTCGCCGCTTGCCCATGCACGGCATGGATGGCAGCCTGCAACTGAAACGGCCCAACCCGTCCTCGCCCGAGCGCCACCTTAAGCAACGCCACGCCTTCTTCGATCTTCGTCCTATTCCATCGCGATCGGTTTTGCGCATCTAACGGCACAAACGCGCCCGTCATGTCTAACCGTGCCGCCCGTCGTGCATCATGAACCAGCATCAGCGCAAGCAGCCCCGCTACTTCCGGCTCCTCTGGCATCAAATCCAAGATAATCCGCCCCAGCCGGATAGCCTCGCCACTCAGATCGCCACGCTCAATACCTTTGTTGAAAATCAGGTAAATCACCGTCAACACTGAACCCAATCGCTCCGCCAACTCGCCAGGCTCAGGCACACGGTAGGGAATGCCCGCCGCCGCGATCTTCTTTTTCGCCCTCGTCAAACGAGCCGACATCGCATCCACATTGTCCAAGAAGGCCGCTGCGATCTCTTCCGTTGACAGGCCGCCCAAGGTCCGTAACGTCAGCGCAACACGGGTCTTCTCTTCCAGCGCAGGGTGGCAACAGGTAAAAATCATCTCTAAACGTTCGTCGCCAAATCCTTCTACCTCGTCCTCCGTAACGCTTTCTATATCCATCAAATAAGCAATCTCGCCCTGCTTAGAAGCGAAATTCGAGGAACGCCGCATCCGGTCGATCGCCTTCCTTCGCGCGACAGAAATCAACCAGCCAGCCGGGGATTTAGGCAATCCCTTAACCGCCCAAGTATTCATCGCGACAAGGACCGCATCTTGCAAACAATCCTCAGCCAGTTGAAAATCGCCTAGGCGCTTCACCAGCGACGCCAAAATGCGCCCCCACTCTTCACGAACGCAACGTTCAATCGCGCGGTCTAAAGATTGTGGGGGCAGCATCTGCTAGCTCAACTATCCCAGACCATCACCGGACGTACTTCAATGCGACCATGCTCTGCTGTCGGGATTTGAGCGGCGTATTTCACAGCCTCGTCCAAATCCGCACACTCCAGCAAATAATAACCACCCAAGTGTTCCTTGGTTTCCGCAAATGGCCCGTCCATAACTTCAGTTTTTCCACCACGCACAGATACAGATGTCGCTGTCTCAACACCTTTCAGCGCATCAGCATGCAACATCTTGCCGTCCTTTTTTACAGCTTCTGTGAACGCCTGATAGCCGTGCATGAACGGCCCAAACTCCTCGGTTCCAGGTTGCGGGCCCGCAGCGGGATCAGCATAGATAAGACACATAAATTGCATTTATTTTCCTCCAAGTTAACCAGACACCTAATTGCCTCTGTACCTTCTAGTCGAATGGTAAACATTCAAACCGACATTGCGGGAGGGTTTATTTTGAAAAAGGCTATCTGGTGGACGACGATAGAATACCTAGTGAAGGAGGGATAACCTGATAATATGTCGTCCTTTTCCCGATTGTGTTGAATATCGAAATCACGGGCGACCCGGTGGACCACTTGTGGTCCGACGATCCAACACTCCCCACCCCTGCAATGCCCGCGTTCGATGACAACCCACTTCCACGCCGAGTCATCGATTTCCAGGGTGGCTTTAATATAGATGGAGAACAGTATTCAGGCGAGGTAAAACACGTGATGCAACGCGGCACCGCCGAAGAATGGACCATCGAGAACAGCACCAATGCGGTCCACGCACACCATATTCACGTCAACCCGTTCCTTGTGACCCACATCAACGGCGTTGAACTTGCAAAAGATGATCCACGTCGCCGGTGGCAGGATACCGTCGCGCTTCCATTCAGGACGAACGACGGTCCGGGCACCATCACCTACAAAACTCGGTTCGAGACCTTCACCGGCAAGTTCGTCATCCACTGCCATGTTCTGCGCCACGAAGATCGCGGTATGATGCAAACGGTCGAGGTCGTCTGAGAATTCCCACTAGCCGAAATTAGCCCAAGTGTGGCTTAGGTCGGTTTTGTCCTGCGTCTTTCGAGTTTATGCAAGGCGCAGCGAAAGGGCGGTTTGGTTTCTACCTTTTTCTACCCGTTCGAATGGCCGCTTCGGTGAAAATCGCTGCGTTGCCGCAATGTTGGTGCTGCACGCGCGAACAAATGCTGCGTGAGCAAAGTAAGAAAAACGAATGTCGGTTTTGTCCCGCATCTTACCAGTTTGTGCACCGCGCAGCGAATGGCCGCAATCGTCGCGCATTATTGAGTCTAGTTGGGCAAATAAAACTCAGCGATTCCGCGTCTGCCATCTACCCGCACCAATTGGACGATGACATCGATCGACTTCTGAATGTACTGCCGCACCTCAGCGAAGTTCAACGGCGTGCCCGCTTGCAAGACCATTATTGCTAAACGATCTATTGCGAGCTCAGCTGTTTCCGCATGGATGGTTGAGACTGACCCGCCGTGTCCGGTGTTGATCGCTTCAAGATAGGTCAAGGCTTCGTCCCCGCGCAGTTCCCCAACGATAATTCGGTCAGGGCGCATCCGCAAAGAAGCTTGCAAAAGCGCGTTCGAACTTCTCTGTGTGCCAGTGCCGCGACTTGCCAGCAGGGCTACGGTGTTGGGTTGGCTAGGGAACAGTTCAAACGCATCTTCAATCGTGATTAGCCGTTCGCCATCATCGACATGAGTAAGGAGATGTCGGGCAAAGGTGGTCTTGCCTGTCGACGTGCCACCACTGATCAAGACATTGAGCCTTTGATGTACTAGGGCCTCCAACGCTGCTTCAAGGTTCTCTTCAGCTTGGTTGGCAATGCCCTTCATCTTTTCAGCTCTCAACTGGTCGAGCGAAACAGCTTTGCCAAAAAGATAGGATGGTGTGTACCCCGTGACGCCCGCAGTTGCGAACAAACGGATTGTGATCGAAGCGCCCTGTTCAATGGCAGGTGGAACCGCGACCTGAACGCGCAGCGGGCGGCCTCCGTATTCAACTTTTCCGGATACCAGTGGGTTTTTCTCTGACACGCGGGCATTGGCATCACCGACGATTGTCTGTGCCAAATTGAATGCCGTGGCGCGGTCTACGATTTGACCTTCATGACGCATTGCCGCGTCACCTGCGGCTTCGATCCAGACTTTGCCATCAGGATTGATTGCAATCTCGACGATGTCGTCGCGCAGTAGCAGCTCCCGAAACGGTTCAAGATATCGCTCCAAGTATGACGCAGGCAGGGGCGATTGGCTCAATAGATCACCACATCGCGGTCGACGAGGACGGTCACGGATGCACCTTGATCAATATAGATAGTGGGTGAGATCGAGACTTGCTCAGCGATCACAGATCCCACGGCATCTTCGAGGTCACCAGAAACCCCCTCAAGTACTTCGCTGGCTATTTCATTGTCGGTACTGTTTGCGGCGACAGCAGGTGCTGCGCCAATGAGCGAGATCAGAGCCGCGCCACCAAAGCGTTCAGCGAACTTTGTGTCGACGATCCCAGTTAACCCAGAGCGTCCAAGCTGGTCGCCTCCAACGGAGGCGATTTCTATCGACGTCCCATCGGGGGTCAGAACGCGTGTCCAAAGGATCAGGATGCGTTTTTGGTTCAACTCAATTCCGGAACGGTATTGGCCAAAAAGGCGGGAGCCGCGCGGGATCAGGATCTGATCGCCAGAAAACGCAGGCACCGGTTCAGACACAACCGCCACAACAGAGCCGGGCAGGTCGCTGTTGATTGCTGTTTGCAAGGCAGCTTGAATGACAGAGCCTTGTGAAAGCGTTCGCTCTGGGAAGGCCATTTGGGACGCTTCTTGCACGTCCAACGGCCGTGCGCCTTGTCGCAAGTACTGCTCGTTTTCAGACAGGGTTGGTCCATCCGCTCCTGCCAATGCAGCAGTGGGATTTGTTCCGCCAGCGGATGTGGACCGCGGGCCATCCGCATAAACGACCGAGGGAGAGACGATCTGCGCGTTTAGCAGTTCTTGGGCGGCCTGCTCCACTTCGCGCTGACGCTGCTCTTCTTCCTGGCGTTGGCGTTCTTCGAGCAACCGCTGATCTGCAATCAATCCATCGCGTGCCATCTCTGCCTCGAGCCCTTCGCGCTGCGCACGTTCTGCATCCAACATCGCTTGTAGTCCTGCCAAACGTGCTTCGCTCTGCCGCTGCGCGTTTTCTATCTCGGTATCTTTGGCAGCAATGGAGGCTTCAAGCGCGTCTGTCTGGACTTGGAATGCTTCTCGCAGATCTGAGACAGCTTCTTGGATTTCGGCGTTGCGGGCCGATTGGCTGGCGGCAAGAGCTTCCCTTAGTTTTGCGATTTCTTCGAGCACTGCGGCACTGGGTTCTGCAGCTGGGACAGGGGACGGAACATCGAGTGCCTCTTCAACCGCGATCAGTGCATCATTAACCTGCTGTTCCGCTTCATCCGGTGGGAATTCTAATCTGCCACCATTTCCGGTGCGTTGGTCTTGGAACGTCTCGACGTCGGATGTTTCTAAGCCTGTTGTTCCTTCCTGCAGATTGGTCGCCAGCAAATAGGCAGCACCACCTCCGCCAAGCGCAAGGGCGATCGCCAATGCCCCGACCCCAATGTTGCCACCACGGCGTTTGGTCTTGGTCTTCTGGCTAAACGTGCTGAGGCGATCCTGCAGGTCGGGTGTGTTCTCGTCTGCCATGTTCAGTTGCTCACATAAATTGCGCTGTCATCGCGCAAGGCGCAGATGGCCTCATCGCCAATGCGAAGAGTCCAGAATTCGTTCACACCAAGCACCCGCACCGTGTTGCCTTGCTGGGTCCAGTTTACTGTGCGCTCCCGGCCTTGCTCGTCTGCTTTGAAGACGGCGGGTTGGCGTCCGTTTTCGGGGAATGAGAAATATGTGTACCGCCCGTCGTCGTAAATATGGGTTGGACGGAAATCCCCTTCGCCAGCGACGCGGTAGCTATAGTTGCGCGGGGCCTCAAATCCTTTGGGTTGGGTATTGGCCGCTGCCGCGCGACGCTCATCTTCTGGATAGCGAAACCGCACCTCGAAAAACATGCCTGAGCGACCCGGAATGGCCCCTTCGCGGAGATGGAAGGAATAGGTCCTGCGGTTGGTGATCACTGTCATGTTGGTTGAGGCACCTTGCACATGCGGCTTGATGGTCAGGACATTGCCAAGCTCGGGGATTGGATCGACTTGGAAACTCTCGGTGTCGCCAACAATGACGGCGTCAAACCGTTCGCCCTGCCCAAAGTGGATGGTCGTTGAATGCCGAAGGTCAGTTTCAATCACAAAGACTTGGTTTTCAACGTAAGTGGCGGTGCGCACGCGGTTGTCGAGTGACCCACTGCGTGGCACGGCTTCGGACAAGGCAGGGGTGGCCGACAGCAATGCGGCAGCACAAATCAAACGGGCAGCGATATTCAAGGGATCAGTTCTCCAAAGTCTCGGCGTCGACGCGGTATGAGGTGACCACGAAGCCCATGGGGTTGGCCCAGACGTCTTGCAGGCGTTGGCGGGTTTCGGGTTCAAAGGCGTAGCCAACAGTGGCCACGTAGCTGCGGGTCACTGAGCGGGTGTCACGCGCGCGGCGCAGGGTGCGGGTAAAGCGCACTTGCGCCACCCCAGATTCGATTTGGTTCACAGATTTGATCACCACTTCTATGACGGCATCTCGGCCATAAACAGCAATCGGGTAGTCTTCGTTGGACGAGGTCCAAAGGTCGCGCAGGGTGCGTGCGGCATCGCCGTCCGAGCGCTCGAGGACGGAGTTGATCCGCTGCTCGCCGTCGGTCAGATCGTAGGTTTCTCGATCATCCACATAGGCCACAAGGTTGGCTTGTATAATGGCGTCACTCTCCGACAAGGAGAGGGCTTGGACTGCGGCGACGCGGTCCATCTGTCCGGTTTCTTTGTCCACGACAACAACGAAAGTCTCAATCGATTTTAGGGGAAACAAGCTTGCTCCAGCAACCATGCCTGCCAGCCCGACCAGAACGCCAGCTGCCGCCACAAAATAGGCAAATCGTTCGCGCCTGCGTGGGCCGTAGATAAAATCCACCGCAAAGGCGTCGCTTTGGTCTTGGCTAGTTTGACTCTTCATTTTTGGTGTTGGTCTTTCGTTATGGGGCGCGGAAAGATTTGACGGTGTTGAGCGCTGTTGCCGGTGTTCGACGGATCGCTTCGCCCGTTTTGACAACGCCGCTGTTCACCGCTTGCTGGAGTTCTTGTGGTGATTTGCCCGTTGCGAAGCGCGTGGCACTGCCTGTGCCATAGTCGCTTGTGTTGACGATACCACGGCGCGCCAGACCGGTCAGGCCGACAGCGTTGGACGCAATACCCATCACGCCGGTTAGGTTGGAAGCAATGTAAGGGACGGATGCCATAATTCCGGCGCTGAGCAGTAGAATGACCAAGAATGGCAAGATGAGGCTCACCGTTTCGACATCGACTGGATCGGCGGACGCATCGCCGATGGCTTCTGCGATCGCAACGATGATGCCAGCAGCACCCGCAGCGGCGACGGGCATCAAGGCGTAGCCGATGGTCGCACGGCTCCAGGCCTCAAAAAGGGATTGGGTTGGCTTGAACAGCGATGTGATGATCATGAAAGGGGCAATTACGATCATCAGCGCAAAGACGATTTTGGCGAAGGCGATGATCCCAGCGGTAACGGCTGCGAAGAGTGCGGAGAGCACAAAGAAGATCGCGCCAAGCACGGCTCCAAAGACCCAGCCTGCTTGATCACCGATGGTGTCGCCGTAGGCTGTGATGCGAGCCACCATGTTGTCGAGGCTCTCATAGACGCCAGCCTCGTCGCCAGATCCCGTGAGGGCGAGAATGGATGCGCCGACGGAGTCCGGCACTTGTGTCGCAATGCCGTAGATGACGCTGAAATTATCCCAACTCTGCGCAAAGATAGCGACCAGCGAAATCTTGATCCCAAACGCAAACGCGCTGCCAAAGGTCATGGGTCTGAGCTGCATCACGACATTGATGCCGAGCAAGATAAGGAGCAGGATGGCACCTGCAGTGATGACATCGCCAACGGCGGCTGCAGATGAGATGAACCCGTCTTGCGCGACGCTGTCGACAGCTGCATCGACCTGGTCGAGGATATCGCGAATAAT
>Ga0209345_10002444_pt1 | contig 20512 bp, 17 predicted proteins | sample Cruoilmetagenom7_FD_187294 | JGI IMG/M metagenome (GOLD analysis project Ga0209345, IMG submission 187294) | Oil polluted marine microbial communities from Coal Oil Point, Santa Barbara, California, USA - Sample 7 (SPAdes) (version 2) | ecosystem: Environmental > Aquatic > Marine > Oil seeps ... | reverse complement strand
AGGAACCGAACACCACGATTGCGCTAATGGCCGTGACAAGACCCAGAAGAAGACTGGAGGGCAAATCGCCCGTGGTCCAGGCCACCAAACCCAGCCAGCGGCCCGTCTGATGAATCAAAAGAGTACTCGTGCCACTGACCACCAGGTCGACTTCACCTGGCGCGAGAGCAGTAATCAGCCGCTCGAACACTCCCCCCGTGACAAGCAGCACGAGCAGGACTGGCAGCCCGCAGACAAGGAAGGTGAGGCTGAGGTGGGTGAGGAGGGCCCGTCGGCGTGCGGAGCGGGGAAGCCAGTCGATCTGGGGGCTGTCCAGATAGAAAACTGGTTGGTTCCGTGCTGTAAGGGTCGTGGCAAGCCAGCCCAACCACTGCCGGGCTTTTCCGTCCGTTCCCCACACTCCATCTTCCTGGTCATAGGTGATACCGGAAGATGGAGTGAGCATCACTTCGATATAGACACTGAGAAGCCATTGCGTGCGTGCTTCCTCGTTCCCTTCGGGCAGTATCGCGCGGATGTCTGTTGCGGTCTTGTCCTGAAAGACCGCAACAGCGGCTTCCAGAGTCAAAGGGGAACCCACCACCCCCGACAGAGAAGAAGAATCGTGCAGGGCTTCTTTGAGACCAACAAGATGAGGTTTCCCCCCAAGAAACTCCTGCACTCGTCCCGGAGAAAGCGGCTCCACGGTCACGATGGTTGTGTTGGTGACGAACTGTTGTGCCAGGCCGGAGTCTTGTGTTTCCAACGGAATAGCAGCGAGGGTTGTGGAGAGGTCGTGCCATTCTTCGGTCCGGCAAGACAGGACCATGCCTGTTCCATAGCGTTCTCGGTAATCGCCGATCTTTTCCGCGCATTCTTCTCGTAGTTCAGGGGGAACTTCGTCAAGGCCGTCAAGGAACAACACGGTCTGTTCGCTTGCTACAACCCCTTCCGCTTCCGAACGGCCAAGTCTATACAACTCTGTGAGTTCTGTGACGGCCCAGTCATCCAAGTAAAAGCGGTCTTTCGCCCAGCCCGCCAAGGACAACATCACTGGTAGACATGCTCGCTCCCTCTCTTCGAGAATACCTCCAGCAAGTAGGCTCGCGAGTTGTCCTAGTATGTCGGTTTTTCCCGCACTTGGTAACCCGCTTACAAGAACTGTTTTTCCTTCTTGTAATAAATCCGCAAGATCTTCTGTACCTATAGGCTGGGTTTCTGTATTCGAGTCTTCGTTATCACAGGTCATATTTAATGAGAGACGCGTTTTTAGCGTAAGGGAATCTGCAGGGACTTGCCAGGTGCTGACGATTTCTTTCGCGAGAAACTTCTGGGTGTTGTATCCGGTCCTGCCTGTGATAGGTTTTAGTAATCGCCTTGGGGAATCTGTTGTGATTGAGGCTAATAACGCAGAAATAGTAGCTCCAACAACTAAAACAGACGCAAGAATACTTTGTTTCCAGACCAATTCTGTTGCTGCTGCAAGCACAACAAGCATGTATAAAGTAATCCTCCATCGAGGCCGTGTATTCTGCATTATTCTTGGGAGTTTACTTTGTTTGCTGGCCACAGCTTACTTCCTTTAGGCGATATTATACACCTTTTCTTATTTTTTATAGGTGGGACCATGGAAAAAATAAAATCTCAATCTGTAGTGCAGTATTAGATTTTTAAATACTTTGCTAGTTCTAGAAAAATGTTTTTTGGGATTCTTTGGTAAGTCGGTATTTGCAGGTTGGGTGGTAGTGGGATATGTGAGAAAGTGATGGTCGTAACTAGAGTAGTGTCTGCGTGTATATGCGTTCCTGTAGTAAAAAAACTGTATTTTAATATGTTCGCGGGAATTGAAAAATTACTGATTAGAGTTTTGAAATGCAGATGGGGGTTATGATTACAGATTGAGTTCTGTACGAAATGTGAACCGTATTTCAAGAAAATATAGATCAAATATGTTGCTTTTTTTATCAAAAATGAAGGAAAAAGTATTCCGACTTTGTCGTTGTTTTTCTTGAAGAATGTGTAGAACTCTTCTGGTACTTTCATCGAATTTTCCGTGCCGCATTCGATATTGGTTGCTTGTCGTGATTAAAATCTTCGAAGCTTTTCTCTGCACCTGTTTTTAATTCTTGGTTATTTTTTTGGCACTGTGTGATTTCCTCTTGGATTTCTTGGAGAGAAGACCTATCATTGTGGCCAAATGGAGAGACGAGTTCTGCAATATCAAGGGTTTTTTGAGCGCTATTCTTGGCCTTACTGCAATCTTCTTTCCTAAGGTGGTTTTTTGTTTCCTGGTGGGAGACTGCAATAGCAAGATAATCATCGTATGGACTTATGTGAAAAAAAATGGCAATAGCAATAATAAAAGAAATAAATACTCCAACAATAATGTGAACCGTGGAGTCCGAGACTGGGATCAGCCTCTTTTTGCTTTTCATATATTGTGGGAGTATATCCTGAAAATGCGGGTGAGAGAAACGGTAACCACCACAGATATGGGTTGATGACTTTTTTTCTTGTGCTTCGATACAGTTGCAAGCATCGAGGTCAGAGAAAGAACAGCTTCCACAAGGGTGACGTAATAAACCTCTTGAAGCGGCATCATTAAGAAAAGCCAAGGTTTCGTTCGGGAAAGGAAGAATTCTAGTGTCAGCGAAAAGGAGATAGAGGCGATTCCAAACCCAAGTACCAACCCCATGACACCAAGCAAGAACGAGGTTCAGGGGAAGGAGTAGAACAAATCCTGCCCACAGGTTTTTTAAAGGTCCTTTCGAGCTGTCATGCAGGACATGGAATAAGAAGCCAGTAAAAACAGAGATGAATAACAAGATGAAGAAGACCATGAGGCCATTGCGTAAAGACCCATTAAGAATGTGTCTTTCAGCTGAGCTTGTAAAGGTATCAGTTCGCTCTAAATTGCGTACTGCTATGTTGATTATGCCAGCGATGAATCCACCTACCAAGCCAAATAGGGTCCAGGGTACAAGGCTTGAAACAAGCATAAGATGAATATTTGTGGGGAAGGCAATGCGCTGTGTGGTTACGAGTATAAGAAGCGCTGTGAACGTAGCTCCTGCTAATAAACCTAATGTGCTTCCTGTAAGAAGACTGGCGAGTAAACGATTATTTTTGAAGATACTTCTCCAGTTTAATGCCCAAGCTTGTTGTCGTATGTCTTGGTAAGATCCAAAAGCTATTGCACTGACAGCACCTGTAGTAGCACCGAGAAGCAGACTTGATGGCCGATCACCAGCAACCCAGACAAGTAGACTATACCAAGTCATATCTTCGTGTATTTGTAAAACACTATTTTTTCTAAAGGCTTGTGATGCTGTATCTGGAACAAATCCTGCTATAATATCTCTGCACATCTCACCCATTGTCATCATTAATAAAATGACTGGCAGACCACATATTAAGAAGGTTATGGCGAGATGTGTTGTGAGAATTCGTCGTCGTGTTTTCCGTGGGAGCCAGTCGAGCTGAGAGCTATCAGTATAGAACACCGATTTATTTTGTGCGCGAGTAACAATTGCTATCCAGGCTAACCATTGATTTCTTTTATCTTCCTGTTCCCATAAATCGTTTACCTGTGCTCTTTTTACACTTCCATTTTTTCTTTTATAGCAGACTGGATAGAGCATTGTTTTTACGTATAATTCGAAGAGATGATTGAGACACTCTTCTTTGCTTTTGCTTTTTTTCAGTAACTTATCCGAGATATTTTTTGCGGTCTTTCCAGCGAATACTGTTGTAGCGGCTTCCAAAACAAATGGAGAGTTAAGTGCGCTAGCAAGAACCGGCATGCCTTGCACTGCTTGTCGCAGCCCCTTGTATTTTTCTCGCTGGTTGAGAAAAATTTGTACTTGGGATATTGGGAGCGGCAATATATGTACGATTAATGCTCTATCAAGAAATGCTCTACTTGGTTTTAAATCATCTGCTTTTAGTACATCAACGGGTTTTTTTGAGATTTCGTTTTTAAGTTCTTCCCATTTTTGTGTTTCGCAGGATACGATTATGCCTTTATTATAATTTTCTCGGTATTCGTTAATCTGTTTTGTGCATTCTTCCCATAGTGAAGTGGGAACTTCATCCAAGCCATCGAGGAGAAGAATTACATCTTTTTTTCCCAGGAGAATTTTCGCATCTTGATCACTTAAATTGTAGGGTTTGGTCGCCAAATTGTGCGTGATCCACTGATCTAGTGCTAGCGGGTCTTTTGCCCAGCTTGTGAGTGATAAACTCACAGGCGTTAGTGCCCCTGTTTGGTTTTGGGATACACGGTCAGCAAGGACTCCAGTGAGTTCTCCCAATAGATCTGTTTTTCCTGCTCCTGGTGGACCGAGGAGTGCAATTACCCCTCCTTCGTTCAGTAGACTTTCTAAGTTATAAATGGTGGTACTCGTGTTTACTTTTTGTTTTGTTTTTTCCGATTCCTGGATCAACCTTAAAGGGAACCGTTTTTTTAATAACAATCTATCTTCAGGAACCCACCATTTTTCTCTACTGCATTCCGCTATTCTTTTTTTTCTTTCCTGCTCTATCGGGGCTTCGGCACTCAATGCTTGATCTGATATCGATAAGGTTCCCTGTTCTTTTGCTTTATCCGCACGACTAAAACAGAATATTGTGAAATTAACGAGAATGGGAGACAGGTTGTTATGTATCTGGAATACTGCCATTACTATTGCTGACAGACCAAGTATGGAGCCTGCTGTTATCCATAGAGGTCTACTCTCTTGTGCTTTGTTTTGTAATCTGTTTTTCCTGTTAGTCACGGAGTGCTGTCCCTGTAAAGCAAGTCTCTAAAGCTTTGCCAGTTTTAACCCATAGATAGAGATTTGAAGTAAATAGTATATGATGCTAAAGCTCGCAGCAACTTGCCGGAGGTCTGTGTGAGAATAGGCATATTTATAGGCATTGTATATAGGCGATTTGTTTTCGTGCAGGAAGGAGGAAAAGGGGTGCGAGCTAGATCACTCTTTGGTATTAATGATCAAGTAAGCAAGCTTATTATGCGCATAATAAGCTTGCTTACGTTTACTTTTTTATGAGAAAAAACAGGATCTAAGCAGTCCGAGTATTATTGCTATCTTGGTCTTGGTTTTGCTGCTGTGGGTCGCGATCCCTATTTGCAGAGCATTAGCAACTATGTTGGTCAGCGAATGCGGTCACGTTCCCTATCTCATACCCGCCCCCACGCGCCGCGTCACCCTCATCTTCCTTACCCTCGCGATCTTCCTCTTCTTCTTTATCAGCCCCTACGACGACTACCTCGCTACTGCAATCCGTAACTAACAAATCGAAACCCACCTCGAAAAAGGCAACTATCACTAAGCTCACCAGACTGCCATACACCACCAGAAAATCAACACTGGGGTTGCCTTGGGGTCTTTCCGTTTTTGTGTGTGCGTGGTTTGGTTTATGGGTTGGTGATGAGTCGGTCTGGGTAGTGGATGGTAAGGATGTTGAGGATGTGTTTCTAGTTCGGGATTTTTCCTGTGAGGTTTTGGCGTTCTGGTTGTTTCTCCTGGGTTATGAGAACTGCTTATTCTCGTGTGCCATGTACGTAATCCTCAACAAATCACGCACTCACATACATCTGCTTTTCATGCTGACCCTTTACCACGACCACAATCCAGTCTCTCAACGTCTGGTTTTGCCGAGCACTTTATAGAGGGAGGAGCCAGTCAGGAGGAGAAGGGTCCATCCCCTAAAAAATTTCATTATTGAAGATTTGTGGTTTTCCTGGGAGGTATCTTCATGTCAGCGACACTCCTATCGTTCTGTGCTGCCCGAGTTCGCACCTACCTCGCGCGATTGTGGGACTAGTGGTTCGAGTCCCCCGGTCTCGACGCACTTTTCGGCTCAATCCTCAGCGTCCTCCTCCTTCTGGGCTTGCGCCCGTTTGACAATTTGTCCCTCACCGCTCATCGGGACCTCTACAGCATCCTGTTGCCCATAGCACCTTTTCTCGCCCTGGAAATAAGCCTGGCCGTCACCTACCTGCTCCTCATCTACCCCACCGGCCCCAAAATGCAAGCGATTTCGTGTGAAATGGGTGGTGCTTTCCTCAAGTGGGTCATCTCCACGGAAGGGCTCGGGGTTGTGGCCTTCCCCTTCTACCTCAGCGCGTTTCTCTTTGACACGGGCGTTTCCCCTTTCTGGGGTGCATGCGTGATCACCATAACCATTGTCCTAGCGTTGCGTGTTTTCCGGCTCTGCATACTCTTCAGCACTCTCTGCAAACTGCGTCATCGCGACCTTCTCGACTCCCGCAGCCCCTCTGTCCCCCTCCCACCGTGCGCACCTTTCCCGAACCCGAATAGATCAGAGGACAGGGAATGATCATCGGGATCATGGGCATCGTGCGCGCGGGTGCTCCTCGACCCCCCACCTATAGTTTCTGTCATAATAAACACAAAATCGATTCTATGTATTTTATGACAAAAATATGGTTTGGGGAGAACGTATGGAACTCACACCTATCCAGCAAAACGCCGCACGGATAATTGTGTCTTCTCACTCCGGTCAAGGCTTACAAGCCGACCTTTACCCCCACGATCTGCTCTCCGGTGTCCTCGAGACCTACCACTGTCCGGATCTCTCCCCAGGCGAGGAACATACTGCCGCGAGAGAAGCCGCCGACCACTGGCGCGTGGCACTCGCCCGCACGTCTCTCTCGCCCACAACAACCTTCGGACTGGAAACCGGCCCCTACCGCACCCTCGGAAACACCCCCCACGTCTGCACGCGCACGGAAGCCTTCCCCCTTGGCACGGACGCCTACCCCTTCCTCCCGGAAACTGACGCACAGCTCGCTTTCTACATCATCACGGTCCCCTTGCCCCCGCGTATGCTCTGCGTGCACGACACAAGCGTCCGCTGGATATCCAGCCACGAAAGTCTGACCTCCATCCTTTTGCACTTTGGGCCGTTCGTCGGCCGGCTTATCGACCTCCACAAGCAAACTGGGGTCGCTATGAGCAGTGTGAAAAAACTGTTTGCAGACTGTCCTCCATACTTTGAAAAGGATGGTTTGGTCCTGTATCCCCAGTCCGCGTTGGAAGTCATCGGAAAGTACAAAGCAGCGCAAGAAGCGCGTCACGCGAGTGGCGAGGCGACAACCGCCTATAAAAATGCGTCGGGAGACGAAAAATCCGACCGGCGATTAAAACTCCTGTACGTGCAGATGAGGGCAGAGGAAGCGAGACGAGCATTAACAGAGGAGATGAAAAGCTATGAGGCGGGAGACCCGTTGCATGGTTGGGATCACCTCGCTCTTCCCAACGCTCACGGGATTGATGCCGACACGCACGAAGACATTGTGTTCTTGTGAACGAAAAATCTTGATAATAAGGATACCGGTTTAAGTCTGACTGGCGTTTGGCAAGCTCGGTGTGTTCGCTGGTGTGGCCGGGAAGCCAGGATCGGGCGATGTCCGCCGAGTTTTGGCGGGATTGTGCGAAGTGGAGTTCGATCTTCGCGCTTGCCACCTATCGGCACGTCCGGACCAACAACAATCCGACCCCAACAAAATCGGAACCAGACCATTATTTTCGTAAACCAGCGAGGACATCACCCATCTCGTCATAGGTAGCAGTCACATCAAGGTTTCCCCGCCGGTAACGCTCCAAACGAATAGCCCCAACATGACGGGCCTCATAGTACAACGCCCGGCGCAGCGCTTCAGGAGAAGCGTCCAGTTGCCCGTACGCTTCCCAAAACGCCTCACGTTCCGTATCCCGTTTACGGGCTGCCATATAAATGGTCCAGTCCGCTGCAGGATCACCCCAAGATGCCCGGTCACAATCGAATACCCCAGTAATGACCGGTTCCGCACTCCCGGTCCCCAGCATGACATTCACCGTCCATAAATCACCATGTAACAATTTCGGTTCGGTGATCTGATCCAGGACGTCCCGATCCTGATCAGCCGCTTTCACAACTTGTTGCACGTCCGTCGCGTCAAGACCACCGTCACAAAGATCAGCCGCGATGTCCTCCAACGAAACAACCACCGCCTCGCTCCACCTGGAAAAGACCGGCCCCGCAACAACACCAAAAAAAGATCCCCCCACCCCATGCACTTTTCTGGCGATCTGCCCCATCTCACGGAAAAAAGACCTCCATAATGGCCGGGGGTAAGCAGGCAAACCATCCGGTGCCGGGATACCAGGAAGCATGGTCTGGAAAAGATAATCCCGCCCAATCAAATCATGCGTGAAGTCAACAGTCAGCGTACGAGGCATCAAGGACGCGATGGGCGCAAAAAATGGCAAGCTCGCGTGTTCGTTCCGCATCAATTCCCGCTCAACCCGAAACTGCCGCCCAGGTTCGGGAGCAACCCGCAAAATAACAGGAGCTTTCTCCCCAATATCCACCTGATAAGTGTTGTTGTACATACCATTCGCAAGCTCAATCGCCGAGACAACACCTACACAATCTCCGAACGCGCGCTTACACAACATCTCTAACTGTCCTGCAGTAATTGACTGTTGAAACGCAGCAGCAGAACGCCTAACCGGTCGAAATTCCATACTTGCCCCCAACCAGACACTCCAAAACCCTACAAAAACACCCTGCTCTCTCTCCTCCACCCACAACAAACCACCAACCCCCCCAAAATCTTTCTCCCTAGCACAATGGGCGGCAGAACAATCCAGACCCAATGCAAAAGTTCTCCCCTACGAACAACCTATCCGGGATGGGAACGGCAGGCTTGAGGGTGGCGTTTGAGCAGTAACTGCGACTCGATCCAAAAGGTGAGCAGTGGGAAGACGACGCCATGCTTCATCTTGCAACCCGGCGAGCGCAGCATCATCTCCAGAGTCCCCGCATTCTAGAGCAACATGACATGTACGAAGATAGGTATGCGCCCAGGCTGGATGTGCCTGGCAATCAATTTCTTTACATCCAGCCGCAGAGAGAAGATCCGGCCAGTTCGTGTCACGGTGTCTACAGGGTAGACGCTGATCGCCAGGGATGCACGGGTGCCAACCGGTGAACACAAGCCGCCCACGGGGGAGATACAATCCGGCGGATTTCGTTTAGAACAGCCATTTTGTTCGCGGCATAGGCCAAAGTATCAATAGCAATAGCTGCATCCACACTCGCGTCCGGCAAACCTGTAGCAGCGAGATCACCCACTATGAATCGCGCACGATCGGCCATGTGGAATCAGGCCGCTCGGCCCGTTGCCTGGGTAACCGCGACAGGGAAAAAATCGATGCCGAGAAGGTCTGCGTCAGCAGCTCGTGCGAGCCATAGGCCGGGTCCTCCGCGTCCACAGCCGAGATCTGCTAACACGTTTCCGGTTTTCAGAGAAAGTTCATGGTTGATATGGTGCAGAAGGTGCGCCGAGAGAAAGGAAAAGGGTTCGATTTCCGGTGGGAGATCGGGGTCAACGGCCTGAAATACGTGACGAAAGCCAGGAAATAAGGCTTCGCTCTCAAAGAGTTGGTTGAATTCAGATACGGTTGGACTACAGCCGTCTGGCTCTCCGGATTGGGAGCGAAACTTGGGTGATATGGGGAACTGCTTCTGGCGCGGAGGAGCATTCGCTGGTGGGGTCATGGCCATGCCAGTTTTCTTCCGATTTATGAGACAGAGAAGCCCATGTGCTGTTTGCAGTACATTCGCGGTATAAAGAAGACTAGAGCGACAATCGAATTCTGACTTTAGGGTCAGTTTGCGGTTATTCTAGGTAGTTCTCAAGCTCGCTGTCCCTGTGCGTGTCAAGAGTGAAGCAATGAAACCCGCCACCGAACAGTCGTCGGTGACGGTGGCGAACTGGAATGACAGTAAATCCTTCTCGTTCCAGTGTAACGACAAGTTCGGGGCAAGATTCATTGACGAGTACTGTCTCTGGGTTGATGGAAAGAACGTTAAGGTCGATATAAGGGCTAGTGAGTACCAAGTCGTCGTCATCGTACGTGGGAAAGTTCCCCGGACTGGGCTGGGGCGGAATAATCCTTTTCCATTTCTGTAGTTCACTAGGGAGAAAGTCTTTAATTCCCTCATGTCTGGCAAGAAAGACTCCTGGACGCAAAGCGAGAAGCATGCTGTCGATATGATTGTCAGCCATCCGAAATACTCTGTGGATTCGATACTTGCCGGATAGGTGTCGTTCTAGCCAGTCGCAAGCGAGGCGATGATTTTCGGTGGCGATGTTTACCACGATATCACGCCCCAGACGTAAACATTGAGCACCATCCAGCATCATCTCGAAGCCGACATCATAAGGGGAGGGTTGGGGATCTGTAATCGGTTCAGTTGGTCCGCCCAGTGTGGTTTCCGTATCACACGCGTATGAGAGATCAAAGGAATGGTTCGTGAGTATTGGCCGTGGCATTGTTGTCCATGCCGCTCCAGTATCAAAATACTGTTTGAACACTAGAGTGAGTAGTCGAGTTTCCAGATACCGTGACCGTATTGCTGGAGCAGTCTCGATAATCTCTGAGCCGACAATCAAGGTGTTATCGCGAATGTTAAGAGCGGGAACTGGCATCGCTTCCCAGCCGAAGCCACGGATTGGCGTTGCATTGTAGGACAATGGCATCGGACGGTGGACAGTAACCCCCAAAGACTCTAACGTAGCAGCAAATCCTTCGACATCTTCGATGAGCTCATCGACATACTGCTGCTTAATATTCCAATTCCGACTCCTTGCATTTGGTGCGGTATTCACGCGCAGGCGCGGATAAGCCCAATCTGATCGAAACAGATTCTCATGGAAGAACAGATCAAAAGAAACTTCGCGGTCATGGGAAGTGTAATTCTGGGCTGAGCCGACAATAACTTCCCGCAGGGGTGACCAGTCATTATGGCTATTGAGTTTCATGCGATTATCCCCCTTTTCATTCACGTGCTTGTCATGAGGTGATCGTTTTCGCCGGGAAAATAATCTCATGAACAATGCGATTTTTGTGTACTCGCAGGGTCATTACGCCAGGAAGGAGTTGGATCGTTCGCTGTTCACTCCAGGCAGCAAAACGGAACTCCTCTCTACCAATATGCACAAGTAGGTATCGTTTTTCGTTGTTATCAACCAAATGCACTTGGCCGTTTTCGGTACTGACGTGGATGGGCCCCATAGGCCCGGTCCGGTTCAGAGTGTCGTCGTGATTGAATTCGGTAAATGTGCTCGGTATCGTGGCCACACAGGTTATGGAGTTATCCGCAACTGGAGTGTCCGGGATGGGGTGTCGGTTGAACAGGACGTCCCCATGGAAAAGGTACGGATACCAATTAGTCGGGAATAGGGTCGCGAGGTCGGTAGTCATGAGAGTGTCGATGACCAAATGAATACGGGTACACGTGCCGTCGTTGCCGACTTTGTGGGGTCGAGCGAATTCACCGAACCAAAACTCACCGGGTTGCCAGCGGTGAACAACGCCGTCGAGGGTCAAGGTAACGCCAGGATTAGTTAGAATGGGGATGTGCAGCCGGGCAAAACCTCGACTCATGCTGTACTTGGAATCGCAATGTTCAGCGCAAGCTGTTCCGGGACCGAGTGCCATCAAACGAACCGCGTTGAGTGGTGCTGGAATAGTACTGAGAATTTCTTTCAGGTAGGGCAGCTGGTCAAGCCATAGCGTTGGACCGAAGTCTTCCTGTCCGGGACCACCGGGATCCGTTCGGTCTGGGTCTCCGCCGAGGCTACGTAACGGGAGAACTCGCCAGTCAAGATCAGTCGGAGGACCAAGACCGGCAGCATCGTAGATTCGCTGTTTACCCCAAAAGTGGAAAGGGATTTCGGCGATTTCGGCTTGGATTCGCTGAATATCAAATGCTCGCCCCAACTGAACGGCTTCAGCGGGCAACGTAGATGTCGTATTTATGCTCGCTTTAGTTTCGAGAACAGGGGAACTCAAACATTCTCTCCCTGTTCTTGCGTCAAGGTGTTACCAAGCCCCACCGCTTCCGGTCCAATAGTGGAGGCAGGTATACGGGCAAAGTGGTCGTCTAGCTGCTGGAAAGTTTTCTGACGTTTTATTTCGGTGTCGTAAGCAATGCAGAATACAAACTGTGCGCGGTTGATCTCCAGAGGAATTACCGGCATCGATACAATAATTCCAGTGCGGTTGCCGGGATCATATAGACAACCGAGTTGCCTCGCCACGTTGAGGAAATCGTCAAAATCGGCCACTCTCCAAGTTGGCGGAACATGATATTCCACAACGGAACGTTCCGGCTGAACAGAGGTATTGACGATCTGATGGGCGATCACATCGTAGATGTGTAAAGAACCCGAAACTTGAGCATTTACTTCAGTGAAAAGCACTTGCCGGTTACGATCTAGTACAGCGTCTGCACTCAGGTATCCACGATATCCCACCTTACGATAGATTTCAGCAAGTTGGGCCCCGAGTGCCACCAATTGCTCCCGGGTACCCTCATCTACGTGAACGTTCCGTAACGGCACAATCTGATGGCTTAATCGCCGGTGGACATAAAAGAGGATGCCAGCCTCGGTGGGGGTAACTCCGGTGTCATCAACATAATATTCGGAATAGAGAGAAGTGGCTTCCGGTTGGAACTCTTCGATCACTACAGAGAATCTTCCGCCCGCCGATGCCCAATCCCAGCGTTGTCTCCAATACGCTTCGATCTCTTCTTTGCCTAACCCAAGATGATAAATGTGGCGTGCTCCAACGTGTCCAGCATCCAACCCTTCGCGGCGAATAACAATCTGGTTGCCCACACCAGCCCCGTTATGGGCTTGCTTGACGACGACCGCACCCGTCCCGTTTAGTAGCCTGGCCATAGCGTCCACAGCCTCAATCGCATTGTGGCAGACTGCCCCATCTGCGATAGGAACACCGCATCCGGTCGCAAGAGCGCGGAAGCAGGTCTTGTTATTGACAAGTTCTCCTCCGCCTTGGGAGAAAAAATTGGCACCTGGCAACCGATCTGACAACCCCAGTGCCATCGTGAACTGGGCTACATGAGCTGATGGCCACAACGCGAAAACCTCCGACACCTTGTTTGAAGAGGTGGTGATTTCTTCTAAGAATTTCGGGTCAGTAAGGCTTCGGGCATCGAACAAGCGATGGTTAAACCGTCCCTGGGGTGGAACATGAAACCGTAGAGTGTCTGGATCGACTCCTGTCAGTGCTGTTGCGTAATGGAGAAATTGCTCGTCAGGATGATCAGGCAAAATAAGAAGGTCACCATTACGAGCGAACCAAAGAACCCGCTGTGTCCACGCCCGCATATCATTTCGGAGACGGATGGAATCATCAATATGGTTGCCAATTAGAATTCTCATGATCGTTACTTCCTCGGAAAAAAGCAGTCAGGGGCGTCACGCGTGGTTGTCATGTGCATGAGCAAAAGCAACGAATAAAGTGTCTGGACTACGCATGGTTGCGGTGTTGCGGTATTGGGCCGGTCTTGTTTGACTCAACCGTTTCGGCCAGGCAAGGAGACTGGTGATAAGCGCGCGAAGCACAACAAAAATTACTGTCGTGCCGATACAGGAATGAGGCCCCCAGCCAAAACCCAAATGCTGGTTGGGAGAGCGATCGAGAACTAACGTATCGGGGCAGTGAAACTGCTTGGGGTCATGGTTAGCAGCGCCAAAAAGGACTAGGACCGCTTGTCCTTTTCGAAGCGTCGTGCCAGCAATCCGGGTATCCCTCGTCGCTACCCTGCTCGTCCCCTGCACAGGACCATCGTAACGAATGAGTTCGTTCACTCCCTTGCGCAAGAATCTCGGCTCTGCAAGTTGATCGAGCACCCACGGATGTCGCAACAAGGTGAGGACCACATTGCCAATTGCCGCAGACATCGTACTGTAACCACCCTGAAACATAACCCGTGCGGTATTCCGCACATAATTTTCAGGAATTCCAGCCGTATTTGTCTGCCGCATGACACTAGTCAGCAAACCCGCTTGGTCTGCCGTGTGCAACCACAACTCGACAAGTGTCGTTAGCTCCTCTTTGGCGAGCCGCCCGGGTTCTGCCGCCTCAGGAACTAACCCAGCATCCATACTGCGCATAATCGCGTCCGACACTGCACCAAAAGACTCTAGATCTGGCGGCACGATTCCCAACAGGTCGGAGATCACTTGCAATGCCAGCGGCGCCGCGAGAGATCGCTGCACCTCAAACTCGTTTTCGGCCACTTCTACGAAAATCTGAGTAAGTGTGTCCTGGACTCGTCGACCAATTCCATCGAGATCCTGAAGATGCAGGGCCTCCAAAAAAAGGCTACGCAATACCGTTTGAGCAGGTGGATCGAGAGACTGCACGCTCAGACTGGATTGAGGCACAGCCTCACCGACCCGACGCCAATCACGGGCAAACAGCTCATAGTCCCGCAAGACTTTGATGCAGTCTTCATATCGGGTTAATACCCAAGACTGCATCAGCTCGTGCCAGAAAACAGGACTTTGCTCTCGAAGCTGCGCATACACCGGATACGGGTTAGCCAATGTCGCTGGATCTAGTGGGTCATATTCAAGCAACGGCACCATCCCTGTCCTCTCCCGTCAGCCAACCCATGAAAAACCTGGTTGGATTCGATATAGCCAAGCCCAACCTCAGTTAGAGTCAGTGGTCATATCTCATAACTGGCATCCTTTCTCCAGAGTCATCCCCGCGAACAGTACGGAAAACAGATCGCTTTCAAAACTGTATATAGAATGAAAACACTCGCATGGTCATACAAAATCATAAGAGCAACTTCATCCAGCTTGGACCGAAACAATTTTCAAGAAAAAGCGTAAGAAATTCCCCTAGTTTTTTCTACCCCCATGAAGTTCCTCACTGAGAAAAACAGTTATTCCCTACATGCAGTAAAAAACCAGTTATCCCGTAAACCAATCCAACTGTGCAGGGCGATTCCAAACGAAGCATCTCAATAGGTTGAAAACAAAAAGGCCCTTTCTTCGGACGGTTTCCGCTACCCAGTGAAGCCTCCATAAACCGAAAAAACCAGAGCAAACATACGGCACAAATAGGGCATCGAAAAGGCAATATGCCCAATGAACTGCCCAAAGACCAAACACATCCCATGAATTTTCCACTTAAACGGAAAGGTTTTTTGCTCTCATCACAAATCGGCTACCTGACATCATCTTGCCTGCAATGCGGCACACGAACAAAAACACCTCCAAGAGCCAGGCAACCCAAAGAAAACCCCACCATCACAATCCAAGACCACACTAGGAAAAATTCCCCTCACAAACTGTGCATAACTTATCCAGAAATCACAGGTCAAAAACGCACAACTTCACGACAAACTCAAGACAACTCCTGCTTCTCAAAGAGAGTCACTCACAACAAGAAACCATCACCAAGACCCACCAGGAGAAACAAAAAAAGTCCCCATACTCAGCGGCCAGTACCAGAGCAAAATACTGAATAACAAACTCACCCCGCTTACGTCACACTTTCAAGAACCCCTTCCAAAAAAGCCACGTACTATACTATAAGGGTTCGTAACCGGGGGAGCAGTATCTCAGATGATGACACGACGCAGTGCTCTCGCAGCACGGAGAAAAGCGCTCGGATACACCCAAGAGTCCCTTGCCGCAGCAGTCGATGTCGAGTTGTCCACCGTGGGACGATGGGAACGTGGCACAGGCACCCCACAACCCTGGCGGCGACGCAAGCTCGCGACCGCACTCCAGGTCTCCCTCGAACAACTCGACACACTGCTCGCAGACAAAGAGACTGGACTCGAAAAACAAAGTCCTGCAAAACCCCCCGAATATTCCCGCCGAAACCACCAACATCCACCTATCCTTCCCGGTGAACACGCCACCTTTCCCTCACGGAAACAAGCACACACCACACCCCAAGCCAGCGACAATGAAACGGCCATTGCTCTCCACCCGCACTACCCGGAGAATGACGAGATGAAGCGTCGCAAATTCCTGCGCCTTCTCAGCATGCTCGGCACTTTCGTCCCCATTTCAGACCGTCCACTCGACCTCGAACGCATCACCCAGGCTCCCACCCACAACCAACAGGTCGATACCGCGACCATTAACGAATACGCTGCCCTCAATACCCGCCTATGGCAAATATTCAGAACCGCTCTCCCAAAGAAAACAGCCTTCCCCCTCATCCGCCAGCAAATCGATGTCCTTTCCGACAGCCTGCAACAACCAAACACCACAACAGCCCACCAGCACCTCTGCGCACTCACCAGCGACCTGCTACAACTCGCAGGAGAAATCCACTTCGATAACAACGAGTACACCGAAGCGGCCCACTGCTACACACTGGCAGCCTCCGCAAGCAAAGAAGCACACAACTTCGACCTCTGGGCCTGCGCCCTCACCCGCCACGCCTTCCTCGAAATACACGAACGGCACTTCAAAAAAGCCGCCCCCATCCTCGACCTCGCCACACATCTTGCCGCCAAAGGAGACAGCACCCTCTCCACCAGATACTGGGTAAGCACCATCAAAGCCCGCACCCAAGCCGGTCTCGGCCAACTCAACGCCTGCCGGCGCTCCCTCGAAACCGCAGAACACGTACAACACCTCAAAGGCCAAATCCACAACAGCGGATGGCTCCGCTTCGACGGTTCCCGACTCCCCGAAGAACACGGCACCTGCTACATCGAGCTCACACAACCCAACCTCGCCGAACCCGCCCTCACACACGCCCTACAACCAAACCTCTCCTTACGCCGCCGCGGAAGCATCCTTACCGACCTCGCCATCACCAGCATCCAAAAAGGCAACCTCGACCAAACAATCGCATACACAAACGCCGCGATCGACACCACCCAGCAAACAAACTCCGGTTTCCTCAAACGTAAACTCCGACATCTCCAGCACCACCTCACCCCACTCCCCCACAACAACAACACACGCCAGCTCATCACGCACCTCCACACCCTCACCACCTAACACAAGGAGCACCACATGCAAACCGAACGAGGACGCATCTTCCGCGAAGCCTGGATCGCCGGCGTAAAAAAACACTACCCCGGCGACCCCAAACCCAGCTACATCACCCCCTGGGACGACACACCCCAATGGGAACAAGAAAGCGCAACCGCAGTCTATGACCAAATCCACACCTTCATCACCCTCACAGAAGGCAACACCACCAAACTCAGCCGCACCCAAAAAAGCCAATTCGTCGCGCTCTGCTGGACCGGCCAAATCTTCAAACACTTCCCCAACCCGAAACCCGCCTACACCGCTGACTGGGACAAACTCCCAGCCTGGCAACAAGAAACCGACGCCGACATCTTCGAACACATCGAACACCACACACAAACCACCCAGTAACCACCCCGCCCACACATATACGCCTCACGCATACACATCTTGACATAGACACCCCCACACCCTCTCCCCCCTCTAGCAGAACACCCCACCCCCAAAAACCCACCCCTCAACACTACCCACACGTATAACGCAAAATCGGGTACAGCCTTGCAGTCCCTACCCTCGCAAAAAAAGTACGCGAGGTGTTCGCTGCGGATCTTCAGTCCAAATCGGGACGCATTGCGCGGCTTTTTACCTGCTCGGAGCTTTTACGCATGATCGAACGCTACAACGACCACCCGGAACTACGCCCTTACCTGGAACAGGAAGCCGAACACCTGCTCGCTTGTTTTTGACCACCGACTCAGCAACTCCCCTCTCCTCTTTTTTTCTAGCCAGCGGCATCATCGATGTTTTCTAATGATGTTCCCCCCACGCGTGGGGATGAACCGAGATAGTCGGCGGTGACCTGTAGCGCTTGAGTATGTTCCCCACGCGTGGGGGGATGAACCGGAGTCCGGCTACGAGTTCCACGCCACGAACGAAAACATCAGCATCACCAGCATTGCTCCCACCCAAACCGTCTATCAAACTGCCCTTCGGTCGCTGCTCATGATCTCTGATGTCTGTCACGAGAGATAATCAACAGTAATCACCTGTGTACTGTTGATTGACTCGTGCAGGTCAGGAGTGGGCGTGCGATCCGGGACGAGAGATATTGCCCGGATATCTCCCGTTCTCCCACGCACGGGGAAAGGGACCCGCCAGAAGGCGGATCCCCTACTCCTCTCACTCTTCAGTCACCTGAACAAACCGGCTGCATCCACGGCACCCCTTGCCACATCCCGAGTTTGACTCACTGACTCCTTTCCCTCCTTCCGAACGAGCGCTTGTTCCGCCTGGCTCGCTCCCTCCCAGAGAACCATTTACCTCGTCAATACCACGACCGTCCACAACAAAGGTCTGATGAATAACCACCATCGACTCTCGGCCAGACCCATTGGAGTCGGAACAGTCGCGACAACAAGAACAACCAGGTGTTCTGTGCGAGGGAAGCAAACGCATCCAGCGTACGCACCGTCCCGCCCATTTCCCCACAGACCTCAGGCAAACAATGAGGACGGGTAGTAAAGTGCTAAGATCTAAATCCGGTAAAGGATTTAGTGAATGGATCATAATTTTCTTTACCCTTTATTAAAGGGCTCTAGACGGCAAGTGGAGCTGGTAACTCTATGCCTGCCGAAGAGCCGCTTATTTAAAAAGCGAGGACCTCGCTATAAGTCCTCGCTTTTTTCTATATTTGAGGTTTTCCAACCTTCCCATTGGAGTCGTTACAATCACGATATGAAGAATAACCAGGTGTTGTGCGAGCGGGAGGCAAGCGCATCACTAATTGCCCATAAATAACAAGAAACAAGAAATTTCTGGCAATGTAGAGGCTCTAGACAACAGCAAGAGATTGCAGCTCCTAAGCTGGTGGAGAGCCCTTTTTGATAGAGCGAAGGTCTTTTGGGAACCAGATCTTCGTTTTATCTCCATCCGGTGAAACTTATTTCACACAACTGCACGTTGCAACCCTGCTCTCTCCAGTAGAGCCTTTTCGGCATGGTTACCACTTCACCAATAGCACTCTCAAGCCATTTTGGACACTGCCTCTTTCCAAAAAATTTTGACTACAACCTCCAGGTCTCTCCCCACACAAACAAGTACCCCTTGCCACGTCCCCATTTCTCCGCGTTGTCCCGTTCACTCAGATATTCCGGTGGAAAACCAACCCGTCTAGCCGGTGGCCTCGAATACACCATGCGCACTCTTCCAGGCCCCCATACGTCCCGAGTCCACCACCACGCACTATGCGGATCATCTCTTCTTCGGGAGCTTGGTTGGGAGATCACCCCCGCGTGGTGGAATAGGACCATGTACCCGTGTCCAGTCAGCCATGTAGTCCGTTAGTGCCGCCGCAACAACACGCGTGAGTGGAGTACGCGTATGCCAGGCCAAGTCCCGCAGCTCCTCAACAAGTTCGGAAGGCAGATGCACGGCAATCTGTTGCTTGGCCGTTTGTTTCGCGGGGGATGATTTTGGGGGTACTGAACAGTCCCCCGAACGACGTTTTCGCCAGGACGCTTCAAAAGACTCGTCCACCGTAGGAATAACATCAAAGGGATTCTCGTCAGGCAGTCTCGGGTTCATAACGTCTCCTGAACCCGAGACAAAATCTCTTCTGCTATAGCGCTGTACTGAAGAGTAGCACGGCTCTTCGGCGCGTACGCAATAATAGGACGCGTATGCGCCGGCGCCTCAGCCAGTCGGGTCGAAAGATCCACACGACTCGTCAACGTCTCCGGCTCAGCGTTCTGTAACCGCGCCAACAGCGGATGCGATGGCCCTCGCAGAGCGTGAGCCGGGTGCAGGCGAGGCGGCGCTGCGCGAGAGTCTGGGTACCTACTGGTCGGCGATGAATTGGCTCGACATGGGGTCCGATTTCGATGCTGCTCATGAGGAGCTGCATCTGGTCGGGAGGGTCGCTCGACGTTGGTTCGCCAGCGGGTGTCGAATCGACTTTTCCAACAGCGAATACGACGATACCTGCCCCGTGGTGCTCGCTCACAACCGGTTCGGCATATCGCTTGGATTCACCGGCGACGCTGTCTGCTCGATCTGTGGAGGGGATGCTTCCGAGTGCGAGCGCTTCCCGGGGCGCTCCTACCGCGTCCGAGCGAGTGTGATAGGCGGAAGATGCAACGTGTGCGCCGCCGAGTCGTGCGGAAATCATTCTCCCGGCGAATTGTACGAGGCGCAGGCCATCGTCGTGGTGACCAAAGCGTCGGTTGAGGAGATCTCGATAGTTGCTGACCCAGCCCAGCCAGACGCAAGGCTGACTCGGGTCTCAGTCTCTACGGCTGGAATCAAGCGCGTCGTCAGTTCAGGCTTCGAGGTGGGAGATGAAGTCCAATGCGACTACTGCCTTCACCCATGTGGCGGCATGGTGCGAATCGATTGAGTTCGACTGATGAGGGCCCCTGGTTGCTGCAAGTCAACGCGACCAGGCGCGATCGATGTCGCGAAGGTCGATTCGTTTAAGATGCTCATCGGTCAGCACAATCGTGATCTGTTCGGTGATCTTCGATTCTCGGCTCGCTACCACAAGCGAGCTGATGATGACGTCGAGAAGCTGACGCGTGGGCAGACCAACTCGTGCGAGGCCACTTCCGATTAGCGGTAGTGCAAGCCTCTCACCGTTGCAGTTCCGGCGGGCGAACTGCCATAGCCCATTGAGCGCGATGGTGA
>Ga0209345_10002443_pt1 | contig 20512 bp, 16 predicted proteins | sample Cruoilmetagenom7_FD_187294 | JGI IMG/M metagenome (GOLD analysis project Ga0209345, IMG submission 187294) | Oil polluted marine microbial communities from Coal Oil Point, Santa Barbara, California, USA - Sample 7 (SPAdes) (version 2) | ecosystem: Environmental > Aquatic > Marine > Oil seeps ... | reverse complement strand
TTGACGATCTTCTCGCCGGGACTCTTCGTTGTCTTTCTCATCGTCCACTCCTCAGTGGTTACGATGAGCAACAAACCCTCTCTTAGCAAATTGCCCTATTTGGACCCATAAGCGCTGACGTCAGACACAGTCACAGTTCCGGCCATCATAGATAAATCTGAGTTCCACACAGTTCTTAGAACCCTTTCTGACCGAAACCCAAAAAAGACTCCACCTCGGGTAGTCACAGGACCAGTGCTCCTAACGGGGCTGGTCAAGTGCCCTCACTGTGGTTGCTCAATGACTATGCGTACCGGGAAGTCGGGAAGGTATAAATACTACGCTTGCTCGAACAAAATGAGAACTGGCGCTACGAGCTGCCCTGGCCAAAGCGTTCCGATGAAACAAATGGATACCCTCATTTTAGAGAAAATCTCGCAGGAATACATTTCAGTTGAAGCGATGACCGAGCTACTAATTCCCTTAACTGAACGGCAAATCCAGTCATCGCGAACAATAGGTAAAAACCTTGCAGCACGTGAGACCGAAGTGCTCTCTGCAAAGCGTGTCCTCGATAACCTTTACAAATTAGTAGAAGAGGGTTTGATCAATCCTGGTGATCCTGATTTTAAGAAACGTTTTTCTGCGGCCAAATCAAATTTTGACACACGTTGTGTACAACGAGATCAGGTCGCTAAAGAACTGCTGCCAGAAGCAAAAATCGACCATGAAAAAATTAGGGACTTTGTGGGGAGGCTATCGGAAGTTTTTGACGGTGACTGCATTCCGACACAGAAGGGGTACCTCCGAGCATTGATTGACGAAATTGTCGTCGAGGACAGCCAAATCACAATTTCTTGTCGCCGGTCAAATTTTGAGAATGCCATAAAAGCCGGCAGCGCAGCAGCCGCAGCAGTGCCCACTTTTGTACGTGAATGGCGGAGGCTCAGTCCGCAATACAAACCAGACAAATACCTAAGATACATAAATAAAAAAAAGACCATTCAGAAAAATACCACATAAAATACCCCATGACATCGTAGAAATGGCTTTCATAGACGGGGGGGCGTTCATCGGTCTGCGAGAAAGCTACCAACTGTTATCACTATAGCGACTGTCCACTGGGCAATCGGGCTTGTGACTTTCAGGAAGGCCAAGACAGGCGACAAAACCAGCAACTCACTTGAGCCAGAATAGGCACTAAAGCTGAATGCCGCCAGTGTCAGAATACCCACCAGCTTGCCCAGCCATGCGGTCACACCTCCGAATATGAGAAACCCCACAAAGTTCAATGCGGTGAAGTATAGCGCTTCTTGGTCATTGAATGATGCGCTGCCCTCACCGGACGCGATGACAAAGGGCCAAACCAACACCACCCCATACAGCAGGATCGCAAACCCGATTACCGATGACAGCCGCAATGCGCCGCGTTGGAAGTAGACGAGGACACAGGCTGCCAAGACGGGGCCAAGGGTAAACATCGGCAGGCCAAGGGATTGCGCGGGGCTGGAATGGTTGGACGCTCCGATCAGGCCAGCCTTTGCAGCAAGGTAGACGGCCATTGATATGGCAACGCTTACGATGACCTGAATGCGAAAATATCTGTGCTTGTTCTGAACGAATATCAAAGCGCGCCCTCACCTACTGGAACAGCAGACAAGTCTGAACTGCATCCATATCACTGGCGTAGAGAAGGCAATCATTCAGATCGTCATGTTTCTTTGCGACCTCCTTGGCCTTGGTCAGCAAGTCGTCATAATCGTTTGACAGGTCGTTGTACTTGTTTACCAGCGCATCATGCGCCTCGACACATTGAGTCACGTTGGATTTGCAGGTGAACCCTTCGTAATTGCACTGATACTGGTCAAAGCACGCGCTGGAGCTGTCTACGCATTTGCCCATGCTGGAGCAGACCTTGTCACCATAATCGAGACAGGCGGGTTGCGTGCCGATGCGGCATGAGAAGTTTTGCGCGTGGACGGGAAACGCGATTAGCGCCACCAAAGCAATAAGAGCTGGACGTGTGATCAGTCTAAGCAGCATATCTGCCATCCTCGCCCATTTCTGCTTGGCCCAGCGCGGCAAGGCTTTGCAGCAGCGGCTCTACGGTAACGGCCCTGCCCCTTACAAAGCGGCGCGCGATTTGTTCGGGGGTGGCTTCGCCCATTTCCGCCAAGGCTTCGCGGATGGCGGCGAATTGTTCGGGCATGGTTTTGGGCCATGGGGCTTTTTCGATCTTGGCCACCACTCCAAGTTCCATATCGGCGGTTTTGCCCTTGGCAGCCTGCGCGCCTGTGGGGTTTTGGTAGTCGGGGCGGAGCCAGCGGATATGGCCGCGCGCCTCTTCCTCGGCGCGTTCGCGGTTGAGGGCGACAAGGCGCAGCAGGATGTCCTCGTCACTCAGATCAGCGGGCCAACCGTAGGCATCTGCCACGGCGGCATCAATCTGGTCGTGCAGGTCGCGCAAGATGCCGATGAGGCCTTGGTCATAGATGTCTTTGTCCTTCCCCTCGATCACCTCCCCCGCGCGGAGCTTTTCCAGCACGTTGTACATCTGGGTCAGGGTCAGCTTGGGGTGTTCGGCTTGGCGGCGCTTGCGGTGCGCGTCGAGGTCTTCGCCCAGCTGGCGCAGGTGGGTGCGTTGCGGGTCGGTGAGGTCTGGGAAGGGGAATTTGTTGAAACACTCAGAGTGATTATAGTTTGGACGATCTTCCAAGAATGAACCGTTAGCTAACGCCCACACTAAATGTGCTTTAGACGATAGAACTGTTAATGAATGCGCTTCGGAAACGGCCATGACCACAAGCTTGCTTTCCGTCACAGCTTCACTGTTTACAAATTGAAATATCCGATGCTTAGCTGTTCGCGTAGTCGCAACGATCCTTGACAACGAGGCTATTGCGGGACGCAACTCTCGACGCGGTTCGCCAAAAATCCACCAGTTATCTCGATAAGTTGCCCTATTGTTTTGGTCGCGTTCTGGCTTAACCGTGTCCAATACATGCTGATAAACAGCTGGATAGCGACTCTTTGCTTCTTTGTCTGTAAGTCCAAATAGATCAATAACCAACATTCCTCGCGGGATTTGCACCAAGTCGCGCCCATTCAAGAACGGTTTAATGTATCTATCTAATTCACTTTCGCGCCCTAAACCGAGTGTTACTGCTTCATCTTTGGATACAACGAAACCCATTCCATGAAGCTTGACACCCATATGAGCCAATCCTGAGTTTGATAAAAGCGGCTTAGAACCAGCGACATCCGCCCCAATTTGTAAATTAGAAAAGACCTTTCCAATTTGATGATCGAACGTCACAGCACGCCCGTCTGCCTCACTCTTCTCCTTGGTCTCACTGGACAGTGACAACAACCGTCCCGCCCGATTGCCCACTGCCCCAACGGTCATAGCAATCCGCACAGCCGCCCCAAGCTGTGTGTCCACCCAAGGGTGATCCGGTATCGCAAAGAGCAGCGACAGCGGCTTTTTCGGATCGTTCAAATGCGGCTCCAGCACGCGGCGGTTAAATGTCTGGCGCAGGCTGTTCGTCGTGATCAGCCCAAAGCGCCGCGTGCCTTTGCCCGTCTTGGCGTTCCACGCCCGCGCCGCCAGCGCCGCCTTTTCCCACCAGAACATCACCAGATCAGCGCTTTGCGGCATCTTGGGGTAGGCTTTCCACAGTGCCTCGACATAGCCATCGCCCAAGCTGTCACGTAGCCGTGACGCGCCAATAAACGGCGGATTGCCCACGATGAACTCCGCCTCGGGCCATTTCGTCGCTTTCGGCTTGGCGTAGTCATAGACGGCAATGCGCGCGGCGGGGTCTGGCACTTCCTCGCCCGTCACGTTGTGGCGGATCGTGGTGATCCCGTCCCAGCGGGTCACGGGCGCGCCGTCCGCGCCCAGTCGCGGCGTGGTTCCTGCCCATTCCAGCACAGCATCGCCGTTGCGGATATTCTTGAAGTCGCGCAGGACAGGCTCGGACGGCGCTGCCTGCCCGTGGGTGCGGTAGTGCCATTGCAGATAGCCGATCCACAGCACCAGCTCCGCCACATTCGCCGCCCAGGGGTTCAGCTCGATCCCCAGAAACTGGTGCGGGTCCACGGTGATAAAGCTGGCCTGCGTCTCGCCCAGCTCGTCGAGCAGGGCCGTCACCTCGCCCTCCAGCCGCTTCATCATCTCAAGCGCCACATAGAGGAAGTTGCCCGACCCACACGCAGGGTCCAGCACGCGGATTTCGCACAGCTTTGCATGGAAGTCTGCCACCAGCTTGCGCGCGTCCGCATCCTTGCCGTCCGTTGCCAGCCGTTGCACCGCCGCCTGCACATCGCGCCAATCCTCGCGCAGCGGCTCCATAATAGTAGGCGTCACAAGGCGTTCCACATAGGCGCGCGGCGTGTAATGCGCGCCCAGCTTGTGCCGCTGGCGTTTGTCCAGCGCACGTTCCAGCAAGGTGCCGAAAATCGCAGGCTCGACCTGCCGCCAATCCGCCTCCGCCGCCTCGATCAATAGGCCAAGCTGTAGGGCATTCAAAGGCAGCGCACTTGGGTCTTTGAACAGACCACCGTTAAAGCGTTTCACGCGGGTCAACAGGGCATGGGCATATTCGCCCTTGTCCATCGCATCCCACAGGCCAGCCAGCGCATCTTCAGCATCTTCTGGATGGCCGCGCAGCTTGATCAGCAATTCGGTAAAGCTGCGTTTTGGGATCAGGTCCACGTCTTCGGCAAACATGGAAAACAGGCAGCGCATCAGGAAGCGCGCGACTGTCTCGCTATCGTGTCCCTGCCCCTCGAATGACTTGCCAAGCTCCGCAAGGTGGCTTGCAATCTCGCGTGTGACCTTGGCCGCACGCAGGGAGGGATCAAGGCTGGCCGGGTCTGTCCAGATCGCGCGCAGCAGATTGCGGGTTTCCTCATTGCGCAGGTCTTCCAGCTTGATCCGGTAGCGGTTGCCATCGGGGAACTGGTTATAACCCTGCCCCTGCCCCGAAAAATCAGCATACAGCTCGATCACATGGCCCACGTCCACAACCATCAGGAAGGGCGGCCAGCCGTCTTCACGGGCCACAGCGCGCGCGTAGTTATCCGCCTGGTTCCGTGCCTTCATCATCGTGTCGTCAAATTTGGACGTGCCGCGCATGCCGTGACCTGATTGCTTGGGCGTATCCTTGGCCAAGAACATTTCCAGCGTGTCTTTATCCTTGGTATCTTTTGAGACGAATTGCTTGGCCTCAAGGATGAAATGACCCTTTTTGTAGAGGTCTATCCGGCGGTTTTTCCTGCGCCCCGTATGGGTTTCCGTCACGGGCCGCTCGAAACGGTAGTCGAGGAAGTCGCCGTCCTTGTCAGACACATGCGGGCGCGGCACGCCCAGCAGATCAGTCAGATCAATCGCAAAGGATTGCGCTGTTGCCATTTCACTGCCACCCGACCCGACCCAACGCTCAAGGAAGTCTTCTACCTGCATAGTCACCGCTCAAATCATCTAACCCGTTGAACCATAGGTTGCGCATGGATGAGCGGGCCTTTCAATACCGTGACGCGCGCAACATCGCATTTCAACGGTACGGGGTGCAGATTCTGGATTTCCGACTTTTTATTTTTGAATTGCCGACGTGGAAATTTGGCTTTCCACGCCGGTTCCAAATTGCTTGGCCCTAGACTTTTGACCTCCCCCCGCCCCTATAAAGCCCTTCATGCTTTGGGAGACATAGAACCGATCAGCGCCATCTGGCGTTCGGTCGTCACTGGCAGATAGGAATTGACCGTGACGGCCATGCTTTCATGCCCCAAGTTCATCGACCACGCCTTACGTTGTTCCATCGTCGAGCTGATCGCATCGCCGTATATGGTCAAAGTTTTGCGAAAGGCGTGTGGCGTGTATTGCGGCAACTGAACCGATGCAAAAGCACCCCGAATGATGGCGTTAAGCTTTGAAGCATTGGCATAGCACTCGCGCTTGAAGCCCTTATTGCAAAGCCCCTTGCCCTCGACATAGCCAATATCTGCCTTAGGAAAGAGCGGATCTTCCGGGCCAAAAAACTTCTCATCCTGCAAATACGCGACCCATGCCGTGAAGCACTTGAGATAAGCGGCATCAACAGGGAAAAACTGACACATGATGTTTTTTGCGTTCTTGGTTTTCACTTCGCGCGCATCTTGGAAGACATGGCCCAGCTCAATGTTGACGTGCTTCAGCTTGAGCGATGCCACAGCGCCATCCCGCGCGCCTGTCAGCATGAAGAACGCAAAGAGCGCTTTGTCGCGTTTGTCGAACTGGTCCTCAAACGGCATCGCCTGAAATGCGTGTGCCGCCTGTTGCATAGAAGGATAAGGGATGGCGCGCTGGGCATGGGCCACCCTGCCCGCCTTGAGCGTGTTGTTGAAATACTCGACGTCTGGATAGGTCAGCACACGCTTGAACCCCTCGCGACTGACCAACCAGTGAAAGAACCCTTTGACTAATCGCAATGTGGCGTCGACCGTAGAGAAGGCCAGCGGCTTGCCCGTCTTGGCGTTCTTTTGCTTGGCCAGATAGGCCTTGAAGTCCGCCGCCTGCTGGCGATGGAATTTCTTGAACGGCTTGGTTTTGGTACTGTCTTCAAATTGACGCAGCGCCGCCATCACCTTGTCGATGGACTTCTCATCCTGCCCTTTGGCATGGCGGAGATAGGTGGCATAATCGTGTTTGATCCGCTCGTTTTCTTCGACGTATTTTGCCATGATTTGATCCTCTTTTCGATCCTTGTTTTGCCCGATACTTCGAACGAATTAAGCGACCCACCGGAAGTGATGTTTCACGTTAGGTTTGCGGGGTTCTCTTAGGGTCAGCATGTATCGCGTGTGGCAATTGTCAGGGTCTTGGCCAATTCGGTGCAGGTCTTGAGCGATACGAACCTGTTGCAAGGCGTCTCACAGACCGCGCACAGGGCCACCAGCCTGCCCCGCACAGCGTTGAACGGCACATAGTCTGCCATCGCCCCATACGGGCCGCGCGGCGCGCGACAGGACATGCAATAGAATTCATCCGGCGCAAGTTTGCGGCGCGCCTTTGGCATCCGGTTTTCAAGGAAACGCTTGAGTTCGAGGCCAAGGATCAGGTGTGGTCTTTGGCTATCCAGGACCAGCAGCCCCAAGGGACGCCACCCCCGCACAGTCTGGACCGTGACGCCCAACACATCGGCGGCGGCGTCATAAGTGTACTGGCGATGTATCTTGACGCTGCGTGCCGAAACACGCTTGGCCATTAGCGCGCCGCCTCTTTGGAAGGCTCTACGCGCTGGGCATCCGCCCATGCGTTCAGGTCAGCCCCGCGATAGATGATCTTACGACCGAGCTTGTAGAATGCTGGCCCCATGCCCTTGTGACGCCATTGCGCCAGCTTGTCGCGGTCGCCTATGATGTTCAGCTCATCATCACCAAGAACATAGTTTCGGTTTTGCTCGAATAGGTTCGCCATTAATCACCTCTAAATAAGTTGTTGCGGTGATATGACTTAGTTTGGCTTTGGCTTGTTTTTCTACAAAGGAACACAGTGCTTAAACTGATCGAACTTGTTGCAAAGATACTTGAGCTTTCCGCACGACACCGGAAATAGCTTAAGCTATTTTGCTCAATAATGACTGGTAGCTTTCACGGTAACGAAGGTCTGAACGTAGTTCGTCAACGTACTCATTCCGCTGCCCTTTTCCTTGAGACCAGAGGGCCGGATCATCTAGCGCGGCATCCTCTATCGCGAGGTCCGCAATCTGATCAACTCCCAAACGACAGAATGCTGGATTGGCCGCAAGCAAACCTTCCATTTTTGCGAGCATGCTTGATATTCTTTTGTGACGATTGCGATTAGCAACCTTCCCGCTTGCTGACGCTCTCTTATGTTGAGCTTTTGCAGCAGCAACTCCTCGTTGTGCCAGCGGCTCAATATCGTTTCGAATAAAATGCTCACTAATCATTCTGCTTGCGAGAAAACCAAGATCATAAATTCGATTAAGGAAGTACGTAAATTCCTCTGGATTGTTGAAACGCTGTAGAAATTCATCCTGAAAATCATCACGATGGAAGTGACCAATCTCCAGTCTTTGAAGCATCAAACTTCGAAAAATGCCTTGCAGGTTATGCAGTGACCAAAGATCGTCTTTGGCTGCCTCGGAAATTGTTGCCTTCAAGTTTTCGGGGCTTATCTTCCCTCTATAGACATCAAGCGGAACAAATCCCAAATGCCGTTCTATTTCGGCTTCTATAAACTGACGTTCCCCAGAGGAAGAATAATAGGCAAACGGATTATGGTGGAAGTCATGGACGAAAGCGTTCAAGCTTTCATTCTCTAACAATTCACTTTTTTGAATGCCCGTTGTAATCGAGGTAAAACCCGATATTTGCGAGAGTGTGATAACGTCATTTCCACAATCGCAATCTTGGATCAAACAGGGTGTAATGTTAAGCCGAAACTTCACGTTTCCTTGATGCTGGACTACTTCGATCGGCCCTTTGGCTTCGATTTCAGCTTTCAGTTGCTCGTAATCTATAGGACCATCAAAATCTATCGAAACTGCTTCTAAGTGACTCGCTTCTTCGACATCTCTTTTTGAGTGCATTTTCTCTGCATCCAAGTGATACTTCATGACGTTGTCTCCAAAGGAACCTCAACTTAATCCAGCGACATAGTCCGACCAACGCTCCATCAATGCCCGCCGTTTGTCCAGCAAATCAGACCGCGCATAGGCGCGCTCGACATTTGACCCTACCGTATGCGCCAAGCTCATTTCCGCCACCTCGCGCGGCACATTCGCCACCTCACCAGCCCAATCGCGGAAGGTAGAGCGAAAACCGTGAACTGTGACACCTTCAACCTCCATCCGGCGCAACAGCATCAGCATCGACATATTAGACAACTGCTTGTGCCGCTTCTGACCCTCAAACACATAATCGGACTCCATTGCCCTCAATGGCTCAATGATTGCCAGCATTTCATCGGTAAGCGGTACGCGATGATCCTCGCCACCCTTCATCCGCACTGCCGGACAGGTCCACAGTCGCGCGTCAAAGTCGATTTCTTCCCAGCGCAAACCCAACGCCTCGCTTGTCCTTGATCCTGTTAGACAGGTGAACATCAGCGCTTTTGCCGCCATCGCTTTGCGGGTCTTCAAATCTGCATAAAAGACTGGCACGTCTTTCCAGCCCATCGCCTTGTGATGCTTCACCTTGGCTTTGACCTTGGGCAACGCGCCCAGCTCCTTGATTGCCGTCACGGGGTTCTCGCCAGACCGGAACCCCTTTGATCGCGCCACGTCCAGCACCGTCTTGATTCTCTGCGCCAGTCGCTTCGCCGTTTCGTGCTTTTCCGTCCAGATTGGCGCAAGACACATCATCACTTCGGGTTGATCAACGCTATCAATCGGCATTCGCCCGATCTTGGGGAAAGCATAGTCGCGCAGGGTGTTGATCCATTGCTGGCCATGTTTAGCGTTCTTCCACGTTGGCATCCGGTCGATATGGACCTGTTGCGCCACCTCCTCAAAGGTTGGCACCTCTTGGCGTGCATTGAACCGAGGGTTCAGACCTTGTTTGGCCATCCTGCGATATTCCAGCGCACGTTCACGGGCTTGATTGAGCGTAACAATGTCAGCACCACCCAAACCAAAGTCCGTACGCAACGGCGCGCCCATCTTGTTTTTCTGGCCTTTGACCACCACGCGCACAATCCAGCGCCGCGCGCCGGATGGATCAACCACAAGATAAAGGCCGCCCCCATCGCCATGCCGCCCCGCGCCAAGGTTCTCGACCAACCTCTTTGTCAGCTTACCAGTTAGGGCCATTTCAAAAATACCACATTATCTACCACTCAAGGAACGAATATAGGCAACATCGAAAGAAACTCAAGATAAAGCAAAAACTGCACAAACCCAAATATACAAACAAAAAATGCCACCCAAGGTGACCTTATCAAACTGACGACAATGCGGGATTGGCGGAGGCTCAGGGATTCGAACCCTGGGGACGCTCTCACGCCCGTCGGTTTTCAAGACCGGTGCAATCGACCACTCTGCCAAACCTCCGCTGTGCGGGCTTCCTAAATGGCTAAAAACGATTCTGCAATCGGGCAAAATCATCTGGGTCATCGGGGAAAATTGCCGATGCTGTCGTGCATCTCTTGTCGTGCAGGGCTTTGGCACGTTAGAGTACGCCAAACGCCCCGCAAAGGGGCTTTGATGTGTGCCATTCAAAAAGGGCGCGCACGCAGGCAAGGACGAGGGAATATGGGCAGTCTATTAAATTCAGATCAGGGCAAGGTGCGGCAGGGACGCCGCGTGTATGCGTTGGCAGGTACGCTTTTGGTTTCCGGACTGTTGGCCGGCTGCGACGAGCAGGGAAAGTTCTCCTTTCCGACTGCGAACGGCGCCAAGAATGTTGCTCAGGCCGCAGCACCAACCGGACCAACGATCGAGCGTGATGTCGAAGCGCCTGAAATCTTTTCGGTCACCGATGACGGTTTGTGGGACGGACGGCCCAGCCTTGGCGGCGTTTGGGTCGCGCATCCGGATGTGGCCGAGCCGGAGCGGGTTATCATCCGCAACCAGACCAATGGCAAATTTGTGGTCGGCGCCCTTTTCCGCCGGGAGCGTGACATCCCCGGGCCAAGCTTGCAGATTTCTTCGGACGCCGCGGCCTCGCTCGGTATTCTGGCAGGTGCACCGGCAAAACTGAACGTCACCGCCTTGCGGAAGGTTCAGGAGCAGGCCGACGCGCCTGTAGACGCAGAAACAGATGCGATTGTTGAAGCAGCGCCCGATGTCACTGCAGCACCGCTTGACCCCGTGACGGCAACCGCCGAGGCCGCGATTGCATCCGCAGCCCCCACGCCACCCCCTGCCCCGAAACCAGCGGCGCCAGCTCAGGCATCACGCTTGTCCAAGCCATTCATCCAGATCGGGATTTTCAGCATTGAAGCCAATGCCGAACGTGCCGCCAAGCAGATGCGCGGCGCCGGACTTGGCCCGACAATCAAACAAAGCCAGATCAACGGAAAAACCTTCTGGCGCGTTGTTGTGGGCCCAGCCGCGACCAAAGCCGAGCAGACGAAAATTCTGTCGACCATCAAATCCGAAGGCTTCACTGACGCCTACGCTGTTTCCAGCTGATACGAAGAGGTACCGAAATGCGCGGACTGAAACATTCATTTGCAGCTCTGGCACTGTTGCTCTCATCAGTCAGTGCGCATGCATTTGACACCCGCGCGTCATCGGCATTCGTGCTCGATTTCAACAGCGGCACAGTGTTGATGACAAAGAACGCTGATCAACCTTTGCCGCCGGCTTCTATGTCTAAGCTGATGACGCTGTATATGGCGTTTGAAGCGATTGATAACGGCATTCTTGATCTTGATCAGGAATTGCCGGTCTCGGCCGCAGCGCAGGCTTACGGTGGTTCGACGATGTTCCTGAAGGCCGGAGAGCGTGTGCGGGTAGAGGATCTGATCCGGGGCATTATTGTGCTGTCGGGCAATGACGCCTGTGTGGTGATCGCCGAAGCGCTGTCCGGTACGGAAAGCAAATTTGCCCGCCAGATGACCATGCGCGCGCAGCAGCTTGGCATGACGAATTCGACCTTCACCAACTCGAACGGTTGGCCGAAGGCGGGTCATCGCATGTCGATGCGTGATCTTGGCCTGATCGCAAGCAAATTGATCAAGGATTATCCGCAGTATTATCCAATGTTTGCGCAAAAAGAATTCCTGTTTGACCCATCCGAGTCAGCGAACCGGTTCAACCGCAACCCATTGCTGGGCCTGGGGATCGGGGCAGACGGCCTTAAGACCGGTCACACCGATGAGGCAGGTTACGGCCTTGTCGGCTCTGCCAAGCAAGGCGATCGCCGGATCATATTCGTGTTGTCTGGATTGGAAAGCGCACAAGCCCGCGCCGCTGAATCAGAGGCGGTGACAAACTGGGCCTTCCGGCGCTTTTCGCAAACCGAATTGGGCAAGGCGGGCACGCAGATCGCACAGGCCGAAGTTTCCATCGGAGCCGAGCAATCTGTCGGACTGGAGCTGGCGGCAGATCTGTCCGTGCTCTTGCCGGTCAATCCGATTTCCCCCCTGAAAACCGAAGTTGTCTACGACGGACCGGTTAAGGCGCCCATCGCCAAGGGTGACCAGATCGGAGAGCTGATCATCACACCGGAGGGTCTGTCAGAAACGCGCGTGCCGTTGGTGGCGGACCGTGATGTCATGCGCCACGGCTTTGTTGGTCGCGTCATGGCTGCCGCCAAACATCTGGCCGCCCGCATCAATGCCGGCCCCGCCCCAGAGGCTTCGTGAGCAGCCAAGGTCTTTTCATCAGCTTCGAAGGCATTGACGGCTCCGGCAAATCCACGCAAGTGGCGCGGCTGGCCGAACATCTGCGCGCCCAAGGACATGATGTCGTTCTTACCCGTGAACCGGGTGGGTCCAAGGGGGCGGAAGAAATCCGCGCCCTTGTCTTGCAAGGCGATCCTGACCGCTGGTCAGCCGAGACCGAGATATTGCTGTTTACAGCCGCACGCCGCGATCATCTGGAGCGCCTCATCCGCCCTGCCCTTGCAGCGGGCAAAATCGTGATCTGTGACCGGTTTGCCGACAGTACACGTATGTATCAAGGCCTTAGCCGTGGTGACTTGCGGGGTGTCGTAGACAGCCTTCACACCCTGATGATCGGGGTCGAGCCTGACTTGACCATCTTGATCGATATGGACCCTGTCGAAGGGCTCAAACGCGCCAAGGGTAGACAGGGGACCGAGGAACGGTTCGAGGACTTTGGTACCAGCCTGCAAGCAGCCATGCGCACAGGGTTTCTGGCCCTGGCCGAAGAATTCAGCAGCCGGTTTCAAGTGATTGATGGTGGTCAGGAGATGGACGCGGTCGCCGCAGATATTCGCGCCGTTTCAGACGCAGCACTGGCGGCGCGTTCCTAACGGCTTTTACGCAGCAAATGGCCGGAATTTATGAAAATCCCGCCCCTGACCCGCCGATGTCACCGCGCCCCATTTCCAACCCTGCCAATCCCCGTTAAACCGCTCGCATGAGCGATGATGCAGCCCCACAGCCGGAACGCCTTGACGGCGCACCCCACCCCCGCGACACTCTCAGCCTGATTGGTCAGAGTGCGGCGCAAACAGCCTTTGTTGATGCGTTCAACACGGGCCGTTTGCATCATGCGTGGATGCTGACCGGCCCGCGCGGCGTCGGCAAAGCCACGTTGGCATGGCAGATCGCACGCTTCCTGCTGGCGACACCCGCCCCCGACGAGGGGGGCATGTTTGCGCCAGAACCGCCGACAATTCTCACCATTCCTGCGGATCATCCTGTTGCCCAGCGTGTGGCGTCAGGCGGTGAAGGACGCATTCGGAACATCACCCGCACCATCAACCCCACGACAAAGAAGCTACGGCAGGAAATCGTTGCCGACGATATCCGCGCGCTGAACGGTTTCTTCCAGATGTCCGCGCCTGATGGCGGCTACCGTGTTGTTATTATTGACGATGCGGATTTGATGAACACCACAGCTGCCAACGCCCTTCTGAAAATGCTTGAGGAGCCGCCCGCCCGCGCGGTGCTAATCCTGATCTCGCACCAGCCGTCGAGTCTATTGCCTACAATCCGCTCGCGGTGTCGCACGCTGCCGCTTCGCACGCTGGACGCCGCCGAGGTCGCTGAAGCCATGGCACAAGCGGGTGTACAAGCTGCCAATGCAGATGCGCTTGCCGCGCTTTCTGGCGGGTCGGTGGGCGGTGCGATGCGGCTATCGCTGCTGGGCGGCGCTTCGCTTTATGCGGAGCTGGTCGGGCTCATGGGGACCCTGCCCCACATGGACCGTCCCCGCGCGCTCAAACTCGCAGAGCTTGCCGCGTCAAAGGGCGGCGAAGCAAAGCGCGATCTGCTTTTCACCCTGATAGATTTGCTGCTCAGCCGTCTTGCCCGCACTGGTGCCACCGGCACACCGCCACAACCGCAGGCCGCACAGGGTGAGGCAGATGTCCTCAAACGTCTCTCACCTACCCAGCATCAGGCCCGCGTCTGGGCCGATCTTGCAGCCGAGATAGGCGCCCGCGCGCGGCACGGCATCGCGGTCAACCTTGACCCTGCGGCGCTGGTTCTAGATACCTTTATAAAGATGGCAAAGGCAGCCCCACGCTAATAAAACCCGCCGTCGACACCGGAGCCCCATGACCGATACACCCCACATCACCGATAGCCATTGCCACCTCGACTTTCCCGAACTGATTGCGGAATTGCCAGAGGTGATTGACCGCGCAGCACAGGCCGGCGTGGCGCGGATGGTGACCATTTGTACAAAGCTCAAAAACGAACCCGACGTGCGCGCCATCGCCGAAAGCTATGCGCCGGTATTCTACGCAGCCGGCACCCACCCGATGAGCGTCGCGTCCGAACCGATGGCAACGCTGGACCAGCTTCTGACGATTGCGCAGCACCCCAAGATGGTGGGCATCGGTGAGACGGGTCTGGACTACCACTACACTGCCGAAAGCGCGCAGATGCAGCAGGACAGCCTGCGCATCCATATCGCGGCCGCCCGCGAGACGGGCCTGCCGCTGATCATCCACAGCCGTGACGCGGATGAGGATATGGCACGCATTCTGCGTGAAGAGCATGCAAACGGTGCCTACACATGTGTGATGCACTGCTTCTCCTCCTCTCCCGAGCTGGCACGTGCAGCGCTTGATCTGGGGTTTTACCTCAGCATGTCGGGCATCACCGCTTTCCCAAAAAGCCAGGAGCTACGCGACATCTTCGCCGCGGCCCCGCTTGATCGCATTGTGGTCGAGACTGACAGCCCCTATCTGGCGCCTCCGCCCCACCGCGGCAGACGAAACGAGCCGGCATTTACCGCCCATACCGCGCGCCGCGCTGCCGAGACATTCGGGATCGATTATGCCGAATTCGCCGCGCAATCAGAGGCAAATTTCGAACGCCTGTTCACGAAAGCCGCCGCATACGGGGCCGCCTCATGACCGACATCATGCGCGTCACCATCCTTGGCTGTGGCTCTTCCGGCGGCGTCCCACGTCTGGGCGGGCATTGGGGCGCATGTGATCCGACTGAACCGCGCAACCGGCGCAGCCGCTGCTCGGCTCTGGTTGAGCGGATCAGTGATGCGGGCACGACGTCGGTGTTGATCGACACATCGCCGGACATGCGCAACCAGTTGCTGGATGCCAAAGTGGGTCGGCTGGATGCGGTGCTGTACACCCACGCCCACGCCGATCACGTGCACGGCATGGATGATCTGCGCATGATTGTGATCAACATGCGGGCCCGTTTGCCCGTCTGGACAGACCAGCCCACCCATGACGCACTGATGGACCGGTTTGGCTATGCCTTCATCCAGCCCGAAGGTTCGATGTATCCGCCCATTCTGGATATGAACCTGATGGACGGTGATGTCGTCGTAGACGGCCCCGGCGGACAGCTGCGCTTTGTCCCGTTTCTGGTACCACATGGCGGCATGGATGCTTTGGGTTTTCGCGTGAATGGCGTGGCTTATCTGCCCGATGTGGCCAGTATACCGGATCACATCTGGCCGCATCTGGAGGGGTTGCGCTGCTGGATCGTGGACGCTCTGCGCCGCGAGCCACATCCAACGCATAGCCATCTGGCGCAAACCCTTGACTGGATCGAAAAGATGGAACCGAAGCAGGCCGTGCTGACCAACATGCACAATGATCTGGACTATGCCACGCTGCGGGCCGAAACGCCGGATCATATCGAGCCGGCCTATGATGGTATGCGACTGGAATTTGATCTGACCTGATCCACCGCCTTTCTTCGTCTGCACAAAGCGATGCAGGCAGACTTCCTACTGCTGCCCGGAACCGCGCTTATGCAAACCCTTCTAGACGTCATCTTGCCAGTCTTTCTGGTCATCGGGTTCGGTTATTTCTCGGTTTGGAAAGGGCTCTTTCCGGTTTCCGGTGTGGATGGCGTGCTGCGTTTCGCCCAAAGCTTTGCTGTGCCCTGCCTGCTGTTTCAGGCCATCGCCAACCTTGACCTGAGCACCTCATTCGACGCGGGGTTATTGTTCAGCTTTTATTCCGGTGCGGCAATTTGCTTTGCTCTTGGGACCTTTGGCGCGCGCGCGTTCTTCAAACGCGATTGGGAAGACTGTGTCGCCATCGGCTTTTGCTGCCTGTTTTCCAACTCCGTCCTGCTTGGCCTGCCCATAGCCGAGCGCGCCTACGGTGCCGACAACCTTACCGGCAACTACATGATCATCGCGATCCACTCGCCCTTTTGCTACGGGTTGGGGATCACCGTGATGGAGTTCGTGCGCAACCGGGGCCAAAGCGGTCTGACGCTGACGCGCTCCATCGGTCGGGCGATGTTTCACAACCCGCTGGTGATCGGCATTCTGGCAGGATTTGCCGTCAACCTGAGCGGCCTTGCAATTCCTTCGGTGGTGGATGACGCCCTGTCGCTGATCGTACGGGCGGCCCTACCCGCCGCGCTCTTCGCTTTGGGCGGCGTGCTGATCCAGTACAAACCTGAAGGCGACATGAAAGCAATCGCGATGGTCTGTGTGATCGCATTGCTGGTGCATCCCGCGATTGTTTGGATGATGGGCTCTGCCCTATCGGTGCCGCCGGATCTGTTCCGCTCTGGCGTACTGACAGCCGCGATGGCACCTGGTTTCAATGCCTATATCTTTGCTAACATGTATGGCCGTAGCAAACGCGTTGCCGCGTCATCCGTGCTGATCGCAACGGCAGCGTCGATTTTCACCGTTTGGGTCTGGCTGACTGTTCTTGGGTAAAGGGTCATGTGACCCATATTCGACCTTACCTTTTCGACAAAAAGGTAAGTGGTACGCGTGTCGGGAACGATCCAGCAGTTGCAACATGTTGCTGTAGCGAAAATCAGCCATAGTCCCTTCACAGCCGATTGCAGCATTGTGTCACAAAGTGTCTCACCACAGCGGTCCCGAACTCTGGGGGGACTGTAGCAGCAGTGACCAAACTCACCGGCGTGGCGTTCAAGGCGGCGTCGGTGCGGTCCAAGCGACAGGACGATGGTGGACTGATATTGGAGCGAACCGTTAACGGCGAACGCTGGACATTCAGATACTCACTTCAGGACCGACGCCATGAAATGGGTATTGGCTCGATCCCTGACGTATCCATCTCTGCGGCGCGCCTCGCCCGTGCCGCCGGATACGCCCTCGGCTGCCGCTATGTCCATCATAGAAGGGTGCCCGCCCCAAGCGCGCGGTGACTTGATGTTACCGCCCCAAGCAGCGGCACTGTAACCCTCTAGGTTCGCACCCAGACGTTCAAGCATTTCGGGGCCGCACGGGTTCAGAACCAGCATTCGCACAGGGTCGCAGGATATTGAACAGTCGGAGGTAGAATGGTGCGCCGCATCTGAGACAATAAAAGTAAACTGCTCAATGCATCTCTACCGTGGAATTGGAGGTCGCTGACCAACCCAGCGGACGAGCCGGCTCTGACAATCGGGCGTTTATGGCCGCCGCAAGAAGCCGCAAAATCGGACGAACCTCTTATCCGGTACTGGCGCCCCGCCTGAACGAAAATCCAGAGACCGAAGCACCTTTTGCTTCGCCACGCAAAACGCCCCCGCCAGACAGGCGGGGGCGCTCAATTTCATAAGATCAGCTCATACTCAGACGATCGAGTAGTACACGGTAAAGTCTTCTTCTGTGAGCGCGATGCTTGCATCAAGTTCTGCAAAGCGCACAGCTGCCGCCGCACCGTTGCCATCGCTGTCATAGGACAGCTCACCGGTTATCGTGTTGTACAGGATGTAGTCATCGCTGTCCTGCGCAGTCCCTGTGGCATTCGCCGCAAAGTAATCCGCACTCCACGTCACGCCGGCCAACGCCTCAAAGATACTGCTATCCAACTCGATAACATCGTCCGCATCAAAGTCACTGATGGTATCAACGTTGTTGGTGTCATGCAGCGCATCTGCAAAGACGAACGTATCGGCGCCGGCCCCCCCTTCGAGCAGATCGTTGCCGCCACCGCCACTGATGGTGTCATTGCCATCACCGCCGTCAAAGGTGTTTGCACCACCGTTACCGACAAGAAGATCAGCATAGTCAGACCCGATGAGCCCTTCGATGGAAACAAACACATCCCCCGCTGCTTCTCCGTCAAAGCCAGCTCCCAATTCGAGGTCAGCAGTCACCCCTGATGTGGCTGTTTCATAGCTTGCCACATCGCGACCGGAGCCCCCGTTGAGATTATCAGCGCCTTCACCACCAATCACGATGTCGTTGCCATTGTGGCCGCGCAGCAGGTCATCTCCAGCGCCCCCGATGATAATGTTATTCGCGTCATCGCCGTAGATGTAGTCGTTGAACGCCGAACCGGTGATGTTCTCGACAGAGAAGAACGTATCCCCCGCCGCATCGCCGGACGCACCCGCACTGACCCGAAGATTAAGGCTGATGCGGCTGGCTGCGCTTGAGTAGTCAGCAAGGTCGACGCCGCTCCCCCCGTGCAGGTCGTCCGCGCCTTCGCCCCCAACAAGGGTGTCGTCACCGTTGTGGCCGCGCAGCAGGTCATTGCCAGCGCCCCCGATGATAACGTTGTCAGCGTCATTGCCGTAGATGTAGTCATTGAACGCCGAACCGGTGATGTTCTCGACAGAGAGGAACGTATCCCCCGCCGCATCGCCGGCCGAACCGGCATTGACCCGAAGATTAACGTTGATGCGGCTTGCTGCGGCTGAGTAGTCAGCAAGGTCAATCCCGTCGCCGCCCTCAAGCGTATCCGCCCCTGCACCACCGATCAACGTATCGTCGCCCATCCCACCGACCAGGGTGTTGTCGCCGGTCGAGCCGATCAGAAGATCGTCGTAGTCAGAGCCGATAAGCCCTTCGATAGACACAAACACATCCCCGGCGGCATCCCCGAGAGAGCCTGTCCCGGCCCCCAGATCGGCTGCAACTGCCGCCATCGCCGTGGCATAGCTTGCCATATCGCGGCCGGAGCCCCCGTTGAGATTATCAGCGCCCTCACCACCAATCACGGTGTCGTTGCCATTGTGGCCGCGCAGCAGGTCATTGCCAGCGCCCCCGCTGATAACGTTGTCAGCGTCATCGCCGTAGATGTAGTCGTTGAACGCCGAACCGGTGATGTTCTCGACAGAGAAGAACGTATCCCCCGCCGCATCGCCGGACGCACCGGCATTGACCCGAAGATTAAGGTTGATCCGGCTTGCTGCGCTTGAGTAGTCAGCAAGGTCGATCCCGTCGCCCCCGTTCATCACATCTGCACCGGCACTGCCGACCAGCGTATCATTGCCACCGGCACCAAACAGTTCGTCAAGCCCGAGACCGCCCGTGAATAGATCGGCAAAGCTGTTGCCGACCAGGCGGCGGCCCACATTGTCTGCCGCCACCACTTCTGCGGCGCCATTGTCCTGAACAGTCAGCGTCACAACCGTGTCACTGAAGACAGAACCATCATCAATCCGCACAGTCACATCATGGCTGACAGCTTGCTCAAAATCGAGCGCGAGACCGTCGGCCACAGTGATCTCACCTGTGGTGCCATCAATGGCAAAGCGCCCTTCCGCATCATCAACAAGGCTAAAGGTAAATGTATCGCTGTCAGGATCATTCGCTGTGATGGTGGTGACAGAGGTCCCGTTGGCCGAGAATTCCGTAACCGAGCGATCAGGCGACAGACCCGCAGTTGGCTCATCATCCGTACCGGTGATGGTGACAGAGATAACCTGCTCCGTGCCATCCTCGGACAAGACAGTGAACGTATCGCTCAGTGTCACTCCATCAGCCAGACCATCAACCGCAGGGTTGGTGCCGTCAACGGTATACACCCAGGTCCCTGTGGCAGACATCGTATAGCTACCGTAGCCCATATCGCTGACACCACCGGCAACCGCCTGGAAGGTATCGTCGGCATTATCAACGTCTGCGGCCGTCAGGATACCTGTGGCAATCGTTGTTCCAGTTTCCGAAACATTTGCAACAGTCTGCCCCGAGATCCCGGCTGCGTCATTGGCGCCCGATATCTCAATGGTCGCCGTATTCGCAACCGACGCGGTTCCGTCCGTGATCGCATAGTTCACAACAACGGTTTCTGTCTCCCCCTCCTGAAGATCCGTAAACTGAGACATGTCGATTTCGACGCCGCTTGCGGTTTGAGTGAACGTCACGATCCGGTCTGCGTTGCTCGGAGACAGCGTGGCCATCCCGTCAATGCTCAGCACATCCGTGGTATCCACGTCTGTCTGACCGGCAAGAAGATCAACGGAGACAACCCCAGCGTCCTCATCCGTGCTGCCCGCGTCGATCATTGTGACAACCGGCGCATCGTTGCTGCCCGTGATCACGACAGTCGCCGTGTTGGCCACCGAAGCCGTGCCGTCGAAGACGTTGTAGCTCACCGTCAGCGTCTCGCTCTCGCCCACCGCAAGCCCGTTGAACTGGGCCGCGTCGATGGTGATCTCACCACCAACCTGGCTGAAGCCCACCGTGCGGCCTGCGTTGTCCGA